>Ga0209390_10011446_pt1 | contig 10189 bp, 4 predicted proteins | sample BON01_FD_187212 | JGI IMG/M metagenome (GOLD analysis project Ga0209390, IMG submission 187212) | Freshwater microbial communities from Lake Bonney liftoff mats and glacier meltwater in Antarctica - BON-01 (SPAdes) (version 2) | ecosystem: Environmental > Aquatic > Freshwater > Ice > Glacier... | reverse complement strand
ATATGATTGGATGTGTATATATACATGTGACACCGGTAAGTCGTACGACTTAGCCCTGTTTGCCAATTAGGCTCGACCCGAACCCCAAAGTATCTAGCTAGGTACTTTCGGGTGCGAACGATGGTTATATATATATTGGGCATACCGGGCTAACGCCGGTAACAGGATCAATTTTCGGACCACTTTCCCAGACTCACATTTCTAAAAGTGAGTTCAAGACCGATATTTCAAGTTCTGCATTACTTGATATCCAACGGAAATCATTTTGTGTTTCTGGAGCAGATTCATTTCTTCCCAAATTAGAACATTTGTAGAAAAACGTTTTCACTGTCTCTGTTCCAAAAAAAAGGGTTCTAAAACTGGCTATGTTCCTACGTTTCTGAGTTGAATTTGAGGTCCACTTCTTCCTCAGGGGAAAACAATTTTTCGACAAGATGACTCTGATTACTTGCAAAGCAGATCAACATTTGGAGATATTGTAGTCCTTGTACTCACTAATAGAAAAAGTGAGATTGGGAACGTGGTCGAAACATTGATGCTGCTACCGGCGTGAGTCGTGAAACTTGCCGTTCTCACAAAATGTATTTAATGGCCAACACATCCCACTCACCGAGCAAGGCTCTCCCCAGCAGGCGTACCCCCATGCGGGCTTCCGTCCGTTCCAATGGTTGGTGTTGCCCCACCCTGATGCTGAGGCCGACCCCGGGGGGGTTTGCAGTTAGCGAAGTGCGAACGGATTGCCATTTCATCCGGCAACTGACGGATTCGCGGTGAGGAGGGTTCGAACTAGTGACCTTACGATTTTGTGAGAACGGTAAATCGTACAAATTCGCCCAATATGCCAAATAGGCTCGACCCGGACCCGAAAGTACATAGCTAGGTACTTTCGGATCCGGGTCGAGCCTATTTGGCATACCGGGCTAAGCCGTACGACTTACCACTGTCACAATACAGGATTAGATTCAAACAGATATACACGCATGTTTGCATATATACATATATACATATGCAAATGTAAATATCACAGATTCATATAGAATATGCATTATTACGGAAAAAAACTACCCGCTCCTTCCATAGTCCCATATACCAAGCAATACATGTAAAAGACCAACATGTGCACAGCAAACAACATTAATTGTTGCCAAGACATTACACAGATGATTGGCAACACACTACACCAATTTGCACACATATCATTGAATCATCTTTCATGTGAACGGACTTCAGACATCACATTGCAAAAGATTTCCTCTTGTTATCTTCTGCATTCCATGATGCTGAGTTTCTTCAAGACGTTTAACGTTGTGCCTGGCTTAAAATGCTCTGTGTCGTGTATGTATTAGTATACGTGATAGGTTCATAGAATTCACTAAAAGTACATTTATATTTGTGGAAATAATGTCCGCTGCCAAAAACTAAGAATGGCTCCAGGCCTTAATCATGAAATGAGTGAAGAACCATTCAACATGTTCTGGCTTACCTGGTGTGGGTACAAGCAAACAAAAACAATTCAAGTGTATTGCTTGACCACAATTGCAGTAGACGTGATACAAGCATATAGATACCTGTTCTCCCATGAACCACCGTTCCAGAACTTGTCCTCGAAGCAATTCAGAGCTTTGAAGATTGACCTTTGAGATGTCTGTATCAGACCCCAGATTAAGCCAAATGTCGATTTCATTTTGTAAGGAATTCCTTGTTTGAAGAGCTAATTCTGTTATATGCGCATCAAAAATGGCCCATTCCGCCTTACTGATTGACACTAAATCATTGCGTGGAAACTGCTCAACATGACCGGTCCTCCCGATTGAGAAGATAAAACCTCGAAATAGCTCTTCAGTCCAAAACTTTTCAGCAAGCAATGCTAACTTGCACGTCGAGACCTGCGTGTGAAGGTCCGAAAATGAAGCACGAAATTCATGCATATAGAGTTTCTCAGGGGCATGCGGTAGATTCATCTGAATCTTGGTCATCACAGGCATAAAACCCGCCGTAGAAAAATTAGCCGAACTCAGAATTATCTCCGTGGTCTCGAGACCGTTGCGTGCATACGTATCCAGCTTCCACGAGCCATTTACGTCTTTGGACCCACATGGGTCCCCTGCAGTACATCCAATGATTTTATTCATGATTGATGAAAGGGCGTCGCTTGCAACTGGAATCGAGTGCACCTTTGTTTCCATATCTCTTAACCCGTAAAAATATTTTGGCAGAATTTCTTTTGCTTTTTGAAGGAGGGAAGCACGATCACACCCAAAGATTTCTTCGTCTTTGAGCAAGACGTCAGCAGAGAAATGCTTCCCAAGCACATCACTATCATTTCGAGATTTGTGGCTGTCCCATGTTGAAATCGTGTCATTCAGAACCACTATTGGACAATTGAGGATTGAGGAGTATAGTCCCCAATACAGAACAGATGGAATGCCTGCAAAATTCCCACTCAAGCTTGAACTTTCTTGGCACTGTGAACAAAACCAATTCACAAGACCCTCCTCGTCAGAGGAACCACAAAAAACAGTATTCGCAAAAGAAGTCAATTCAACAAGAGTTTGGCAATTTTTAACTTGCTTCAGAGCTTGGCATTGATGTTTGTGAAATTTGTCAAAGCTTCCGTAGTAAGTGTTGATGGCTGCTTGGTCATCGATGAAGAGAAGTCGAAGCTCCTGTTGACTTGGAGGTTGATAATCACTAAGACAAATACAAAGGTCTGTCACGATACACTGCATGGCTCTCAAAACCGTGGCACAGATATGGTTGTGGGCTGTTTTCATGTGACCTTGGAACATTTGCAGGCACTGACGTGCAGATGCGCAATTTGGATATGGTCCCAACAAGCCAATGCTGTATAATGGAGCGCAGAGCACAGTACGTCCCAATGGATATGTTGTCAAATTCAGATTTGAAATCAAAGTGACGCGCCATAGAAAAAGATCTCGTGACAGTCGTGTTTCAGAAAACAACGGCAACGCAAGCTCGTTAGGCTCATCAAAATTGCTGATTCTCCTCAAGATGTTCTGGATTGCAGAGGTTTTGCAACATACCAATTCACGAATGAATCGTGGTAGATCCTGGTACGGGAGCAGTCCACATGACCCCCAAATCTTGTTGTGCTCGAAGTCGAGAAGCACTGGTGTATAGTGTGAAGAAGCTGTGTTTTGTCCTCCCGAACGTGACAGGACCAGAAAATGATGGCTTTGAAGGTCGTCGAGATTCGCCACCGCTTCCTTCGCAAGTAATAGAATATTGTCGCGGTCGGATGTCAAAACTAGGATTGATATCGAAATGTGCAAAACTTCGCTCAAAAATGCGCGAAAAAGATGCAAGAGCGTCGTGTAAAAATAATGCGAATGTCCATCCTCAACCTGATCACTGCTTCGAGAAATGAGATTCAAAAAATCTGATATCGTCATATCTCGGGACAGGCCTGCGCCTTCTTGACCATGCGAGCACACGCCCATCTTCACCGATTGTTCCAATATTTCTCGAATATCATGTTTTTGGCAACACCAGCGGGCAAACCAAAATCGAGCACATGCGGTGAGACTATCTTTGAACACATATCTGTGGAGCGATGTGAAGTGCAGAGGCTTAGGAAAGAGAGCTGCATAAAATTTGAATCCGTGAGCTGGGTTGGCACTCAACATGACACTCAAGGAACATGAGTGCGGAAAGCAGCAACCATCTCCAGGAACCGGAAGGATGTTCACTTCTGCGGTTTCAGCAGAAAAGCCCCTACTAGTTGACAAGCCTTTGAGTGCGGAAAGAATTTGTTTGAAATTAAGCGTGTGCCTCTGTCGCTTGTCTATCTTCGCATTTTTGTTCAAAGTTGTCAGAAGTTCCACAGACTCTTTGTTTTGAGATGTGATGTCATTCTTGCCTTTGGTGCTATTTACTCTTTTCCAATTCTTCACTTGAACTGCGACGCTTTCACCAAGAGTGTCGCTTTGTCCACCAATTGATGGTCGACTTACATGCTCTTTGGCAAGCACCAATTGCAAGCCGTTGGGCCACGCGTAAGTAGGAACCATGCTATGATAATACTTTGCAAAGCGATTAGTTGGAACAGCACAGAAAAGGAAATCGTTGCTCTGTGCCCCATTGACACTACTGTTCGTGGCACCTGATTTTCCAGCAACAAAAGAACGGGCATGGGCGGCGTGAAAAATAACAACTTGTTTGGGATCACCATCTTGGTTTGTGGATTGGCTGCGAGCACTAAGTACAAGGTCTGCACCACCCTGGCCCTTGTTGTACTGTGGCCAATTTTGTTCACATTTCATGAACACGCATCCCTGTTCAACTGATAAACTCTTAGCAGGATCATCCAAAAACTTAGAGGCTTCCTTGTTCAAGTCGGTTTGTGTCAAAACACTCCCAAATTCGGATATCTTTTTTGTCAAATCCACTAGGTGTGCGATCTTTTCTGGACTTGTTTCGGATGGTGCACAGGACAACTTCAAAGTATCAAGAGTTTGAGCTAGATTTGACTTCCATGCCTCAAGATCACTTTCTTGAGTCAGGGCCAAGCTGTTTCTGTTGGCACTATGGGCGAGGCAATGGAGCTTTCTGCTCTTGAATGTTTTCGAAGCTTGATATCCCGATTCAGGAGAGAATAGCGGCTCCGAGACCTCACAGCCAGTAGTCGAATGCTCCCACTTCGAAAGATTTATCAAGGATGTGTCAACCTCACCCACCTCAAAATAATGAAGGGCTTGTTTACCGTCAATAACAACGGTGACATTGTCTTCTGAAATCTGTGCATCCCAATGCTTTATTTTGAGATCTTTCACCCACCCGTTAAATTGCTCGAAATCTGAAAAAACTGTTGAAACAGCCACAGCTACGTCATCGAAAAATTTGTGGGCGCTCTCTTTGCCACGGATGTTGATGAGTTCAGATGATAGGAGATAGAGCTGTTCAATGACTGCAATAGAATAGAGCCAGCATGCATTACTGCTGGATGGTTGCCTGTATGCTGTCGGAAAGTGAAATTCCAATTCTTCAATGATTTTTCGCCTGTCTTGAATCGAATATTCTGGGAGAAGTATATGGTCATTTATTGCAAGAAAAGCCTGCAACAGGCCCAGAAGATCGGTGCGCTCATTTTCTGAATACTGACAGTTCTTTGTCAATCGGATGTCATAATCACCTTTATATGAGTCCAAAACTGCACCTGCTAACCCATCTGTAGTTTTGACAATTACAACAGGAAAAAAATGATTCGAGATCCAAGGACCCCCCACGATAAATGTGATGCAGTCTCCATACCGTGCAAATGGAAAGAAAGATGCAACTGCTGCAACCATGTCAAAGCGAAGCATGTGCAATCTCCACTCAGGATCAGATAAGTCTTTTTTGTTTTTTGGTGCCTTCCTGAAATTCTCAGGCATGGCGAGCAGACTTGCCTTCCGGATAAATGATGCCGCACTCTGAGCCTCGGGACATTTGAATTGATGCAAACATCCATCCTCGAGTACCTGCAGATGACTACATTGGCGCTGCACCACTTTCGTGTTGAGAAGCTGTTTGATAGCTCCCATGCCATCATGCTGCAACTTGAAGTCACCCTGTAGCTGTATGGTCTCGTCCACCCCTTCCCACGTGCGTGGCAGTGCATCCAACATTGCCAACGGTGTTAATTCCTGTGAGATTTTTGAATCTGACATTCTCGTCAAATTATTTTCCAAACCCTCGAGTTCCCAATTTGACAGTGAAATGATTTTGTTTGTGTGCTCTGAGGCCTCGTGAGCCTTTGCGAAGCTTGCAATGACAGCACGTATCAAGAGTTCACTGCCAAAAAAGGGAGAATCTTTTCGCTCCTTTCCATTTTGTTTGAGAATTCCAGCGAGAAAGTATTGCCAAATTCCATCAGTGCGCGTCTTATCAACTGACATTGGATCGAGCACAAAGCCTTCAGACATTGCTTGAATTCTGTAACATTTCGATATTACAAGACTAAGCGAGTTGTTGCAGTCATCACCCTTGACGGAAGCTTTGCGAGGGCTTTTTCTGAGGGGTTCCACCTGTTCATTTGTACATGCACTTTTAGTCACCAGGCTGTATGTTCGACACAATCACTCAATGACTCAGACACATCTACATTCTCAACTGCATTTGCGTGCTCTCGCCACGAAATCATCTTCTTCAATGGTTTCATGTGAAATTGCACATGTGTTTGTGCTGATTCGAGAACGAATATTGTACAATGTTACACCCTTAATCTTCAGGTGTAATGATGACAACGATGTCTCACTTCACGTTCCAGCATTTGCATATGAGTGGTAATTTACTGTCATGAGTACGAAAGAAGCAGAAACCTGTCGTACATCATCGAATACTTCTCCCTCGATTGCATCCGTAAGATCGTTTTCTTGCTTTTCAACTTTGACTTTGGTCTTTCCCACCTGCTTTTGCTGAGAAGGCAATGACACTCAGAATGAGGGGGGGGGTATTGGTGTGTTCGAGAAAACGTAAGTTCACAGCGTCCATATCCATTGGGAACCACATCTTACATGCATACAGTATGTCAAATTATGTATTATCCTTTTTCACATATTCAAATTATGAAAAATAGAAACTCTTTGTACGAAGCGTTGGTCCATACCTGTAATGCACGCGGATCGTTTGAGTTGTCGGTGCTTGAAGCGGTCTTGGATTCAGCCTGGGCCCCCGGCAGATTCCGCACAACGCCTTCAACAGGAGAAGAAACCGGTTTTGCATGGCCCCCTTGAGCCTGGACTTGGATGTGTGTGTGTGAGTAGTTTTGAAATCGCATTTTTATATGAGTTGGAACATCTTTTGGCACGTGCAGTGTGCTTCAAATAACACAGACACGCTATTCAGAAACTCTTTAGAGAGCATTGAACGCGCAATGCCAAAAATAGTGATAATGTACATCTGCAATAGCATCCTTCTGCTTTTGTTAACAAGGCAATGACACTGTGTTGCATTTCTTCTTGTGTGTAGCAATCCATAAGGGGGGAGGTATACGTGTTTTCGAGATCGCAGGTCAATCATCATAGTGAAACACATCTTAGATGCATGCAGTATGTCAAAACTGTGATTATGTATCATCCTTTTTCACATAAACAAATTACGAAAAATAGAAACTCATTGTACGAGGTGTTGTTCCATACCCCAGATTTAGACAAATTCTCTGCAGTGCCGGGGCTTTCAGCCATATTGGAAACAGCATTGACCCTCCGCAGCTCATCCAGAAAATCTTTCCACCACCGTAATTTTCTCCCACGAAAGTCATGGTCGTGCCCACTCTCACCGTTTGAATTGATAAACTGGCATGAGGGATCTGTGCATGCGTGGTTGCTGTTGTGCAAATCATCATAAATGGCATTGAGCCGACACTCGAACCACGGGATAAATTGATCAAGCTTCAAGTCAAACCCATCACACAATTCGTCTGGATCCACATATTCCGCATTAAATTTGTAATCATGAAGCCCTTTGAGCTCTGCTGGCATCTGTGTATTCATTCATAAACATAATGAGATTTGAAAACATTAGCAACCTCCACAAAAGAACTATGTGTCAATACGGGCCTTACATGAGAGTTCTCACAACAATGTCCATTGGTTCATGAATAGAACTCACCTCATGATCTGGAAGGATTTCGGTGATCAAGCGCCCTTCTTGGAGAGCAGGCTTGAACACATTCAAAAACGATTGTGCGTTTACACGCGCATCGGTTGGTGTCTTGGTAATGGTGGGATAAAACACTTTCTTTTTCGCATAGACAAAACACATTGACACCGCTGCTACCTTACGTTGATCCTTTGAAAGATCTCCTGGAAATGCTTTGCCTTCTGCCCGCTTTTTAATCGTGGAATCTGACGTTTCAGAAGTGGAAGTGACTCCTTTTCTTTGTCTATATTGGTCAAAGATCATCGAACTTTGCAAGAAGGGATCCTGAATGTCTACACTGCTGTCTTGTTTTGTGTGCAGGTGCTTCAGTGCAAATATTTGCAGGTCCGCAGGCTTTCGTATCTTAGAACCCTCGTCCTCGAAAACGCTTTGCGGCATACAGGTAAACAGCAAGCTTCGCATGTGAAAACGAAGTGAAGCCCAGAGGTCAGGTGATTGCATGCTAAATTCGAAGTTGAATGCCCTCCATATTGTTCGTATCGGAATCGGAATTCCACTGTTGTTCGACAACCACGAAGGTTTCACAAACTGTGCAAGCTCTGGCCTTGATTGCAACATTCTCAGCTGAGCCCAAGCCAAGAGGTGAGTGAAAAGTATCTGTACCTCGATATTTTTGTTTTTGTTTTTAGTTGCGTGACCTTCGTTTCGTTCTCCAAGATCATGAAGTGAGCCGTCGCTCTTGTTCCCTTGTGGTTGTACAAGCAAACAGCCTGTACCACTTCGCACACCTTCGGATGAGAGTTTGAGCATCGACTTGACAAGCTGTTGCACACTATGTTGAACTGTCACATTTTCGTCCAGCGCATATTTTTGTACGGGACCCTTTGCCACTTGACAAATCTTGTCTATGAAAGCCCTGATAGCATTTCCACCAGATGCTGCGCCCAATTGTCTGTATGATTCGCAAGTTTGATTGAGAGCATCCGAATTTCGGCCACCTACAAACTCCATCTTGTTTGATGGTCCTCCCAATTTGACGGAGAACATGAGGGGCATGTCATCCAGCCAATCGTCCTTGATGCAGAAATTGAATGCACTATTGAAAATTCGTATACGCTCATAATTCACTTGCTGAAGGCGATCTGATAAGTCACGGTGTTCTCTTTCATTTGCAACGAGGTCGGCATTGTTGCTTTCAAAAATCTTCTTCACAGCCCTTGCAATGGATTCAGGACGGACTGTCTTTTGTGAGTTGGTGATTTCACCATAAATTTGCAATTCAAAAGAGCGCACCCAAGCGCTTCGCTTAGCTCCAGCACGGGGTACAACGGGATTTGCACTTCTTTGTTGTCTCTGCCATTGCACAATCCGTCAGTATGTTGAATTTGCATTTGACCTCTTTCAAATGGATTAAGTCTCTTCCAGCTTATAGTCGACCTCCTCTCTGCAAACCATCACTTAATTATCCGTTCAGCACCCATGCAGAGATGCTACTATCTATCACATGCCATTGCAACTGTCTCATCAAACAACTTATATAGCAGTTCTGACACTCACAAATTGATTGGGCATGCACGCATGCTTGCACGCAAGAACACCTGCCGCAGCAGATTTGGCTTTCTGTGGGATAAAAATAACCACGAAACAAAATCGCGTTTGCACAACGCAATATTAAAGAGCAGCGCAGTTGCATCTTACAAAGCAACAGGGGGGGGACAAAAATACCATTGTACTTGCACTTCTACCCTGACCACTTGTGAGCGGCGGGAGAGCTTCAAGAATGTTACTGGCTGCAGCAGATGTTCTTGTTGAGGTGCCACCTTCCTCCGACGCGTCGAGTGCCTCCTCATCGCTGGTGGAGTGATCTAAATCAGAAGTAAGACCGTGTTCCTGCTTGTAACATTCGATCAAACTGTCCTCGAGCACACGACGATTTCCGTTGCCAGGCTTACCCAGACTGAGAAGAAGAGTGCTCAACTGTAACGACGGCAAAGCATCCAGAAAAGAAGGGTGGGCTGAATCAGCCTTGTGATCGTTATCACTTCCGTCCGTTTGTACCTCAGGAGCCGTCTTCGTACCATCTGATTTTGTCTTCCTCCAGCCGTCATAAAAGCGATGCACTCGCTCCTGATGACTTCCATCAGTAGCCAAACCGTAATTCGTAAGCAATTTTGTCAACGTGTTTTGATCGCATGTTTCCACTTGTTTTAGGGCATCCTGGTCACGAGCACCACTCCCTTTGGTACCATCATCCGAATCGTCCACGTTGGAGCCTGCCTTGGCGCCCTCCATGACGTGACGCCTTCTTTTCATCGAGCCTGCATTGTTTTTCTGCCCCTTTAATGCGTTGGTACGCGGCATGTCTTCTGACTTTCTTTTTTTCAAGGCTCGCTGGCGTTTCTCGACTTCTGGCTCAGATGCGGGTGAAATCAGGACATTAGCCTGCCCTGAATTCAGCCTTGTAGGTGAGGCGTCCGAAAATCGTCCTGCTGTCTGCTCGTCCTGTCTCTGGCCATTCTCTGTGATTGCACTTTGGATTGACCCTGCCTCGTGCGGGTTTGCCAATGCAATCTGCGGGTCGCTTGCA
>Ga0209390_10011443_pt1 | contig 10189 bp, 16 predicted proteins | sample BON01_FD_187212 | JGI IMG/M metagenome (GOLD analysis project Ga0209390, IMG submission 187212) | Freshwater microbial communities from Lake Bonney liftoff mats and glacier meltwater in Antarctica - BON-01 (SPAdes) (version 2) | ecosystem: Environmental > Aquatic > Freshwater > Ice > Glacier... | reverse complement strand
GGAGACCACTACGATGGTACGGAAATCCCGGATCATGACACCAGACCGGAATTTGAAGCACCAAAAGCGGCCTGGATTCCAACCATCGCGCCGGCCGGGATGATTTTCTACTCAGGCGAAATGTTTCCTGATCTGCAAGGCTCGGCATTGATTGCGGGGCTGGCCTCGAAAGCAATTATTCAGGTTGCCATAGATGGCGACAGTGCAAAGGAAGTGGCCCGCTTTGATATGGGCAAGCGCATTCGCGAAGTGGAACAGGGGTCGGATGGCGCGATCTGGGTACTGGAAGACGAGGATGGCGGGCGGTTGTTAAAACTGACCCCGTCTGCCGCAGATTAATAGACATTGATCCAGATGCGTCATAACCAGTGCTGATATCGGCGCCGTTGTCCTACACTCATATGTGGTGAATGGCTAACGACATACCTCTCAAACCTATACACAATTAGGTGATGGGTATGACTAATGAATCAGCTTGCGGAGGTCCCAATATGGGACTATGATAGCACCATGCGCATTATTGCCTTATCGGCACTAAAAGCCTTCTGGTCCGAGTGGCCCACCTACGCTGATTCTATTGAGCCAGCATTGGCATGGTATCGGGAGGCGCTGAAAGCGGATTGGGCCACACCCAATGAGGTCAAAGCTCAATTTTCGAGCGCCAGTATCCTGAAAGATGGGCGGGTTGTTTTTAATATTGCAGGAAACAAATACCGCATAGTGGTTTGGATCAACTACAACTACCGGGTGCTTTACATTCGTTTCATCGGCACGCACAAACAATATGACGAAATTGATGCACCAACAATTTGAGGTGACAAATGGAAATCCGACCGATTAAATCCAACACTGACTACAAAGCAACATTAAAAGAAATCGAATCACTTATGCTGGCAGATGCAAATTCACCAGAGGGCGATCGATTGGACGTTCTTGTCACGCTCGTAGAGTCTTATGAACACAAGCATTACCCAATCGACTTCCCGGATCCCGTAGAGGCCATCAAGTTTCGTATGGAGCAGCAAGGTATGACGGTAAATGACCTGGTTCCAGTTATTGGTCGCAAAAACCGTGTTTATGAAATACTGGCACGCAAGCGCCCCTTGACGCTTCGGATGATTGAGGGATTACATGAAACCTTTTCGATTCCTGCAGAAAGCTTGTTGAAACATTCTTCTCAGCACAAACAAAATGCGGAGTGAAAAGGGTATGTATAAATTTAAAAATTGACCGGGAAGCGTGGTATCCCTTACTGATATCGGCGCCGTTGTCCTACACTCATATGTGGTGAATAGCTAACGACATACCTCTCAAACCTATACACAATTAGCTGGCGGTGCCTGATGCATTGCAGAGTAGTTTTGCCTTGCAAAACTTTGTGAGGCGGGTAAAGGGGGAATTCGTGGGGTTGTCGCTGATCTACAGTCGAGGTTGTGTGGGGGTTGAGTCTCCACTAATTACTGTGGAAGTGCACACTTCCGGCGGACTTCCGACCATGTTTATGGTGGGCTTGCCTAATAGCGCCGTGCGCGAAGCCAAAGACCGGGTCAGATCCGCCATTCTCAATTCCAACTCCAACTCAAATTTCAAAACCGAGTCACCAACCAAATTCAAATGGCCGGCAAGCAAAATCACCATAGCGCTGGCGCCAGCGGAACTGCCCAAAGATGGTGGAGGCTTTGACCTGCCAATCGCGTTGGGAATACTTGCTGCAGATGGCCAGATACCAGAAAAGAAACTGAGAGAGTGTGAGTTTCTGGGCGAAATGGCTCTCAATGGTGAACTGCGTACTGTGCGGGGGGTTGTGCCGGCTGCGATCCGCGCGCGCGACAGCGGTCGGACATTGGTAATACCCGCTGTAAATGCGGCAGAAGCTGCTTTGGTGAAAGGCGGCAAACAGTTTGCCGCTAAAACTCTGGAGGAAGTGTGCGAGTGGCTACGCGGCACCATACCGCCACCCTCCTGCCAGCCTCAGACTGAAAGCAAACCCGTTTTCATGCCCGACCTGTGTGATGTTATCGGTCTCCACGGCGCCAAACGAGCACTGGAAGTCGCCGCGGCGGGCTCCCACAACCTGCTCATGGTTGGTCCGCCTGGAACCGGCAAAACCTTGTTGGCATCGCGGTTGCCCGGCATTCTGCCGCCAATGTCTGAAGATGAGGCGTTGGAAACCGCTTCGCTGGCATCTGTCAGCCAGGCCGGGCTTGATTACCGAAACTGGGGCATTCGACCTTTCCGCACACCGCATCACTCCTGCAGCGGCGTGGCATTGGCCGGAGGCGGTTCGAAGCCCAGGCCCGGTGAAGTGTCTTTGGCACACAACGGTGTGCTGTTTTTGGACGAGCTGCCCGAGTTCGGCCGGCACGCTTTAGAAACCCTGCGTGAACCGCTGGAGTCAGGGCGTATCATTATCTCCAGAGCGGCACGACACGCTGCCTTTCCCGCACGTTTTCAGTTGGTGGCGGCAATGAACCCCTGCCCTTGCGGCCTGGAGGGAGACAACAGCGGCCGCTGCGGCTGCAGTGCCGAGCAGATTCAGCGCTACCGTAACCGGGTTTCAGGGCCGCTGCTGGATCGGATAGATCTGCAGGTTGAAGTGCTGCGACCGGAAAAATCCATCCTCAGTGAAACCACTGAGGGAATTGAAACCTCAGCTGTGGTGAGGGAGCGGGTAATTCGCGCGCGCAAAATACAGCTCAAACGAACAGGAAAGCCCAATGCGTTGATGGACAATAACGAGTTGAACCGTCATTGTCAGATTGATGGCGAACGATTATTACTGTTGGAAATGGCATCTGAGCAATTGTTCTTATCACCACGCGCCTGCCATCGTATACTCAAAGTTGCACGCACCATTGCTGATCTGGATGAAGTCGAAAAGCTCAGTAGCCAACATATTGCCGAGGCAATTGCATTCAGACGTTTGCAGATGGGCCAGATGGGTGGCTTTGAATGACTATCGCAAAGCCAAGCCTCGCCGGGGTACAGTTGCAGACTTCGCTGACGCTTTGATTATTCATAAAGCCAAATTTATAGCGACTTCACTAAACAAATCATTCAGGCGATTGAACGGCGAACAACGCCAGGAGCGAACGAATTCAAGCAGAGGCTGGAAATTGTGTCTGTCGGCTTCCTGCAAAGCCGTAACGTAGTGCTCGCGGGTTACGCCGGTATCAATGTTATTTCTGCTACCCCAGCTAAATCGTTCGAGGCCAAGCTGCACCAACAGTAAACCCGTTGCCAGTCGGCCATGGCGGCCGTTGCCATTGGGATACGGATGAATCCATACAAGTCTGTGGTGAAAGCGGGCGGCAATCTGATCCGTAACTGTTGTGCTCAATCCAGAAGCGGCAATCATCAATCAATTGACCAAGTTCCTGGGGGATACGGCAGGCCTCGACACCTACATTCTTCCCGCTCTTCTTCACTGAGCGGCGATGCCCCGCCACTCTGTTCATCGAACAAGCCGCTCATGGAAGCTGCCATAATTTGGAGCCTGCTTTTTCAGCGATCTGCTTTGCAAGTTTTTTGACCTGTTCGCGTTCATCCTCTTCATTCACACTTTGGTCTTCAAGCGCCATGGTATGGCGCGTTTCTTTGACGCTATTCATTGCCTGCACGGTGGCACGTTCCGCGACCATCTCTTGAAGCGGCTTTCGCGGCACCAATGCATAAACCAACTCGCAGTCCAGCGCGCGCGCTGCCCGCGCCAACGAGCCCAACGTGATGGCACCAGTGATCTCCGCCTTTTCGATGTCGAACGCGCGCGATTGCACGACGCCAATGCGCCCTGCGAGTTGCGCCATCGTCATTCCCAACGCTGCGCGAATCGCCTTGACCCAGCCGCGCGGGGGTCGCGCCATATCGCTATTTCTTATGGAATTGAGACGCTTATCTAGTTGCCTACGGGCTGTTGACCTATCTTGTGCTCTCATTGTGATAGCCTGTTTGCGAATAAACTTTGCATTTATATTCGTATATATCCGATATTATATCAATTTTATAATCATATATAAACGATTTATTAGCAGCTAATATATAGTATTTATACGATTATTATTACTGGAAATGCAGCTGGCGAGTGTTACGATCATGCATGCCAGTAATAATTTTTCGTTTCTTCCTCCGCCGTAATGGGCGTAGGATTGTCACTGCAGCTATCATTCAACAGATTCAAGGGTAGAAAAATGGAATATGGAATAATTGGCCTGATCATACTAATTTTTGACATCATCGCGATTTTCAAAGTGTTCGGCAGTAGTGCGAGTACTGGCTCGAAAATACTTTGGACACTGTTGATTCTTGTCTTGCCATTAGTCGGTCTGATTGCCTGGTGGCTTTTCGGGCCTAAGTAGACTGTTGGAATTGCTCTCGGCTTTAATGCACTGTTTGGAAAACCTGAACCAATCTGGATTCCCAAAGTAATGGCAATGCTCTTCATGGTAATCAGGATATTTGAAACTGGTCGCTGGGCTAATGTCATTAGTGAACGGATCTCTGGTCGCAGCGTTATGGTTTATGAATGTTACTGACTAAACTATCAATGCAACTTGTCAATGCCGGTGTAAAACTGACCCCTTGGGTTTGAATGTGAGCGTTGTCTGCGCCCCCTTTACGCAAGCTAATTTTTCTTCAGCTCACGAATGAAGCAGGATTACTTAAGGCCAATGCTGGCGGGTTATCTGTGTGCACTGGCTGCCACCATATTCTGGTCCGGCAATTTCATCATCGCGCGCGAACTCAATGACAGTGTTGCACCGGTTAGTCTCGCCTTTGGGCGCTGGCTGGTTGCGGTGTTGGTGCTTTTTCCGTTCGCGATTAAATCGCTGCTTAACCAGTGGATCTCGGTAAAAGAAAACCTGGCTTATTTGTCCATTACCGCCTTTACGGGCGTCACCCTGTTTAATACGTTGTTATATATGGGGGGACAGACCACCGGCGCATTAAACCTGGCGCTAATCTCAATTACCTCCCCCATCTTTATCGTTATTTTTGCGCGTATTTTTTACGGCGAATCACTGACGTTCTACAAGGTCGCAGGGATTTTTCTGGTGGTGGCCGGCGTCATTGCACTCATTACCCGCGGTCAGCTTTCAAGCCTTTTAAACCTGACGTTCACGATCGGTGATGTGTGGATGCTGGCCGGCGCAATGATTTTTGCAATTTACAGCATTCTGGTCATCAAAAAACCACCACAACTGGGTATCCGGGCATTTCAGTTGAGCACATTTATATTGGGACTCATTTTCCTGCTGCCGTTTCTGGCCTGGGAAATCGCGGTGGTGGGGCCGTCTGTATATGACGCCAATGCTGTTTATTCGATACTGTACCTGGGCGTGTTCGCATCGCTGTTTGCATTCGTATTATGGAACCAATCCATCCTGATGATCGGTGTATCAAAAACCGGCATGGTCTATTACACGTTGCCGATTTTTAGCGGGCTGATGGCCTGGTATTTTCTGGATGAAGACATCGGCTTATTGCATTTAGCCAGTGGTGCGCTGATTGTTGCGGGTATCTTTATCGCGAATCATCGAAAAAAGGAATGATAGGTTTCACCTCCGTTCACGATCCGGCTGGTTTCAAATAAAATCAGGCCCGACATAAGCAGTACGAACATCGCTGAAACTGCCAGAGACAATGCAGGCATCTGGAAAAACACTGCCCCTAAACCCGCCAAAGCCTGCATCACCACGGCTGGTGCCGCCGTCCAATACGCGCCCACCATCGGTCCAAGTGTGAACCCCATAAAACCTGTGAGCGCAAACACGCTCAATATCCCCCAGGCACAAAACATGACGATTAACACAACCACACGTACTACTTTTGGGTAAATGCGATGGCATCGAAGAGCAGATCTTTGTGGTGACCCTGGCAGATGGGCCGGCCAATCCCGTAGTAAAAGCGTGGTTGGCGGAACTCGCTAAATAGGGATTTCACAGTGCGCTGTTTAATATATGCAGATTTATGGCAATATACTTTTCATGCAGTTTTTTATTCGACTATCGATAGCGACTCCGGGTCCCGAGCCGTGTGCCAGACACGTAGCACGGATAAAACTGAGCCATGTTGTTCATAATAGATTACGTAACGATCCACCGGAAATGATCGAACCCCCATTGCGATGTCCTGCCTTTCCACCCCCATATCGGGTTGACTAGCAAGTAAGACGCAGGCTTCCTGCAATTTTGAGATGTACTCGTCGGCGCGTGCGTAAGCTCCGTCACCAGCAATTTGTAGCCAGATTTCAACCAGGTCTGTCTCGGCAGTGGCCTGGTACTGTACAACGGTCACTTTTTGCGATCACGCTTGGCTAGTAGTTGTCGCCCGATAGTTGTGATTCTCTCGACCGCAGCTTCATCAAATGCCATTCCCCGGCCTTCGGCATACTCTGCGCGCGCCTCATTGATTGCAGTGCGTAATGATGCCATTTTCGATTGCTGTGCTATTTGGAAATCTTCAAAGGACTGAACCACGACAAACGGCCTGCCATTTTTCTCAACGGTAACTGGCTGTCGTTGTGCATCATCAATCAATTGGCCAAACCGATTTTTGGCTTCTTTTGCCGCAACTGTTTTCATAAAACACTCCAGATTAAATGGCTAAAGTAGCTATTTTAGCTACTAAATTTGATAAGATCAAACGGTATAGCGACCTGAAGCTAACTAATTCTTTCTGTGATTTCACGAAAGTAGCCGGAAAGCTGTAGATTTTTGTCCGGCATGGTCTGGCGCAACGCAAAAGATTGCCCATCAATGGCTCGTTGCACTGCCAGAACGCCATCGAGGTGATCGACCTCGTGCTGCAGCAATTGCGCGTAATCGTCTTCAAGTTCAACAATGTGCTCCTGCCAGTGCTCATCTCGATAGCTGAGACGACAGCGGCGCGGGTTGGACAGCTTTACCAGCAAGTCCGGGAAGCTCATACAATCTTCCCAAACGGTGATCCGATCTTTGCTGTGATGGGAAACAACCGGGTTAATCATGGCGATTTCTTTATCAACACGCATACAAACTATGCGGCGATGTTCGCCGATCTGCGGTGCCGCAATTGCGCGACCCCAGCCATGGTCTGCCTGAAATTGCGCCATGGTGTCAAACAAATCACGGATGACGGGTTTAACCAGATTCAGTTCATGTTGCTGCACTTCGGTGCAGGTTCGAAGCAACTCCGGATTACCCAGCAATAGTATTTTACGGACTGCCACCAATAAACTCCCTTTAAATTAGATGCCTACAGTATTTCAGCAATGAAGGTAGCCCGCAATGACTGCATCTTCAATTGCTGTGAATCATTCAAATGGAGTGATTCTTTAGCGATATTGAACTACGTTCGCCGAATCCGAACAACATTCATCACTTCAAAAATCATGCCGGCAACCGATTCCTTTTCCGCATAAAAAGTCAGATTAACCCGCCCTCCTTTCAGGCTTTTGTAAACTTTCGTGCGCTTGTACTTAAACGGCACGTCATAGCCTTCCAGCATAATCGTATTGATTACCCAGTCATCTGTGTCCCGTTGTACGTGGCTCTCGACTTTCACGTTGTCGATGTGATTAAGCTGGCCATGTTTTTTTAGTAGTTTCTTTATGTCAGACATTGTCCGGTACGGGGGTTGGTAAGTGGGATGTGAGCATAACCCGATTGACGGCCGCAGATACAATTCCGGGTTTTCGCAATAAGTCCGTTTGACGGTGTATGCTGTTCATGACTTCGCTAATGATGGCCTCGCCAGGAGCCAAATGATGAAAACAACATGGACTGTCACTATTCTGTTGAGCTGCCTGCTTGGGGCGTGCGCAACCAACGGCCAGTTACCCAGCTCAACTATTTCATTCGAAAGCAATCTGTTTGGCAAACCACAACAAATTATCGCGCCTGATAACATCTACCAGTTGTCGGAAGAGCAGCGGCAGGCCTTTCTGCAGTATTTCAACAATCCAATAAGAGAGAACACCCCGCCACACGAGCGCGTGTCTGACTATCTGGAAAATATCACGGTCAATTTCACCTACCAGGGCGAAACCTACACAGCTGCTGCTGCCCTGGATAATTTTTCAGGGAATTGTCTTTCGCTGGCGATTCTAACGACCGCGCTGGCTCAGGTGGTGGGGGTCGAAACCGGCTATCAACTGGTCGATTCCGCGCCGGTTTTTGCGTTACATGGCAGGGTCATCTACCGGGGTCAGCATGTGCGAACCAAGCTTTTTGATCCCGAATGGCTGCCGCCGGGTGAAGACAGGTGGGTTTTGAGTCGCCCCGGGCTGCTGGTCGATTATTTTCCCAGTGAAGGAGACCGCTTCGTCGGCAACATCAGCGAGGCAGAATACATGGCGATGTATTACAACAACCTGGCTAGCGACGCCATTGCCAGCGAGGACTACAACATTGCATTCTGGCTAACCCACACCTCAATGGAGTTGGCACCGGATAATGTCAGCGCGATGAACGCGATGGCGATCCTCTACAGGCGCGTGGGAGATGTGGCAAAAGCCGAGGAGATCTACCGGTACGGCATCAACAACATGCCCGATCAGGTGAGTCTGCTTAGAAACTATAGGGTTCTACTCATTGAGCAAGAACGCTATAAAGAAGTGGAAGAAATAGGTAAGTCGCTGGTACGACTGCAGGACTCCAATCCCTTTGACTGGCTGCATGCAGGCCGCAGCGCCTATGATGATGGGAATTTCGAAGAAGCGGTTTTTTATTACAAGAAGGCCGTAACAGTTGCCCCCTATCTCCACGAGAGCTACGCCGGCATGGCCAATGCCTACTATAAACTTGGCGACAAATCGGGTGCCGAGCGTGAACTTAAGAATGCGGAGAATTATTCAAACGAGGAATCTACGCGATCGATGTACCAGGCCAAGTTAATGGCTTTGAGCAATCTCAATAAAGGGCGGTAACGAAAAATCAGAAATCAGTGTGCCAGTTTCAGAACGAAATAATCACTAAGGCTGGAAGAAGGTCTGTGGTTTATAATATGATAGGGTCGATTCAGCGCACACGGCACTGTATTTTAAGGCTGAGTTAACGCAACAGGCAGATATGATTTTCGCCTTTTGCAATGGGCCACCTCGCTTTCAGTAAAGAAGGTCGTTTAGACCAAATAAGAATTCATAAAAGTAGGGAGTTTTGATGAAATTGGTTTGGCTCGTATTCCTTCTCGGTGTTTTCTGGGTCGTCAATTCCGGGCATTTTGACCCTCTGTTGTTAAGCTTCGGCGTGTTTTCAGTCGCTCTCGTTGTCTGGATCAACCATCGTATGACCCGGGTCACAGGGGAGTACCAACCGCCCGTCATCATGTCATGGCGTTTGCCTGGTTATATTATCTGGTTGGTGAAAGAAATCGTAAAATCAAATATCGAAGTTGTTCGTTGCATCTATCAGCGACACCCTGCGATCGAACCAAGTATCTTCAAGGTTAATGCTTCTCAGAAATCAGACATCTGCAAGGTCCTTTATGCCAATTCCATTACGATGACTCCAGGCACAGTAACCCTGGAGGTTGAGGGCGATGAGTTCATGATTCATGCGCTAACACGTTCATCCAGAGAAGGAATTGAGACCGGGGATATGGACAGACGGGTACGGAGCATTGAAAACTGATGTACATCGCTGTATTGGTCGCAATTTTGGTCGTGATGATGTTGGCGCTTGCCAGAGCATTGTTGGGACCAACACTTTATGACCGCATCCTCGCTGTCAACATGTTTGGCACCAAAACCGTATTGTTGATTGCCGTTCTAGGTATGCTGGCCGGGCGTTTTGATTACATAGATATTGCCCTTGTCTACGCACTCATCAATTTCATCAGCATTATTGCTGTGCTGCGTTTTTTCGAATACAGCGACCAAAAAAAGCAGGATAACTGATGAGCTCACTGGTGGATATACTCAGTTGGATTTTCCTTCTCGGTGGAGGTTTTCTCGGCATTACCGGCGCGCTGGGACTGTTTCGGTTTCCCGATTTTTACACTCGCCTGCATGCGGCCAGCGTCACCGATACACTTTGTGCCGGCCTGATCATAACGGGACTGCTGCTGCAAGCCACATCGGCAATGATGGTGTTTAAACTGTTGCTGATTCTATTGGTGCTGACCTATACCAGCCCGACGGGTGCGCACGCATTGGCCAAAGCCGCACGACATGGTGGACTGAAGCCGTTAACAGATGCGGATACAGATGCCG
>Ga0209390_10011438_pt1 | contig 10191 bp, 8 predicted proteins | sample BON01_FD_187212 | JGI IMG/M metagenome (GOLD analysis project Ga0209390, IMG submission 187212) | Freshwater microbial communities from Lake Bonney liftoff mats and glacier meltwater in Antarctica - BON-01 (SPAdes) (version 2) | ecosystem: Environmental > Aquatic > Freshwater > Ice > Glacier... | reverse complement strand
ACGCCACCACCCCAGCCACTGCCTCTTACACGATGCATTACTGAAAAGGTGGAAGAAGAGGAAGACACGCCACCACCCCAGCCACTGCCTCTTACACGAAGCTATAACCGTTGAAAAAAACATAAAAAAATATATATAACCCGTTGAAAAAAAACATAAAAAAATATATAACCCGTTGAAAAAAAACATAAAAAAATATATAACCCGTTGAAAAAAAACATAAAAAAATAATGTTTTTTTCTCTCATAAAGGTTAGACATTGAGTTTTTGATGTATCGTTACATTTTGTATGAAAAATATGAATTCAATCTAAGATTCGTATGGCATCCTTTGATCCAGCATCTCTTTTTGTATCGTAATTCCTCGGGTGTACCATTTTCATGGATACGTTTATATCTTCTGTATGAATAATTACAATATATGTATTATATATGAAACAAACTATGTGGGTAAAACTATTGATTAATTTTTTATTAGGTGGAACGATAGTAGCCTCTGTAAGTTACATTGCAACCTTTATGAACCCTGTATTAGCTTCTATATGGTGGTCGTTTCCGTTGTCCATTATACCAAGTATGTATTTTATGAAACAAAATGGTAAATCCAATCAATATATATCTAAATTTTTACTCAGTACAACCTTTGCCTTAATTTTATTAGTACTATGTACGTTTTTAATCAGTTATTATTTAAAAGACTCTAGTGATAGTATAGTCCCTGCCATTGCAAAAGCAACTGTATGGTGGGCGGTATGTTCGGCTATCTTTTATATTCTTATTATAAACAGTCCTTATAAAAAGTCCTTTATGTGAATAAGTATTTGAATTTTAGACACAAAAAAAAGACGGTTCATATGCCTGATGTGGGGTTCGAACCCACGCGTGCGAACACAGCAGATCTTAAGTCTGCCCCCTTAGACCACTCGGGCAACCAGGCTATATATACTATTAGGAGGTATGTCTTTATGTAGGTTAATATATAATGTATGGTTAATCTTGATTCGGTAACAATGTATTGTGTCTGTAATAAATATTATAATAAACCGTAAAATCATTCTCATTCCTTTCAGTAGAAAGAAATGATATATAGGAGGGTTCTACATGAATAGGAGAATCATGTATGAATATATCCACGGGCATGTCCACGGGCATGTCCAATATAAGAGGAGGCATTTCGTCTTCTACTTGTTCCGTTGTATGGGTGACGGGTTTCAAGTTATATCTACATAGTGGACATAGGGAACTGTGTTCTTTCAACCATGTCCGTATCGCCTCTCTATTGAATACGTGATTACATGGTAAGACTGTAACGAGTTCATTGAGTTCAAACGGTGACTGCAAGATAGGGCATAGGGTTGAACTATGACATTGTGGGTCATAGGGTTGTTCAAGCAATAAATGTTCTTCTTGTTCTGTGATAACCTCGTTTCTAAACGTTGTGTTATCAAAACTATCGGTCAAAACGTCTTCCATGTCACGTAAATACATGATTAGGTCATTCGTAGTTTGAGGATGGGTCATATTATATAAGAGAGAATATTTATAGGTTTAGTTCATTTTTTATATAATTATAACAATGGTGTCATTGTGCAACGGAATATAAACTATTCATGGTAACCCGTTTTGTATCTTGTACGGTATGTATGTAACCATCCATGGAAGACCCCGCGTTTCCAACAAAAGGAGACATATGAAAATGAAAGACAGACACTGGTTTGGTTTGACCTATACGATGACATCGTGCGACGGATTGTTCTTCTACGGCGGGGTTCCAATGTGGAGATACGAAATAAATTTCATTGAACCGTTGTAAATTTAGACCTTCACAACCCGTTTGAATATGTAATATCAGCACGTCAATATCGTTAGATTGTAGTATTCGTCTTCGTTCTGCATTAGAGGTTCGTCCATCCAACAACGCAACCCGTAAGTTGAAATGTTCTAGTTGTATCCTTATCCAAGACATTTCTTGAATGTATTGACAAAAGACTAATTTGGAGTTACCATTGTATTGTCTCTCAAACAATATCGCAATGACTTTATTCAACTTACTTTTATAAGGAGTAATGTTTGGTTGGATTAAATCCATTGCGATACAACACTTACGCGCCCAATGAATATAAACAAAGGGGTGAAACCCGTCATACTTCTCGTGTTTCAATACATGGCTATAGGATACATTGAGACATTTCAATGGACTATGTAGGTCTTGGGATATTTTCTCTTCTAATTCGGTTTCCCAATCTACCCTTACATAGATTTGGGTCAATTCAGGTAAATGGATACCTACGTCTTGTTTGGTTCTCCTCAGGACGAATTGTTGAACGATGTCCTCTTTGTGTTGGCAAGCATAGAGAGAAGATATTCCCAATAGTTCACATAGACCATAAAAATCAGTTAGTTTGTTTTGAATAGGGGTTCCTGTGATTAACCATGTATGCGTGCGACGCAGACGACATGCCTGTTTATGTAAACGTGTAGTTCTATTTCTTAAATGATGCGCTTCATCAAAGACAATACGGTTCCATTGGAGTTGATACAAGAAAGAGTTTGGTTTGGATATCATCCCATAGGTTGTAAAGACCAAAGGTGCTTGATAGAGTGTTTCTAATGTAATGTGTTTTACGTTAGAACCATGATAGAGCAATGGAATATGTCCCAATGTCTTTATACATATAGATTCCCATTGTTCCAGCAATGCACGTGGAAGAACGATCAAAGTGTGTAATTTAAAATTCTCCAAAAGGACACCAATCATTTGTATGGTTTTACCTAATCCCATTTCATCCGCCAATATGCCCGAACGTATCGTTCGGTCGTTGATTACAACCCCAGACGTCTCCCTATGGCACATCCATTTCACTCCTTCGGTTTGATGCAAGGAGACGTCCAAGTTGTTTCGTTTTAGGTAATTAGAAAACCTTTCCATCGTTCATTTGTGTTTCTAATAAGTATTTAAGAAATGAATTTCAATTTTATAATAAGTATTTGAATAACCAATAAGTAAAAGAAATAGATATTCACTTTAGAATCATTTCTCGTGTAACTACTTTTCTAATTCTATATATCAAAAGTATTGAATAACCAGTAATTACTATCGTATATTTTTGAGAAATCAAATTTATAAAAAATAAAAAATTGCTTTTTTTATGCTTTTTATGTTTTTTTTGCTTTTTATGTTTTTTTTGCTTTTTATGCTTTTTTATGCTTTTTATGCTTTTTATGCTTTTTATGCTTTTTATGTTTTTTTTGCTTGTTATGCTTTTTTTGCTTTTTATGCCTTTTTGTGTTTTGTAATGCTTCAGTCAAGTTCGTCTACGATTCGGTGAGCGGTCGTCACGTAGTACTCGGGAAACAGCACGGCGTGATAAGAATTATACCAATAGTTTTCAAACCAGTTTTCTACGCAATCGTATCCATCCTCCAGAACGTCCATTTCAATCTCACTTACCCATTTAGCGGCATAATAGGATGGAACTACGGACCAGTAGGCATCTTCTTCTTCCATCAAGCGTGTATCTTGAAGGTCGTATGGTGTTTCGTCGTATTTCAAGGCACGTTCCCGTTGCACGGCCATATGCATGGCGCGCTTGTTTACCATAGAGGTCTCGTATTTCTGTCCACGCTTAAATAATAGTCCTTTGTTTTTCTTGAACTTGTTCACGACGGTCCGACGGGGCAAGGGTTCCAAATCGGTCATGGCCCAATGGTTCCAACGTTTATTCACGCGACGACGATAGAACTCACTCGGGTAGGTAGGTAGGTAGGTAGGTAGGTAGGTAGGTAGGTAGGGTAGGTAGGTAGGTAGGTAGGTAGGGCATTTCTCGCTTGGGTCTTCCATAGGGCATTTCTCGCGAGGTTCGCCTAACAAGTCTGTCGTAGCGGCCGCCATGGATTGAAGGTATTTTTTTGTTTCACGTTTGAACGATTTTTGTCCGGCCGGTTTGAAGTTGCGGTTCGCCACGTGCGCGATAGTGCGGGTCATATTGGAGATCATATTGGTTGGTTGAATAACATATATATTTATGTGTATAAGTATTTCAATTTTTCAAGGAATACACTACAATCCTACTTCACATATAAATAACGAGATACCGGTAGGATAACGAGATACCGGTAATGAATTTTATCTTGTTCCTTGAAATAATATCTCGTGAAGAAGTACTTTTGGTAGCGGATTGGACTTCTAGGGGTAATTGTCATGGTTTTGATGAATACAACCGTAATGATATAGATCGTCGGGTTCTTCCATGGCAAACCGTATGACACTTTTTTTTTTCAACCATGGTAATTCAATCGCAGATAAAAGAGAGTCTGTATGTGTTTTCACACGTAATTGAAAGATTCTAATGATTTGATTATAATCTTCTTCGGTTTGACATGATGCATACATGACTCTCATTTTATTCGTGCGAAGACTTCGTTGTCGTTCCTTATTTACTTTTATAGTCATTGTAGTCATATTCTGGTAACTAAATTAGTCCTATAAGTATTTCATTTTTATTACATATAAAATCAAGGTTAACTTTTTAAACGTACTGATACATTTTTAGTTTCTTGATTCATAAAAAAAATTGTCTATTTCAACGGATATATTTCAACGGATATATTTCAACGGATATATTTCAACGGATATATTTCAACGGATATATTTCAACGGATATATTTCAACGGATATATTTCAACGGATATATTTCAACGGATATATTTCAACGGATATATTTCAACGGATATATTTCAACGGATATATTTCAACGGATATATTTCAACGGATATATTTCAACGGATATATTTCAACGGATATATGGATATCTACGGTTCATACAAATCAATCCGTGTACCCGTCCAAACACCGATTTCTTCTTGGCTATTGCAATCATAGACTACGTTCTTTTCATCACGCAAGTAATCTTTTCCTTCAAACGTAATTTTCGTAACAGTTACTTCTTCTTCTTCTTCTTCAGACAACTCTCCTTCTTCCAACTTTTTTTCAAGCATTTGTTCCGCCTTTTTCTTTGCTACACTTTCCGCAATTTGCGTTGCTTCTTGCAGTGCTTTTTCTTTCTCTCCAGGCATCTTTCCCTTTTTCGTTTCCTTCTTGTCTGCTTTCTTTTTCTTTGCTTCTTCGGACAACTCTCCTTCTTCCAACGGTTTTTCAAGTGCTTTTTTCTTTGCTTCCTTTTTCTTTGCTTCTTTTTCCTTCTTTTTCGTTTCTTCTTCGGACAACTCTCCTTCTTCCAACGGTTTTTCAAGTGCTTTTTTCTTTGCTTCCTTTTCCTTCTTGTCTGCTTCTTTCTTTGCTTCCTTTTCCTTCTTGTCTGCTTCTTTTTTCTCAGGATCATTCTTTTTTACTTTTTTAGGGGTTTCTTCTTGGTCCGATTCAGACACCGTTTCTTCACTTTCCAACTTTGCCTGTGACACCAAATTCGCAATCATGTCATCTCCAACGCTTCCACTGCTCGTCATGGGCTTACTTTTCTTGGGTCGTCCGCGTTGTTTGTCTGTGTCTTCCTTCATCCACTCTTTCTCTGGAATCGTCCATCCCATTTTAATTACTTCCTCTTTCACTTGTTCTTCGGTCACTGGAACTCCATCCACTTTGATTTTTGACATGACCGTTACATAACGAACGGGTGATTTACCCGAGGGGTCCGTCCATCCTTCTGTATTCCGGTCGTGCATACTTCCGAATTTTGGTTTTCCAGTCGTTGCATCCATGGTTTTGGCACACGTCTTGCAGTACTCTTCTTGGTTTTCTGGTGTCTTGGTGCATTGCGTCATCAATCCGCTATTGAATTTTACAGCCTTACACCACGATTCGCACGTCACTCCACAATACGGTAGCAGAAACGTTGGGCCTTTTTTTTCGCTTTTCACGTGTTTTTTTTCATTGGGTTGTAGATGGTCCAAGTCCAACCTCTTGAGCGCGTCCTCCAGCGGGAAACCGTAGATCTTGGACAATTCCGTAGTCACCTCCGTGACATACTCCTTAACCATTCCTACCAACGCCTTCGTCATCGTTGCGTTCAGGTTGAGGTTCATTTGCATGTTTGTAATGCTTGGCATGGTTGGTTTATTCTTATTTACTCTCTTCCATTTCAATTTTTTAATTTCTCACGCATTCTTTTCATTCACATTACGTTTCACATTTTGAATCTTGTTCAATACAACTTAAATAATATAATACATTGTATTATAATGGATGAATATACAACACATATATATAACGACAGAAATAAGGATATTACATTGAGCGATGTTCAATGTATTCTTCGTGATTATGGTATTCAAGCATCGCCGAATAATATAGAATTATACAAACGAGCCTTCGTACATAGTTCCTATGTAAAATCCAATGTACAAAGTACAAATGGTCCACCCCATTGTGTAAAGTTAAAATCTAAATCCAATGAACGTTTAGAATTTATAGGTGATGGTGTATTAGAATTAATCATTAAATATTATTTATATAGACGATTTCCAAAAGAAGACGAAGGATTTATGACGGAAAAAAAAATTGCCCTTGTAAAAAATGAACATATCGGTAAGTTGGCGTATCAAATGCGTTTACATGAATGGTTAATCATATCCAAGCATGCAGAAGAAAAAAATATACGTACGAATTTAAAAAAATTAGGATGTTTATTTGAAGCGTTTATAGGAGCTATATTCTTGGATTTTAATAAAATATCTATTCATGACCAAGACGGATGGTTTCAACATACCTTTGTATGCGGTCCAGGGTTTCAAATGACGCAAATCTTTGTGGAAAATGTATTTGAAAAATACGTGGATTGGCAAACCCTGATACAAAATGATGATAATTATAAAAACATACTTCAGGTCAAGGTTCAAAAAATATTTAAAATAACTCCAGATTATATTGAATTATCAAGAGATATGAACGAAGGGTATCATATAGGGGTATACATATGTTTAGGACAATCCATACACAATATGAACCCTTTACTTGCAGAACCATTCGATAAATATGGTTCATTTGAAGCTATACAAGAAACCTCCTTAAAACAACCTGTATTTGTATTACTTGGAACCTATAAACATCCAGTCAAGAAAAAAGCAGAACAATTCGCGTGCAAACAAATCATTACAAATTTAGCCAAATAAGTATAAATAAAATATACGAATATACTAATTCATTATGTCTAGTTCTATTTTAGCTAAATTACAAGTTAAACATACTCCACTACCTCAAAAACAACAAGAAGTACTCATTCGTCCATCGTTAAAACAAGATATACCTATACAAACCGTAATTTTAGATAAACGACAAGAGAATACTTCTTATCGGGATTCATTTTTTATGGATACACAAGTTCCAGAAGAAACAGTTCCAGAAGAAACAGTTCCAGAAGAAACGATTCCAGAAGAAACAGTTCCAGAAGAAACAGTTCCAGAAGAAACAGTTCCAGAAGAAACAGTTCCAGAAGAAACGATTCCAGAAGAAACAGTTCCAGAAGAAACAGTTCCAGAAGAAACAGTTCCAGAAGAAACGATTCCAGAAGAAACAGTTCCAGAAGAAACAGTTCCAGAAAAGATTAAAAAATCAAAAACAAAAAAATTAAAACCGGTTATAGAAGAATCTTCTACGATAGAAACAGTTCCAGAAGAAACGATTCCAGAAGAAACAGTTCCAGAAAAGATTAAAAAATCAAAAACAAAAAAATTAAAATTAAAACCGGTTATAGAAGAATCTTCTACGATAGAAACACCATCCGAACTAAAAAAGAAACCAAAAAAATTAAAATTACTTATTGAAGAGAAACCTGAAGAGAAACCTGAAGAGAAACTGATTATTATTCGTAAAAGAAAATCTGCATTAAAAGAAACGCGTGTATTACCTACAGGTCTTGTAGACATCAGAGGCATACCGGTTGAACAACGTATTCAGAAATCAAAACAAACCGTACTCATAAAAGCGTCTTCGTATTATATGTCCAATCGTGAAATTTTTATAAATTTTATAAATTCTATTTTTACACCTTATAAGGAAGAATTAAAAAAAACAGATAAATCCACGTGTGAAACCATATCGGATACGGATAACTTATCCTTGATGACACATCAAAAAATTGTTAGGGATTATATTAATCTTTATACACCTTATCGTGGTTTACTATTATATCATGGATTGGGTTCAGGTAAAACATGCACATCTATTGCAATCGCAGAAGGTATGAAAGACCATAAAAAAATTATCGTAATGACCCCTGCTTCCTTAAGACGTAATTATTATGAACAATTAAAAAAATGTGGAGACCCCATGTATAAGAAAAATCAATATTGGGAATTTATAACGGCCACGGATGAAAATATACATACATTATCTGTAACTTTAAACTTAGGTTTAACCTATATACAAAAAAACAATGGGGCATGGTTTGTAAACATTAAGAATCCTTCTAATTATGATAGCTTAAATCGTTCTGAAAAGGAATCCTTGGATTTACAATTAGATGAAATGATACGTTATAAATATCAATTCATATCCTATAATGGTATGAGACGAAGACATTTAAATGCCTTGATACAAGGAGAGAATGGACCTCATAATCCATTTGATAATACGGTGGTGATTATTGATGAAGCTCATAATTTAGTTAGTCGTATTGTAAATAAATTGTCAAAAAAGATTGAAGATAGTGTATCCAAACATTTGTATCATTTATTAATGTCCGCAAGTAATGCTAAAATTATATTATTATCAGGAACTCCTATTATTAATTATCCGAATGAAATAGGTATAACGTTTAATATACTTCAAGGATATATCAAAACATGGAAAATCTCATTGACCTTTCAATCTCAAAATAAAATTGCAAAATCCACATTTGAGGAATTGTTTAAAAGCACTGTATTAGGTGGTAATGTTGTAGATTATATAGAGTATAATTCAAGTAATACAACCTTATCTGTTACACGAAATCCATTTGGGTTTGTTAACAAAACGTCTAAAAGTGTGTATGAAGGTGTCCGATTAACAGATAGAGGTGATATCACGGATGAAGATTTCATTGGTCATATTACGCGTCTATTACAAACCATACAAATTAAAGTTCGGAACGTTCAAGTAGATATGCATAAAGTTTTACCCGATCAGTTAGATGAGTTTAAAGATTTATTCATTGACCATGAAAACAATCTTATAAATGCAAATCTGTTTAAACGACGCATTCTTGGGTCGTGTTCTTATTTTAGAAGCGTTCAAGAAAATTTAATGCCAAGATATACAAAAGGGTCTAATTTTTTTATAGTGGATGTGGAAATGAGTGATTTTCAATTTGGACAATACGAAGAAGCCCGTGTAAATGAGAGAAAACTAGAGTTAAATAATGCCCGAAAACGAAAAAAAGGGTCCCAAAAGAACAATGTATTGGATGAATCTGTATCCACGTATCGTATCTTTTCTAGAGCATTTTGTAATTTTGTGTTTCCAAAACCTTATATTTTGAGACCAATGCCAGACCCCAAGGTTGGCGCAGAAATTGCAATGGATACTTTGGACGAAGACATTTTAGATAGTGATGTACAAGTAGATAACATTGATGGTAAGCATGAGGCAGATGAACTTCTAGAAACCGTACAACCCATCACATCGTACGATTTACGTATAAAACAGTCTTTGGATACATTATCGGTTCGGAAAAATGAGTTTCTCACGAGAGATGCTTTAGAAATATATAGCCCTAAATTTGGTGTAATGTTAGATAACATTACAAGTACTGAACACGTTGGTCTTCATTTAGTATATAGTCAATTTAGAACATTGGAAGGTATAGGTGTGTTTAAATTAGTCCTTGAAGCCAATGGTTTTACAGAGTTTAAAATACATTCAACCTCGGATGGTTGGAGATTAGACGTTCCTGTAGACGAACGAACCAAACCAATGTTTGTACTCTATACAGGAACGGAAACTCCCGAATACAAAGAAATTGTTCGTAATGTATTTAACGGAGATTGGAAATATATTCCTCCTGCATTACAAGCAGACGTATTAACCATTTCAAAAAATAATATTTATGGTGAAGTTATAAAAGTATTTATGATTACTGCTTCTGGCGCAGAAGGTATCAACTTGAAGAATACAAGATATGTACACATTACGGAACCCTATTGGCATCCTGTGCGTATAGAACAGGTGGTTGGTAGAGCAAGACGTATATGCAGTCAC
>Ga0209390_10011436_pt1 | contig 10195 bp, 10 predicted proteins | sample BON01_FD_187212 | JGI IMG/M metagenome (GOLD analysis project Ga0209390, IMG submission 187212) | Freshwater microbial communities from Lake Bonney liftoff mats and glacier meltwater in Antarctica - BON-01 (SPAdes) (version 2) | ecosystem: Environmental > Aquatic > Freshwater > Ice > Glacier... | reverse complement strand
TATTGCTAATGTGTTTGAAATCGCACCAGATTGGACGATTGAAATTCTCTCCCCTGACCAAAGCCAGACCAAAGTAACCAAAAATATTTTACATTGCTTGCAAAACGATACGCAGATGGGTTGGTTAATAGATCCAGCAGAGCGATCGATATTTGTCTATGCGACAGATCGATCCGCCCAAGTATTCGATCGAGAGACTGATGTATTACCCGTGCCTGAATTTGCCAAAGATGTTCAGCTCACTTTAGGCGATTTATTTGGATGGCTACGCGATTGAATTAGAGTTTTTGGTGGCGACTTACAGCGGTTTGCGTAGAGGTGCCCTTTCCGGATATCCTGGAATGGTGATAACAATAAAACCGCTCGACTCCTGTGATACATAGCTTACCTTTAACACCCGAACGATTGACAGATATTCGGCTGATTGCCACAGATATCGATGGTACCCTGACTCGTGAGGGAAAATTTACCACAGAGCTGCTAGAAGCGATCGATCGAGTCAACACCCAGGGGATAAAATTACTACTAGTCACTGGTAGATCTGCGGGTTGGGTGAGTGCTGTCAATAATTATCTCCCTGTGGCAGGTGCGATCGCCGAAAATGGGGGACTATATTTTAATGGCGATGGTGACTTCGAGTTGATAACGCGGATCGAAAGTATCGAGGAGCATCGCGCACAGTTGGCGCATCGGTTTTGGGAATTGCAATCACGTTATCCCCAAATTGCTGAATCAAGCGATAATCAGTTTCGGATTACTGATTGGACATTTGATGTAGCTAGTTTGAGCGATTTAGAATTAGATGAAATTGCTACTCAGTGCCAACAATGGGGTTATAGTTTTACTTTTAGTACGATCCAATGTCATATTAAGCCGCAGTATCAAGATAAAGGAGTAGCGATTTTACAGGTACTCAGACAGTATTTTCCGCAGATTAACCCGACACAGATGATTACTGTCGGCGATAGTCCCAATGACGCTAGTATGTTCGATCGAGAGTTATTTCCCCACTCAGTTGGTGTGGCTAATATCGAGCACTATATCACCCAATTATCACATCAGCCGCAATATCTAACCAAATTACCAGAAGTAGCCGGATTTTGTGAGTTAGTAGATCTATTAGGGAACCTTTAATTTACGATCTGCGTCAGACGAGCAGTGCAGTTAATTAGTATTACCAATAATGTTCTTCAATTCTAAAAACGTAATCCTTTCAACTGCTTGGATTTCTGTAACGATCGTCACCGTTGCGCCTGTTTTTGCAGAAATTAATGCCAAGGTTCAGCCAGTTATTCAAACAAATTATAATCAAATTAATGCCGCCTTTATCCGTCAAGATATCAAGGGTGCAACAGCACTTTTCACCCCTGACTACACGCTGATAAATCCTGAAGGTGAAAAACAAACATTAGCGGAGTTTCGCGAACATTATGGTAATTTATTCACCCGGTTTAATGTTAAATTAATATCTAATAAAGCAACTATCAAAAATATTGATGTCAATGCTAGTGGGATCGATGTGGCGATCGAGCAAAAGACAGAAGGTACTATTGCTGGATTTAATAAAATTGTCATCAATCAAACATCCCGCGATCTGTGGTTGAAAACTCCTCAAGGATGGCGATTGAAGCAAAGTAAAATTTTGACTAGTCAAATTACATTTAATGGGCAAACTTTCAAAGGTTAGTCACAGTTGACAGTTGACACTATGCCTACGGCAGGCTCACGCCAAACTGGACGGTCTCCCGCAGCGACGTTTTAGGGGCGTGGCGGGTCACCCCTCGCGCGGGGAAGCTTCCCCCCAAAAGCTCGCACCCCAGTCGGCTACGCATTGCCAAGGACAAGGCTAACGCCAACAGTACAAGCAATTGACAATTTTAGAGTCGAGATCGCAGGTTAAGTGAGGGCGAAACACTACATCGATCGGGATGCTCCCCCATGTAAAGTAGTACGAAGCTCAGGTTATGACAGTACAACGACTAGAAGTCGTCGCTACTGACGCAAAGTCCGCCGTCGCGGACTCAAACTCGTCCTAACGTGCTTGCGTAGTGCTAGATCTAGCTGGGTAGCTCCTCGCGATCGAATACCGAGCCGAACATCTTAATTTTTAGTCGGCAATCGATTACCTCTCGGCGCGGCTACGCCAACGGGACGAATCGTTCGACCTCCAGATGGTTATACTTTAGGATATACGGTTAGAGGCTTACCAGGTATGAACGGTGGGCGAGTACTCAACTGTCAACCAACTTCGCCATTCATGAATTCAGACAACCCAACCGAACAAATCTCCTTCAATTTAGTCGCAATATGTGTATTTGGGATGACTATCTCTAGTTTAGTCGCACCCTTGCTCAATATTTCTTCAACACTACCGATCCTGACTATTTTTGCGATCGTCGTTGGTGCGACTGTCGATAATTTCTTCCTAAAAAGTACAGCAGCTACTCTAATTGTAGATGCGATCGCGGGCATCGATCCAGAATATCGCCAACGCATTATCAATCATGAAGCTGGACACTTTTTAGTTGCTTATTTACTGGATATTCCGATTACTGGCTATACACTCAGCGCGTGGGAGTCGATTAAAACAGGGCAGCCAATACAAGGTGGAGTGATGTTTGCACCCCCACAGACAGATATTTCTACTCAACTTATCCAACAACATTATTGTACTGTCTGTATGGCGGGAATTGCTGCGGAAAAATTGGTATATAATCGATCTCAAGGTGGTAGTGAAGATCGCCAAAAACTGCGAGGAATGTTGTTTCTAGCAGGTAAGCAGCAACAGGAAATAGTCAACCAGGAAAATTTAGCCGCACTACAAGCCAAAACTCTGATTCAAACTCATTGGTTAGCCTATCAATCTCTAGTTGTCGCCATGCAGGAACGTGCTAATGTTGCCGATTGTTATGATACGATTGAAGCCCACACTTCGTAGTTCAGAACTTTAAATCGATCGTATGGTTATGGATTTCGATCCCAAAACTACCTACTTAGAATATGTCAAACATCATCGAGTCGAAATCTCACCGACAGCAACTCATCAACTCACTGAGATTAGTCTAGACAATTATACTGGGCTGCGGTTGCTGCATCTGATGAATCAACTGCTGCCAGATCTGATCTATCCGAATATTAGGATCGGGATTTATAGCATCGGCAATCAATAATTAGAAGGATTAGTTTATCTGCATCGAGCTGGTGAACTAGCTTTAGACGATCCGACTATTTTATAAGCAATATACCTCGCCGATCGAGATTTGGAGCAGCCAGTCGCCGCAAATTATTGGCAGCAAATTGGCTTAGATTATGGCAGTCAAAGATTGGCTCAATTACCGTGGCAATGGACGCATTTAGCGATCGATTGTGCTTGGACTTATATTCCCTGCGGTGGTGCATCGCCCCATCGAGATATTTTATTAGCAGTACCTGCTAGTCTCCAAAGTCCGATAACTCGATGCTTACTCGCTCAAGGGGCTTGGTTTGAGCTAGAACTAGAATTTTGGCAAGCGTATATTCAACCTGGAATGAGCGTTATCGATATCGGTGCTGGTGTCGGAATTTATACTTTTAGTGCCGCGCAAATTGGTAAAAATGTGATGGTATATGCGATCGAACCGTTTAGTGGCTCGATCGATTTCCTTGACGAAACTTGTAGAATTAACCAAATTGAAAATGTTAAAATCTTTAAAAATGCAATCGACAATCGCGATCGTCAGGCTCAATTAGTTTTACAAGCTAGCAGTGAATTAAATTATCTACTCGCAGTCGATGAAACCAAGGTAGGAACTGAAACAGAAGCAGTTGTTTGCCTGACTCTCGATCGATTTATTCAGCAAGCAGCGATCGAGCGAGTAGATCTCGTCAAAATTTCTACTGACGGCAATGAATTAGCAATTCTCAGCGGCGGCGAACAAACTATTGCTAAATTTAGACCGACAATTATTTATAATAGCTACACTAGTAAAGGTATCGATTTAACCGTCGCTGAATATTTACTCGATCGAGATTACGAACTATTCTGCTATCAGCCAGATCTACCGCAATTAATCCCTCTAGTTAATGAGTCTGATTTTAGCGAAGTCATCAAAGCGATCGCCATGCCAAAAATCAGGAGTCTGAGCTAGGCATTAGGCTTGAGCACGCCCGATCGCACGCGCAACTTCAACTCGATCTGAATAACGCTTGCAACTGTCAACTGTCTTGTCTTGATTCGCTGTCTTGAAAAGGTGCTTTACTGGTCTGGGCGGGGTACAAAGGCCAGTGCCCATCAGCACTTTTCGCTGTCAACTGTCAACTGTCAACTGTCAACTGTCTAACCCCTGACCCCGATTTTGCGGCGATCGTGCGTTTTCATATAAGATGTAGAGTGCTATTGACGTACCCTCGTTGATGACCGCAAGCTGAACTTCTCTTGACTAGCGAGATGCTGGGCACATGAGCGGCAAAGTAGGGAACGGAAATCAGGGGCAATCTCGATCGTCGTTATTCACATAAACAAGGAACTGATATGAGCGCAGATGTATTGGCTAAAGTACAAGCCGTAATTGCAGATAAATTGGAAGTAGATGCTAGTAAAATTACTCCTGAAGCCAACTTTACCGACGATCTCGGAGCTGATTCCCTCGATGTCGTCGAACTCGTCATGGCACTAGAAGAAGAATTTGATGTCGAAATCCCTGACGAGGAAGCTGAAAAACTCCAAACAGTTCAATCTGTAGTTGATTATATCAACACCAAGCAAGTCTAGTACCGCCGCGCGGAAACTATCGATCGTGCAGTGCCGCGATGCGGAGATTTCCTCCGCATGAAGCACAACACCCCCACTCACCACCACCCCAGCACCCCCATATCTCATCTCTGATATTCACCATGGCAAATTCCGATCCGCAAGCACAGCAAAACTATCGTAAACGTGTTGTTATTACTGGTTTAGGCGCAATTACGCCCATTGGCAACACCTTAGCTGAATATTGGGAAGGCTTGGTAAGTGGGCGGAATGGGATTGGCTCGATTACCCACTTTGACGCATCCAAACACGATTGTCGGATTGCGGGGGAACTCAAAAATTTTGACCCGCTCCTGTATCTAGAAAAAAAAGCCGCCAAACGAATGGATCGGTTTGCTCAACTGGCTGTCTGCGCCACCAAGCAAGCAATTATTGATTCGGGTTTGACGATCGATTCATCCAATGCCGATCGAGTCGGTGTGACCATCGGTACGGGGATCGGCGGTCTCAAAATCCTCGAAGACCAACAAGAAATCTATCTCACCAAAGGGCCGAGCCGTTGTAGTCCCTTCATGATTCCGATGATGATCGCGAATATGGCAGCCGGACTTGTCGCGATCGAAATCGGTGCCAAAGGTCCCAACTGCTGTACCGTAACCGCCTGTGCCGCAGGTTCAAACGCGATCGGTGAAGCATTTAGACTAATTCAGGGTGACTACGCCACAGCGATGATTTGCGGTGGTACAGAAGCAGCAATCACACCGCTGGGAATCGCTGGATTTGCCGCTTGCAAAGCAGTCTCCACTCGCAACGACGACCCCCTTCACGCTTGTCGCCCCTTTGATACCGGACGCGATGGATTTGTGATGGGTGAAGGTGCGGGCATCTTAGTATTGGAAGAACTCGAATCCGCCCAAAATCGGGGCGCGAGAATCTATGCCGAGGTCGTCGGCTATGCCATGACCTGCGATGCGTATCACATGACCGGACAGACTCCTGGCGGGATTGATGCCGCCCGAGCGATGTCTCTATGTCTCAAAGATGCCGGACTAGCACCTGAAGCCGTCAGCTATATCAACGCTCACGGTACCAGCACACCCATCAACGACCCCACCGAGACAGCCGCGATCAAAAAGGCTCTGGGCGACCATGCGTACAAGATTGCCGTCAGTTCTACTAAATCCATGACTGGACACCTCCTCGGTGGTGCCGGTGGGATCGAAGGCGTTGCTTCCGCCCTCGCCATTCATCACGGGATTATCCCCCCCACGATCAATCTCGAAAATCCCGAAGCAGGTTGCGATCTCGATTATGTCCCCCATGTCAGTCGCGTCGCCAATGTCGATGTCGTCCTCTCCAATTCCTTTGGTTTCGGCGGGCACAATGTGACCTTGGCATTCCAGAAATACGTGTAAATAATTGATAATTGATAATTGATAATTGATAATTGCGGATCGATCGCGTCGGTACGGTCGGTAATCGATCGAAACATCAGATCGACTCTGATTGCTGCGGCATCTGGTCTGTGGGTAGTGCCCGCCCTACATTTTAACTACTTAAAGCGACTCCAAGGCAATAAGTTGGCTGGGCGGGTAAGCCGCCCAGCCAACTAGATCGATCGTCAAGGACATAGTTTTTTGAATTAATTAAAATTAACGTCTGCTTGGATCGTTGTATGTTGGTGTGCCTTCACGCATTTCGCGGTCAGTGTTCTCTTTCCGTCGTCCGACAAGTCCCAGCAGGCCGAATAAACCACTCAGACCCCACAGACCCCATAGACCTCCACCATTATCGATGTTGCGGGTTTCGGAGGTAGTATCACCCGGTTGTGTCCCGGGTACCGCTACTTGAGCAGCAGCAGGCAAAGTCATCGGGATAAGTGTAACACCTGTGACCAGGATGGTAGCACTGATAAATTTAATCAAAGATGATTGTTGCATCGTTCTTAATTCCTTTTATTTAGATCTGGGTGTTTTTTCGCACTTATAGACTAAAAACTGAGTGCGAATGATTCAAATCATGAGCTTGATTACTTACTAACTTAGCGGCGTTAGTTGTTAGACAACTCTATCGAAAGTACCATGTTTAAAACATTTAGATAGTCCGATCGGTACAAGGCTCGATGTAGTGCATTGCGAGTCAATTCACCAGGTAGGGCACCCTCTATCGATTATTGGTTAGGGGTACTCTCGCTCGCCAATCCGATTCGATCGAATTACACAATCTATTTAGATTCATTCCTGATAAATATGCGACGATCTAAGTAAGTAGTTCTCGATCGTGCCCCGCTTTGCCCCTGTCCCTGGAGCATCGACCATCGCCTGTGCTGGGGCGATCGATCGATAATCGGGTACGAGCCTACAGCCAGTTTTAGAGCATATTAATAGAGGTAATAGTGTGAGTAATAGACGGATCTTAGTAGTTGATAACGAACCATCGATCCAAGAAGTTGCTCAAATTTGCTTGGAAACTGTAGCTGGCTGGGAAGTCAGCATTGCGGGTTCTGGATTGGAAGGATTAGCCGCAGCCGAGCGAGAACAACCAGACGCGATTTTATTAGATGTAATGATGCCGGATATGGATGGTTTGGATACCTTTAGTCGGCTCCAAGCCAATCCAGTCACGCGATCGATTCCAGTGATTCTCCTGACTGCCAAAGTCCAAACAACAGATCGCCAAAACTATACCGAATTAGGGATTCGATCGACGATCTCCAAACCATTTAGTCCCCTAAAATTGGCTCAAGAAATTGCTACAACTCTGGGCTGGACACTCTAGATCGCGATCGGGCTTTAGTGGCGGCAAGCATAACAATAGGTAGAAGTCGTGAAGATCTTAGTAGTTGAAGACGATCGAGCAGTGGCTGAGGCACTCAAAATTACCCTCACCGATCGTAAGTACGCTGTCGAAGTTGCCTATGATGGGCAAGCAGGATTAGACTTTATCGAAGCATTCGACTACGATTTATTGTTATTGGATGCGACCCTACCCAAAGTCGATGGGATTAGTATTTGTCGCCATGTGCGAGCGTGTGGCTATATGATGCCGATTTTGCTGCTCACCAGTAGGGATAGCAAACACGATCGAGCCACTGGTTTAGATGCTGGCGCGGATGATTATGTCATCAAACCTTTCGATCCAGAAGAGCTATCTGCACGAATTCGCGCACTGTTGAGACGCGGAAACGCTCGCGCTCGTCCCGTTTTGACTTGGGAACATCTCACCCTCGATCCGCACAACTATGAGGTCACTTACCAGCAGCAACTCCTCAATCTTACCCCAAAGGAATACTCCCTCCTCGAACTTTTCCTCCGCCACAGTCGGCAGTTATTTAGTTGTGGCTCGATTTTAGAACACTTATGGACATATGACGATACGCCGAGTGAAGAGGCTGTCCGCACTCATATTAAAGGACTAAGGCACAAACTCAAAGCAGCAGGTGCGCCCACTGATTTTGTGGAAACCGTCTATGGGATTGGCTACCGACTCAAACCTGGCGAGCATGTGGTGTATCAACAACTGAGGATCGGAGATCGCCAGATCGGGGTTGGATCGTTAGATCCTCCAGTAGAGACACTACCCCAAGGCGATCGATTCTTTCAGTCAAAGGCTCCGCCACAGCTCGAAGAGGCTACTCCAAAGGTTAATCCAGGCTCGGTAGTCCCCCTCCCAAACTTCCTCACCGAAATTTGGAATCGACATCACGCACAAATGCTCGATCGAGTTGACAGTATCGATGCAGCAATTGTAGCACTCGAACACCACTGCTTGACTCCAGAAATCCGCCAACAGGCTTGGCACTGCGCCCACAATCTCGCTGGTGCGCTAGGTACGTTTGGGTTACCGCTTGGCTCCCACGTAGCCAAACAAATCGAACTACTATTAGCAGACACAGAGCTAACTCCAGCCCAGCTCCCTCAATTACAAAGCGGAGTAGACAAGTTGCGGCAAGAAATTGCCAGTAAAACACCTGGAGCGGCAACGACAAATGAATTGCCATCACCCATCATCGCCACCCCAAATACTCGATCTCCGTGGTTGCTGGTGATTACCAAGGAAACAGATTTAGGATCGGCTTTAAATGCCAACTCCGGTGGCTTGGAGATTGTCAGTGCGCCTGAGCTAGGATCTAGCCAATTAGAGCGAAACCCAGATGCGATCGTGCTCGATCTAGACTGTTTTTTGCAGCTCGCTGATGGGTTAAATGCACTCTCTGAGTTAGAGCGGGATTATCCCCAGATTCCCGTCATCGTTTTGAGTCAACCCCACCACTCGGTATCCGAACTAACGGAACATCCGGCTAACGTTACTCACAGGCTACATCAACGCATCGAAGTTGCCCGCAGGGGTGCGAGACTATTTCTCTCGAAACCGATGCCTGCTGGGCAGATTTTGCTAGCTGTAGAGCGAGCGAGGCAGCAAGTACGGGTTGTCGGTGCCGCTGTTGAGCATCAAGTCAGAGTGACGATCGTCGATGACGATCGATTGCTCCTAGAAGGAGTCAGTGCGTTATTATCACAGCAGGGGATGATAGTGACGACACTATCCGAACCCAGTCGATTTTGGGAAACGCTAGAGGCTTCGGTGCCTGACTTATTGATTCTCGATTTGGATATGCCGATGTACGATGGTATCGCACTTTGTCGAGCGGTACGTACCGATCCAGAGTGGGCTACGTTACCGATTCTATTTCTTACGGCTCACGCCGCAGCGATCGCCAGCGATCGAGTTTTTGCCGCTGGTGCGGATGATTTTGTCACTAAACCCGTGGTTGATGCTACCCTAGTTACCCGCATCACCAATCGACTCGATCGAATCGGACTCCAGCGAGCAATGAATCAAGCTGGAAAATAGCCGCAATAAAATATTGATTCAATACACATCCTCCAGCCAAAAATTCCGCTCGATGGCACGAACTCAAGGATCATTTAAATGAAGTTTCTAAATTAGCCCAGGAATTTACTGACAAATTCAAATATTATCTCCTTGTTTGGTTGATACCGACTATTTAGATACTGAAGTATATTTCAAGCTAGAAGAAAGAATTCACCGAAAACAATCGATTTATTTAACAGATTTATGGACAAAGCTTGAAGTCGATCGAGAAAAAGTGATTCAAGCAGCCGAGGTATCATCAGTCAATCAAGTTCGGCGGGAAGTCGATCGAGCTTGATTGACTGATGCTGCCCGATCGATATCAAGTAACGGTAGTGATTTGTACAGCTACTCAACCTGCATTCACTGGCGAAACGGGATATTTGAAAGGATCGAGTATCATAGTGTGTTAAGTGACCAAATTTAGAAGGCTTATGTGGCTGAAGGATTATCAATGGGCAAACCTACTACTGATGTGGTTAAAGATCCGGCGATCGCGATAGTATTAAAAGAGATTATTCATTTATTACCGTCGCTTACTTTAACCGATGGTGATACTATCGATGTAGTCACAAGTTTGACTTACAGTGG
>Ga0209390_10011435_pt1 | contig 10195 bp, 6 predicted proteins | sample BON01_FD_187212 | JGI IMG/M metagenome (GOLD analysis project Ga0209390, IMG submission 187212) | Freshwater microbial communities from Lake Bonney liftoff mats and glacier meltwater in Antarctica - BON-01 (SPAdes) (version 2) | ecosystem: Environmental > Aquatic > Freshwater > Ice > Glacier... | reverse complement strand
TGTATGATGACGAGACAGGTTGCCTTCGTGTACGGAATGTAGCGCGTCTTGTGGTCCTGCACGGTGTTGACGATGAAGGGCGCCACCGAGTCGCTCGCAAAAGCCGCAATGCAGGTCGACACAAAGGTGTAGACAGCGACGCACCACCACTTGGGCCAGGTGTCGAGCGGCACGTTGAAGAGGCGGGTGTGTGCGTTCGGGCCAATCGCCAGGAACGCCGAATTGTCTATGAGCATGATGTGCAGAAACACGCCGCAGCACAGGACGGTCCACATGCCAAGAAAGGCCACCACAACCCGCCGGTCGTTGAAGAGATTGCGACACATATACAGGCAGTATGCAAAGTCTTAAATGTGCATATGCATTTTAATGCAAATCAACGACATGCGCACGCGCATGCTCAACTGCTCTACCACAAATTATCGTCGCTCTGGTACTTCGCGGCATCGCTGCGGTGACCGGCCTTTTGCGCGAAATCAACCTGGGTTTCTGGGACCTCCTCCTCGGCTTCCGCCCCGGCCGCCGCCCCGGCTGCCGCCCCGGCTGCCGCCTCGTCGTCCTCCTTGTCTCTCTCTTCCACTGTGTCCTCAAAATCCAAGCGCAACGGCCGCACGTCGCCGTCGTCGCTCCCGGGCGCGCGGGCTTCGCTCGCAGGGCTGCTGTCCGACGCAGGATCGGCCTCGCTGAATTTGTTGTAGGTCCGAAGATCGATTTTGGTAGCAGCAAATCTTTGTCGCGGGTGTGTTCTTCGGGGGTCGTATGGCTGCTCGTTTACGAAGTTGTCGCGATGCGACGGCGCTGACGCGCGTCGCGAAGGGGCCTGGTGCTGGCGTGGTTCGCTGGCACGCTTCCACCTCGACGGTTCGCGCTGCGGAGGCGGGCTGGAAGTGCCGCCCCCCCCCACACCTCGCCTGCTGTCACGGCGGGCATGGGACCCCCGCCCGCTGCCGCGGGCGGGGGGACGATCGCGTGCAGGCTGCTTGCCTTTGGAGTTGGTGCTTCGAGATACGCCCCCCCGCTTTGCACGTGCTCCGCCGTCCTCGTCATCTTCGCCGTCCTCGTCGTCTTCGCCGTCCTCGTCGTCTTCGCCGTCCTCGTCGTCTTTGGCGGCCTCGTCGTCTTCGCCGTCCGCGTCGTCTTTGGCGGCTTGGCTGTCTTTCACCGGATAATAGGCGCGGATTTCAACACCCGCAGGAATGTCTTGTGTGGCCACGACGATGACGATTTGGTCGATGCCTCCCTCGAAATACACGGCGATCACGCGAAACTCGGCATTGCTCTTGCACGTGCGAGCCAGGGCATCGCGATCCTTCTTTGATTTGACGCGTGGATGAAATGCACAACACGAGTTGACTTTTCCTCCCAGACACTCTCCTCTCGCCGCCCACTTCAATTTCTCAAACATGGCGTGGTCGCCCTTTAATTCTCGCGAAGCCTTGCTGCTCGTCAGCACCGCAAGCACTTCGCCCGTCTTGACGGCACGCACAGTGAAGCCCCCCTCTCCCTTTCCATGGACTGGGCGGACACACATAACATTTGTAGTGCCCAGCAACGATCGCATCACCTTGGTGTACGTGTCCTGCTCATTGAGGCCGAATCCCATGCTGTAATGATGCTTCTTGATTCTTTCCAGCGCCAAGTGCAGCTTGTTCTGATCATCGTTTTGCAAGTCGTCGGGTTCGATATCCTCCGCGTACTGTTTGTGTTGGTTGCATTTTCGCGGCGGACGTGGCTGATATCCCTCGCCCGACTCGATGTCTGACCCGTTGCTCCTCGAGTGCGCAAAATCTCCTTCACCTTGCGCAAAATCTTCAGAACTGTCTTCTGCGTCCGCCGGGTCTGGCGCATCAGCAATCTGTGCGGTCTTTGCCGAGCTGCCCGACCTGCCAGGCTCTTTCTTATCCGTCTGGACCCGCCAAATGCGATCGGTGGGGTCCGAGTTCTCGGCCACGAGATATCTCATCTCTGTCTGTGCACCACGGTAACTGGCTAACATCCAAGAGTGCTCCCAATTATCCGACGCCACCTTGCGCTTCTTGCGCTCGCTAGGGGTCTCTGCCTTGCGAACCTTGTGCGTACGGCCCCCCTCAGGGGCCACGTCCTTCTCACTCATGCGAAGTGCTGCAGGATAAGCCGCGCTTCGCAGCCAACGGCAAACTCTTATATACGCAAAAAGGCATTTTTTGTTTGAGACCGTTAGGCGGCGGTTGGGCGGCGGTTGGGCGGCGGTTGGGCGGCGGTTGGCGGCGGTTGGGCGGCGGTTGGGATGTTCGCATGAGCAGCACCGAGGCCGGCAGCTGCGCTCCGCCCGCACGCGAGGGCGGCCGGGCGCGGAACGGGGTCAAACAGGCACCGTTGGCGGACGCCGCAGTATTTAAAGCCACAGTCGTCGGGTGTAATGGTTGGCAACGGAAAACGACACCGGCTGACGCTGCACGTCGAGGGACGAGGCGCCTGCTCGGCGCGCGCGGCAACCGACGCTGTCTCGGCGCGCGCGACAGAGCGCGCAGCGCCGGCGTTGCCGTCGGACTTTGAAAAACTGGGCACCTGCCAGCTGCGCGGCGACGTGTCGCGCCAGCTGCTTGTGCAACACGTGTGTGACAGTCTGTGTTCAGAGGCCTTGCTGCACGAGGACAGCCTGGAGGTGGCCGCTCTCGTCGGCGCAACGATGCGGCACGGCGGCGTCGAGGACGCTGCTCTGGGCGCGCGGCTGCCGATGCCGGGGCGCGACACCACTGCAAATCTGGATCTCCACGTGTCGCACACGATCGAGCACGGGCCAGTGAAGCTGGCGTTCGGCACGCTGAGCGTGGCTGTGCCCGGGGCGCATATAGTGACGTCTGTCAGCGCGCTGCGGGTGCACTGCCTGCTCGGGGAGCATAGCTATTCCCTCTCTGCACACCTGACCCCGATGGGGCCCCGCGCGCACTCAGAGTGTCACCAGCAACGAGGGGGCGAGTGTGTGGCGGTGCGGAAGCTGCCACGCATGGCACCGGGCGCGAGGGCGCAGCCTGGCACGCTGTCGCACCGCAACCATCGTCTGGACTGCCAGGAGACGCACTCTCAGAACGTGCTGGTGGGCGCGCGGATGCCAGTGGCGGAGCAAGAGTTCTGCACGCACGAGCTGCTCAGCCGCAAGGTGGCGCGGATCAGCACGCGGAGCAAGAGTGATGGGCGCACGGTGCACACGGTTTTCTTCCGCTGAGCCGTGCGATGCTTTTCACTGGAGACTTTATTCAACTGGGCTTTATTAAATTGGGCTTTATTAAACTTGATCCGACTTGGCTGTAGTGAACCTGTGTTACGTTCAATGGCTCAGGCGTTCAATGGCTCCAGCGCAACACGCCGGTCTCGGACCCGTCCTCACAGCTCGCTGGCTTCCACCGTGTACTGCGCGAGCAACAGGAAGATCAAATACACACACACAAAGAGCTTGCGCAAGCGGTCGGCGGCCTCCTCGCCGTATTGCGTGTCTTTTTCGGTTACAAAGGGGATCGCCTCGTAGAAGAGGTCGAGCCCGGTCAGAGCCACGACGTACGCCAGCACAAAGTACACGTACTGGTTCTGGGTGATGAACTGCAGCGGGTTCTGGCTGAGGCTGGTGGTCGACGAGATGGTCAGGGAGAGCAGGCCACAGAGCAGGACAGCGAAGAAGCCGTAGAGCCGGGTCCAGCCAAAGTTCTGCAGCACCACGCGAGTGTGATCGAGCATCCCGCTGTCCGAATCGTCCTTGACGAAAGTCGCGCCCGTGTTGAGCGCCTCCAGCAGCTCGCTGTTGAAGCGTGTGCACACAATGTCGTACACCACCTTCACCAGGTTGCTGATGTGCTGCAGAAGCCCGCCCGCCAGGAGCAGCAGCAGGGTGCCGAGGAGCACGATCTCGTCGTGCTCATCGTTCTGCATCTTGAGGGCGACGCCAACCAGGCCCAGGCCGACCAGCATCGGCAGGTCGACGAAAATGCGCTCCCACAGGCCGTTGTAGGTGCCGTTGCCTCTTCGGTACCAGTTTGCCCACAGCGAGAAGACGAGCAGCACTGCGAACGTGATGACGATCCCAAGGAAAACGAAGGCCATGAGGAAGGAGGTCGGGGTTTTGTGCTCGATCAGGTGCGTGTCCACCGCCTCCATGAGCAAACGCACGAGGAAGAAGAAAAAGGGCACACAGTCGAGCAGCCACACAAGGCTCCACTTCACCACGTGCAGATTGCCTTCGACCAGCCTGCGCGTGGAAAAGAGATCGAGGCCGATGAGCATGAGCGAAATGCCAGTGAGCAGCAGCAGGCGCGAATTCCACACTGAGGCCACGTGCAGTGAGTACATCGGGGCGGCGGCCTGCGCGCACCACTCGCGGATGTCGTCGACCTTCTCAAACTGCGCGTCGTCCGTGAGCCGCGCCTGCACGTTGCCGCTCATGCGCGGCAGCCGGGCCAACCCGTGCCGCATGCTTTGCAGCGGAAAGCCCTCGTAGATCGCGTTGTTGCTGGCGCTGTCGACGTAGAGCTCGACCGTGTTGTTGAGCGCGACGCCCAAAAACTCTGTGCTGCCGAAGGCGTAGTTCACGTGCTCGTCGACGCAGGTGCACACCGAGACGGCGTAGGTGGATGCCTTCTGCAACTGCCGCACCGAGAGATTGGCCCACGCGTTCGAAGCAACCGCGCTGAGCGTGGGCCGGGTGCGCCCGTAACAGCCCAGCGTGTATTTGAGCGCGCTGAAGGCCTCCATGTGAGATGCTAGGTGCAAGGTGGAGGCCTCGAAGGCCGCCTTGGACTTGAAGAGGTCCGCAGCGCTCGAGCTGTGCAGCTCGGCGAGGTCTTGGCTCGGTCGCACGGTGAAGGTGGTCGAGGTCTGCGGGAGACTGTGCGTGGTCTGGTTGTACATGAGCATGGCCGAGATGAGGACCACGATGCCGCCGCTGACTGCCACCCAGTCCGCATCTGCCACCAGATTGTACCCTTGCTGCGCAGTGCCAGCGATTATATACCTGGCACTGCGCCCACTGTTTTTGGCGACTGGCATTGCGCCTTGTTGCCTTGGTCTTTTATACTGGACCCGCATGCAATTTTGCGCGAGCTTTTGGCGCGACTGCGACTTTCGCGCGAGCCTCGAAATCGACCAGGTTCTTGACCTGCACATAGCCGAAGTTGCCGCCAAGCGGGTCCGGCGCCGCGTGCAGCTGGGTCCAGTACTGCAGCGTCCACAGCACGTTGCACGCGTGCGCGACGAGGCGGTCGGCGGTCCACAGCGAGTTCTTCGTGCGCGGCGCCAGCGTGAGACACCGCTGCGCGCTCGCCAGCTGCAGCTCGTACACGGCCTTCGCCGAGCGCGTGTCGGTGATGCTGCGGATGGTCTCGGGCCCGACGCCTTTACACTTGCTCTGCAGGAGCTGTTGGTACACGACGATGAGCGCCGTGACTATTTCTCCGCACTCCGTCAGCGGGTTGTCGCGCAGCTTGCAGCGCGCGGCCCAGATCTTGCAGGGCCCGACCGCGGGGAGGCTCAGGCAGAAGTCGCAGCCGGTCAGCGCCACCATGGTCGCAAAGGCCACCGCCGGCGATGCGGTGCGCGGAAACGTGTCCTTGAGGAAGTCGAGAAGCGCGCCCACGTCGACGAACTCGAACTCGCGCTTCGGGGCGCCCGACGCCGCGCGCTTGGGCGCAGCGACAGTGTGCACTTTTATGCGGCGCACAAAGATGTTGGCCTGCGTCTGGCTCTCGCGGCGCTGCTTCTCGAGCTGGACGAGCGCAATGGGGATGAAGTCGCCGTCCGTGGACTCCAGCAGCAGGTTGCCCCGGTGCGGGAGGTAGTCCGGGCCCTTGATGTCGCACTCGCCGCGCCGCAGCGGCGCGTCGTCCGAGTGTGCGGCAAACAGCGCAGGCAGCTTGTACGAGCCGCACACCACCTCGGGCACGCCGTGGAAGTCGAGCACCACGCTGCGCCGGTCGTCGAGGCGGAAGTGCTGCTTGAGGCGCAGCAGAACAAACTTGATCACCTTGACCTTGAAGGTGCGGTTGCGCATCGCGGCCATCCACTCGTCGGGGGGGCGTGGCGGCAGCTCGTCGATCTCGCTGAAGACGACCTCGGGCACGCTGCGGTTGCGCTTGCTCTGCGTCATGTTCTTGGAGCGCGGAACGTACGCGTAGTCGTCGAAGCCCATGACCACAACCGACGCGCCGAGCGCAAACGCGTTCTCGATGGTGTTGATGAACTGACATTGCACAAACGCGTCCCAAGTCGTGACGTAGTCGCCCTTCATCAGCTTGATCTGGCCGTCGATGAAGACGATGTCGGCGCGGGCCGGCAGCCTGTCTGCGAACGCGCGCGGAGCATTGGTCTTGAGGATCTTCACCCAGCCTGCGTCGATGGTCATCGCTGCGCGCGCCGTGCGCGCCGCCTGCAGTAGCAGTAATTGGTATTTTTTTTAGTTTGCTCGGGTTTGGATGGTTCGTGATGCAGTATTAAAGGAGGGGCGCCCGAGGCGCATCGCGACGGTCCTCGCGATGAGTGCTTCTGTGGAGGTTCCTGTGCAGAAAACGCCGGAGGCGTTGGCGGCGCTGTGCGCGACGCAGCAGAAAACTATCCGCGACCTGGAAAAGGAGAAGTTCAATAGGGGCTCGGACGTCAATAAGATGAAAAAAACCGTCAAAGGCATGGGCGAACTTATGGACGCGCAGCAGGCTGACTTCACGGAACAGATGCAGGCAGCCCGCGCCCTCATCGCCTCCTTGCACGTATACAAGACACAGTTCGAGGCCGACCTTGGCAGCGAGGTGCACATGATGCGTGACGCAGCGGCGTTGGTCGAGACCAACGAAACACGCTTCGAGACGCTCATCACTGCTTCCCGCTTTTAAATAAAAGTTGTACTGAAAACATGCGTGTAAATATGTGTGTCTTGGTATTAAAGGCGGCTGCAGGCATGCAAATCTAGCTTTGGGAGCAGGATGGGCGATTCCAGCGATTGCAGCGATCGCAGCGATGCGGACGATGCGGAAGGGCCGCTGCCGCAGAGTCAGCTGTGCAAGCACGGTTGCCACTTTAGTACCCCTGAGACTTGCCGGAACACTGAAGATGGAAAGTGCGCGTGCAAGGTTTGCCACGGCGAATGTGCAGAGGAGCGATGCGATGAATGTATTGACGAGACAGAATGCCTTGTTTGCAGTTGTTGTGGAGACGAACACAAGGGACCCCTCAAGTTCCCAGACCACGAGGAGTGTGGTTTTTTTGATGAGGATGTAGACGAATGCTTCCATTGTAAATCTTTGAGGGATGATCTGCCTTCAGACGACTCGCAGGCTGAAGAAGGCGCAGAACAGGAGGCGCCAAGGTGTGAATATCATGTCACACTTGCCGCGTACACTGGCAAGCAACTCGAGCTCGAAAGAATCGCAAAAGAGCGCGACAGACACGGGTCCGCATTGGATCACGCGTGCAAGAGCGCAGTCCGCGGCAAGAAGAAGACACATCGCGCATCCAAGGGCACGCGCGGCAAGATAAACTCACCTGCCCTCACCAACAACTCGCCTGCCAGCACCGACAACAGCGGGGGCGAAGGCGAGGAGCAAGGCGAGACCCATTGCAGCAGCACACGCGCACGCACTGGACCCGGCGGAGCGGCCGGAGGGCAGAGTTCTGGCAAGGTGGCACCGCCCTTGCCAGGCGCAGTCGGCTTGGCGCCGCCCTTGCAAGGTGTGGGTGTAGTCGGCAGGGTGGCGCCGCCCTTGGCAGGTGTGGTTGGTGCAGCCAGCGGCCAGAACCAAGGCGGCAGGCAAGGCGAGACCGAACGCAGCAGCAAACGCGCAAGCACTGGACGTGGCGGAGCGGCCGAAGGGCACAGTTCTGGCAAGAACGAGGTGGCACCGCCCTCGGCAGGTGTAGGCGGTGCAGAGAGGAGCGCCAGCAGGAAGACAACACTCATCGAAATTGGTTCCTCAGAGGAGGATAAGCCCGACGTGGTGGACCTGGTGTCGTCGGACGTGGAGGACCTGGTGTCGTCAGACGACGAGGCGCCGCAATCCAGCGCGCCAGTCGCAGGCATCTCCCGTGCCGCATCAGATCCAGCGGCTGCGAATATTGCGGAAGCGCGTGCGGCGGGAGCGCGCGCAGCGGAGCGGCGTGCCGGACTAGGGCCTGCGCAAGCAGCGGAGAGGCTGGCCGAGCTGGGGACGGCGGCATCAAAGCCAACCGAAGGCAGTGCGGCTGGATCCAGGCCCGCAGGCAAAGCGCCGGCACGCAAAGCGCCGGCAGGCAAAGCGCCGGCAGGCAAAGCGCCGGCAGGCAAAGCGCTTGCAAGGCCAAAGGGCCCTCCAAGACCACGGTACTTGGAGAAGAAGAAGTTGTAATAAACTTGCATCACAAACTTGTCCCCCGTGCCGCGCGTGTGCCGCGCGAGTGCCGCGCGTGAGCTCGCGTCTATTATAAAAGACGCGCCGTGAAGGGTGCAATGCGGACCACCACACACGCACGGCCGGCAAGGCTTGCGTCGCCCCAGACAGCAGTGCGCTTTGTGCTGTTTGTGTTGATGGCCAGCGCCGCACACGGCACGCTTGTAACAGTGCAGTCGCAGACGCAGGAGGACATGGACGCGATGACCGCGGCGGTGAACCTTGCGTCCGCAAGCGACTACAGCGGAAACGCCCGGGTGACGCTGGGCACAATCGAGGCGACGATGAGCCGCGTGGTGGACATGGAGAGCGAGTTTCTCGTCACGGTGCCGCAGTCGGTGCCGACGCTGCGGCTGCTGCAGGCCATCGAGTTTGACTCGGCCTCGCAGACGTGGCACCTGGTGTACGAGGTGATGGGTCGCGAGGTGGGCGGCGGCATCAACCAGTTCAGACGCACGCTGTATCTGACGAAGGGGGGCACGGCGCACTCGGGGGATCACGAGAACGCGTGCCTCTCGGCGGACGTGTCCGAGGAGGCGTGTCTCGAGCAGCTTGCGGCGCTGTACTTTGTGCCGTCGACACCGCTGACGGCGACCGGGGACCATCTCGAGTTCGGCAACAACGCCAGTGTCGAGAGCCTGGGCATCCACAGCACGCTCACGCCCGGCGAGCACAGCCTGGTCGAGCGCCTCGACCTATTTCTGCCGCATGCGGTGGTCAAGAGCCAGCTGGCGCGCCGCGAGACGCGGTCGTCGGCGACGTTTGGCGAACAAACGCAGTACTCCTTTGGCGTGGGGATGCTCTTTCTGCTCGCGGGCAAGAACACCATACTATTCGACAAGTTCGATCTGCTCGAGAACGCGCACCTGCAGACGCAAATCGCCAAGTCGGTCTCGTACTCTGTCGCCAAGCACGTCTCGTTCTTCACGGAGGTGGTGCACAGCGACATCCGCGTGCGTCTGGTGTCGGTGGAGTACATGGTCGAGGCCGGGCACGTGCTGCACGACATCTCCGCCTCGGTGAACGGCTGGGCGGTCACGTCGGAGGACTGCCGCCGCGCGCAGATGCGCCTCGAGGAGCTGGCGGACCGCACGTGCCTGGCCGGGCGGCGCATCTGCGAGATTGAGACGTATCTGCCGCCCTCTGGCGGCGAGGTGTGGGTGACGTACACGATGCCCATCCCGGCCGACGTCGCGGTGTCGGAGGACGAGCTGCTGGTCAACACGCTGCTGGACACCCGGGACCTCGCTACCGGCACGCAGCTGTTTTCCAGCATCAACTTCAAGACACCCAACAGCCCGCGCCCGGTGTGCACGGACGTGACCGTCACCGCGTTCAACCCGACGATCTTTGCGCGCGCGACGCTGTATGAGTCCACGGCGCTGCGCCGCCAGGATCTGCGGAGCAGCACGCACGCCCTGTCGAACGTGACGGTGGACGGCGTGGCGGCCCTGACGATGGCCGACGCTCTGATGACGCTGGTGCTCGGGCCGGCCAACTCGTCCCCCGCGCTGGCGTACTTCGAGCAGAACCCAGACGAGCGCGTGCGTGTCGACGAGCTGTACATGTCGCACGCAAAGCCCAGCGTGGACTTTGGCCGCGTGCGCAACACCATGCACGCCGAGACGACCGGGACGACCGCTGCGGCATCGGGGCGGCGGTCGATGGTGCTCGACGCCGGGCTGCTCCTGAAATGCCCGCTGGAGTCGGCTCCGGACTTCGTGTACGGGCCCGCCGCCTTTGCGTGTGTGACCACGCAGGACTACGGCCCGGCGGGAGCCTTGCGGCGCCCCGTTTCTGGCGTCGCTACGAAC
>Ga0209390_10011434_pt1 | contig 10195 bp, 5 predicted proteins | sample BON01_FD_187212 | JGI IMG/M metagenome (GOLD analysis project Ga0209390, IMG submission 187212) | Freshwater microbial communities from Lake Bonney liftoff mats and glacier meltwater in Antarctica - BON-01 (SPAdes) (version 2) | ecosystem: Environmental > Aquatic > Freshwater > Ice > Glacier... | reverse complement strand
TTATCGTGCTCTGTCCCTGCATTGGGTGTGCAAGAAACACACTGGTGTGCCGTCGAAAATACAGATGAATACGTGCCCTTTGGACACCAATTGCACACCCCTCCACTCATCGAATACAGTTTTGGGCCACAGCAGGGTTTGGCGCCCCGACACTGATGACACCGTGTCTTATCGTCATCACGTTGAAACGCATAATCCTTCCCTACTACTGCGTCCGTGATGCTTGCATCATAATCTGGGCATTCAGTTTGCGACCAGCAGTTGGCCAAGTCATTTGTTCCGGATTTCCACATGCCACTGTCACATACAGCACACACCTCACCGCCACCGTTTGCCATGCCTGGTCCACACATTTCACTGCACCGCCCAAAGTGCACGGCATAAATCAACACGAAAACAGCGCGCATTTTTGCAGCGGGCCGCGATTATATACGACAATGACGTGCGCCTGCAAGCCGCGGACAAAATACTGATTTGCCAACGATTGTGTTCAAAAATAAATGCTTATATACCCATAGAAAAATCCTACGTCAAAAACAAAGACAGCACTCTGCCCCGCTTGTTGATCTACACATGCATAGATGAACGCCGTTTTTTGCCGATTGTATGTTTCGAAGGGGCGTTCGTGCTGCTGAAAACACGGGCAATAATACGGGCTACTATATAATACACATGTGCGATGCGTGTGCGCACACCCAAGCACCAGCGGCATAGATGCGCAGCGTTGGGGGGCTTGCAAAATCGGACCTGCCCCTGTTGATAGCGGCGTGTGTGTTTGGTTGCAATGCATCACAAGCCAGTACTGCGCACGGGACATCGGCAGAACACGGCACCTACACGACTCGACTCTGGCAAAGTGCTCGCACGCCAGTGTGTGGCGACAGTATAGTGCAGTCGGGCGAAGTATGCGACGACGGGAACACCCTGCCACACGACGGGTGTTCCCCGCAGTGTTCCCTGGAGCCCGGTTACATGTGCTACAGCAGTCGCCGGGATCCACGCGCGGACACCCGAGGTACTATGGTAGCGTGGGAGCCGCATGACGGTATCAGCACGCTGGCGGTGCTGGAAACTGCCGAAAGCTGCACATCCAAGCACGTGTGCCGCTACGAGCACAAGTGGCAACCAGAGCTGTGGCTGAATGTGTATGGAAACCAGACATCGCCCGTCGTGCTCCCACCAGCAGGATTCTACTGCAGCCGTTTTTGTCAAGACACCTTCACGGCACCTCCCAGGTACGAGTTCAAGGGATGCCAACCAACGGCGGTGAATGAATGCATCCGGGGGCTCACGGCCTGTGACGCGAACGCGTACTGCTTGCAAGGAGCCGGTGGCGTCGGGCACTCTTGCCGATGCGACGCCGACTTTTTTGTGTCTGGCGCGGGGGGCACTGCGTGTGATCAAAGTGGTATCGAATTGCTGGTCAATGTGACGGGGGGTCTGGATGGCGAGGCTGCCGACCGCGACAACATCGCCACCGCGCGACAAAAAATTATTGCGCATCTGTTTGACCTCGGATATATCAAAAGGGACGAGAGTTCTGTGGATTTGGTACTGGAGGGCGCGCTGGATTATCCCCTCGAGATTGTGGAAAGCAACATCGCGTCGGTAGAGTTTTCTGGACGAGCACTGTGGCGGATTGTCTTGCGCATTCCAAGCCAGCACGTCGACATGTTGCTTTTTGCCAGCGGTGTTTTTTTGCAGGACTACAGTGCCATGGCCGCCGTCTTGCCGGCGGCTGACAGATACAAGCTGCACAGTGTAATGCGATGCTCGAACGACGGCAGGCGCACTTGCGAGCGCAATTCGGACTGCTTGTCGGGCGGATTCTGCACCATACAACCAGACGCAACGGTCCGCATTCTTTCTGCGGGTGGCAGTACGGCGCCGCTCGCGGTAGATGCGTCGGGCTCCAGCGTGATTTCGGTCGAGTACGACATCAAGTACGCTGCCTTCAAAATACGGATGAGGTCTTCCTAATGTCTATCTACGTGGGGCTCTTTTGCAAGTTGGTTGTTGTTGCTGGATGACACGCTTTCTCCGCGGTGGAGGGTCGCTGATGCTGTTTATTTCCACACATTCCACACGAGCAGGTACGACCACACAGTGCGCGACACCATGGACGTTTTGTATCTGTCGCGCATGGCCACAACACCCACGGGCCCACAGCTGGCGACGTTTAATCCGGAGAGTTTCCCGTGCCTCGCGTTTGGACCGACGGGACTGCAGCAGTACAGAGAGAACACGGTGTGCTGCTTCGAGCGGTTCGATGCGCTGTACACGACGGTGTCGGGGTTCGGGGCCTTTGTGGACGACCCTGCGCAGAAAATGCGCAACGAGATTGCTAGACAGCGGGCGTGCCGGGGCATTGACTCGCCCCCCAGTAACACGTCTCGCGCGCTGCTGTCGGGAGTGCCGGATTTCGTGGCAGGACCACTGGCAAACATGCCGCGGTCGCATGCTTCCATCGACCCCTCGCCAACACGCGGTTACAGGGATGTCAATTTGTTCCTGGCGCGCGAGGATGTCGAGCGCACTGTTGCTGTCGACACGCTGCTGCCGGCCGGCAAGAATCTGCGTTTCTTCGTGGGCATGGCGCACGTGAAGCACACCGGTGCCAGCAATCGCCTGAGCGTGGCAAAGTCGCAGGTGGATATTTCCACCGACATTACGGATACGTATACGTATACGACACCCATGGCCTCGGCAGACGACTCGGGCTTGAACTCGTTTGTGGTGGAATTCGCACTCTCTATGCCGTTTTCTCTGGAAGAATTCGACACCAGCGTGCAGGCAGTGTTCAAAGCCGCCATCGACGAGGCTGCGAGCGCACTCACGGTGCAGGTCACCATCGTCGATGTTCAGACCATCAATGAGCCGGTGCCCGCCCAGCGGCGTCTTTTAGCTGCCGCCATCCGAGTCGACGTGAGCATCCGGGCTGCCAATCAATTCCAAGCGGACGCAATGATCGCCATGCTCACACTGTGGAACATCAATGCAGCCTTGGTGGCCGCTGGACTACCAGAGGCCACCACTATGCTGGGAGGAGGCCCGGTTTCCAAGACGGTCGCCACGGAGGCAGTCCGGGTACTGCTGGACCTTGTGGTGAGTTTGACTGAAATTCGGCACACGGGGTCAGACGCATCGGCAAAAATGGCGACCATTAGCTTGCTTGTCTCTGACACCATCACAGGAGGCAGCGTCCATGAGATCATTCCCATCAATTCGCTGCGGATGAGTGTGGGGTTCAACCAGGACGACGGCGAGGAGCCGATCTATCCATGTGTCGATGTGTATACTGGGGAGTTCAAAGAGGAGCTGGATGGGGTCATGCGCGACCAGGCGTGGTGTGCGACTCAGCGCGACATTTGTGCAGCCCAGGGCCCGGTCGGCGTGTCGACTGGGGGCAAAATCGACTTTACGTTTGCACTTCCAGACACTGTGTGGAACGAAGCCAGTTTGCACGCCGCAGCCACCTCGTTCCTGCCAACATTTCTGTTTATCGATTTCAACCTTGTGCTTTTCAACGGCATGGGCAAAAGCGTAGTACTGTCGCTCCGGACAAAGACCGAGCTCAAGACAAGCAGTATTTTGCGCCAGTGCTCGGAAAGGCAGATCTCCTCGAGCATCGAGGAAATGATGCAAATCGACATGTTCCTGGGGCTGGCGGGCAACGAGTCGGAGTTTGAGTCGTCGCTCGTGCAGAGTCTGGACATCACCAGAAAAAAAGCGTCCAGTGCTCCTGGCCCGCTGGTGCTCGAGCGCGATATTTCGTCCAAGCAATCGAATGTCATGACGATGCTGTTCAAGGGAGACCCCGAGGTGTTTGGCAGTCAGCGCACCGAGGAATACACGTTAGCGGTGGAGGACATTATCAGCCTGCACTTCCTCAACGCCGAAAAACGCGTGCTGGTGGAAAAACTCATTGCCGACAATCTGGCGTTTACGCTGCGCAACACGCTGCACAACAACCCCTCGTCACGCACGGCGATGGAGCTGTTGCCCACGGCGGAGCTTCTTGCATACTGCCCTATGCAGGCGGTGCGCGGGTCGTTCGGGTGCAACGCGCGGCGTGAAATAAAACAGCGCACGCTGGAATTCCATACCAATTCCATCACCAGCATCGCGACCCGCGCCGATGAGGACCCACATTTCGCACACATGCGTGCTGGGCTCTGGTCGCAAGAGCTGCTTGGAGGAAGCGAGTATGCCCGGCAGCTGGGCTACAATCACAGCAAGATCATGCACGAGAAGCACAACCTCAACGCTCGATACCGCAAGGGCTTCATGATTTCTCCAACCATTCCTTGGCGGCAGACGGAGATGGACCAGGCCATGGCAAGAGCAGACTCGATTTTCGACCTGTCGCAACACATGATCACGACGGTGCTGGTGTCGCTCGACACCAACTACGGCCAGCTTTTTCAGGCCAACGTCCAGCTCACACTGCCGAATGTCCTGCCACTTACGCGGCAGCAGGTCATTGAGCATCAGCTGCTGATTGCGGGCGCGTTTGCGCAGGCAGCGAATCTCGACTCGCAAAACGTGTACCTGAACGTCGACGACATTGTTGAAAACTCGGAAGTGGTGCGCCGCCGGCGCGCTCTCCTGCAGGAGGGCGAAACCATTACCGAAACGTATTTGGTGCAGGCCACCTCGGAGTTTGACATTATGGCTGGGTTCGCGATGGCCAACGAGCTCGAGGCAATGCAGGCCGCATCGATTTTTGCAGAATCTGTCCAGAGGGAGGACAGTCTGCAGGCCCGCCTGATACTACAAACGATCAATACGGCTCTGGCGCGCGTGGTCGACTACTACGGCATGCCCGAGGTCATGCACAACACGCGAAAAGTGATTCCGCCCCCGCAATCGCGCATCGTTTGCAACGACGACACGACGTGGGAGCTTGAAATCACGCAATTGCTAGGAATCGATCTCGGTCCCGGGGCGCTGGCGTTTGTCGGTTGCCACCGCCGTCGCGTCGTGCTGTCCAGCTCGCACGACAACAAGCACATACAATCTCCAGATCGCCCGCTGAACACCAGTATGCGCATCCGGGGCCCGGCGCAAGCCTCGGATTGGGCGATGCTCGCGCGCCAAGACGTGCTCAACGCCACGCTGGCCCACACAGCGGGGTGGCAGTGGTGGGATTTTTGCGCGCCACCACCGCGTGTGGCGGCGCTTGGTGACAAGTTTTACGGCGCATGGAGCAGCATCAAAGAGGAGGCGTCAGAGCACTGCTGTGCGTGCAAGCGCACCCCGACGGTGGACCAGACCACTGTGGTGTACCAGCACAAGTACACGTGGCCGCTGCGTCTGGAGAACCGGAGCATTTTCGACGAATACACCGGGATATCACATGCTTTGCACTCCCGGGACGCCACAATGTCCCCGGACATATTCAAGATGAGCCCGCAGCTGCGCAATTTCAGGCTGCAGTACGGGGTGAATGCGGCCCTGTTTGAAGTGGAAAACAGCAACGCGCTGCCGCCGCTTTTGTGGGATGTGGACGAAAACGGACGCACCCTGTTCCCCACCTGCGACGCTGGCAACTGGGTCTCGAGCCGATTCGGCTGCCAAATGTGCCACATCAACACGTACCGCATGTCGGACGCCGAGCAATACCCTGCAAAGACGCAGGCGTATCTGCGCGGCGGCACGTGCACACACTGCCCGGCAAACACGGTGGCAGGCTTCCTCCGCAGCACGGTGGCCGATTGTCTGTGTGTCAAGGGATTCTACTACACTGCGGCAAACGCCGGTTGCGCCATGTGTCCAGCCAACTTTTTCAAGCACACCAACTCGAACGAGGACACATGCACTCCGTGTGAAGAGGGCTATGAGTCGCGCAGCGGCTCCAACAGCAGGGCAAAGTGCACCCCGCCGATTTCCGTTGGAGAGCAAGAAAAAACGGTGCACGTCTACACGGCGGTGCTTGGTCTGTTGCACTATTTCGAACCTGTGGAGCCCGAGTGGCAAACGCCACACGCGATCGACCAGGACCAGACCATGCGGTGCGTAATCGAGACACAGGTCGGGCCGCAGGCTGGAATGTCGCTGGATTGCGGGGGCAGGGTCTCTCGAGACATTTATGCCAAGAGCCCGGTTGTGTTTGGCACGCAGCCGGACGTTTTGCACAGCATCCGCATGAATTCGGACACCCACGACGCTTTCCTGACATTCCACGGGCCTGCCGCTGCAACCCGCCGTTTCGAGGTGGTGGTGACCCCGGCGCTTGGTGTGAGCTTTTTGGTGGACAATGTCGACAGGAACGACTACAAGTCGAGAGTGCAGCGTATTTCGCTGTTTCCGCGTCCAGCGTACATGGGGCCATCTCCACCTGGCTTTGTCGAGCAGATTCTCCGCGACAAAACGTGGGTACGCGGAACCACGGTGTACATTACACTTCGCATGCACATTGCGCACAACGACCTGTCGCAGGTCAACGCCGGCAACGACGTGTACATGGTCAATCTCATCTCCTCCCGGCGCATCGACACGAGTGTTGCCTCAATCGAATGGCAATGGATCGTGTGTGGGCGCAAGCTTGCGACGGGCGGCAGCACCTATGCGCTGTGCAAGCATGAGCCCGATCCCGATAACCCCACGGAGCAAAATTTCGAAAACCCCTATGTGCTGGATGGCACGGTGACACGCCTCAACGGGAAACAGTGCTGCGACTCTTGTTACGACGAGTACGACTGGATGCCCGACTGCAGATTCAAGCACAACAATCCGCGCCGCAACAACCTATACGACAACACTATGGAGTGGGTACCTTTCCTGCACACACAGCCCCCCGCTGCCGGTGCTACCTTTTATCTGTACACGTTCTTCACCAACGGCGAGTCTGCTGCGTGCCAGGACCACAATTGCAACGAGGCTGCCGTGTACCGGAACATGCCTGGGCATTATGATGTCGAACGCAGTGCTGCGTGGGATAATGCCATGGATTTCCTGCCCGGAACACAGTTCACGTACAAAATCCCGGTGGTGTCCTACACGTCGAGCCCCATGTACACGAATATGTTGGGCTTTGTGTCCATGAACAAACACCCCGAAGAAATACAAGATATTATGGTGGCGTCGAGAGGTGACCGCAGGTATTCGGGACACGCGTGTCGTCCTACCGACCCGTCAAGTCTCGAGTGCACGCGCGTGGAACCCCGAGTGTCCAGCGTCGTCACAACGACTACACGCGCTGAGAACATGTACCACGTCGACATCCTTGACTGGGCGCAACAAACCCCGATTTTGCCGTACGAGTACCACCACGCCTATGCGACAACCGTCGGCATCAACTACTGCTGCGAGGTCGTGTGTGGTGCAGTTTGTGTATTTTGTGTGTTTTTTTTCTGCATTTTCCCCGCGAAACCGGTGATTGTTTTTGCGCTGCTCGCGCACGAGTTTGCACCAAAAGATATTCAAGCGAAATCATTGTTTTGTGCTGCAAATATGACAAGGCAGAAGTTTGTCTTCGATGGGTGGAGAATCCAAAAAATGTAAACAAAGAAATGGCAAAGAGCCTCACGTATATTGACAATGGGCATTATTTCGTAGTTTATCTAAGTTGATTAAATATCAAAATTCCATACTCACTGGTAAATCCGCCAGTGGGTACTAGAATACTAACTAATTCATATTGGTACTGATTATAGTACCATACTCACATTTGGTACTGATAATATATATATTTTTTACTTACGTGCAGGGTGCCAAGCTCATTTTTCAAAAATGAAATGTTTTGACAGGGGACACCTATCATATTGCATTCAACAGGAAATACAGTGCTTCGGGCGTTTCTAATTTCGGGCGTTTCCAACTGTGCAGGCCCCTGATCTGGATCTTACCTGCGCCCTGGAGCTGCAGAAAAAGACGTGCGATATCCGCGACGTTTCAGTCGAAAACGGCGAGCGAATACACCTGTCCAGCACGCGCTATGCAGACGCGCTGGCTTGCGTGTCGGGCACAGATCCGCAGTGTGTGCCGCAAACAATACAGGGCCTGCAAGCCGTGCGCCCCCGCGGCCCAGCTGAGCTCGGGCCGCCGACGCAGGTGGTCCTGGAGTCAACGCGCGGCGACAATCGCATGGTGCTGGGTGCTGTTTTTACGCCCAACTGGACCCCCTTCCGCACACCGAGGGTGATGGACGAACGCGAGCTGCGCGTCCAGACCGTGGCAGCACCGGGTTCTGGTAGAGTGCACTACAACAACGCGGTGACGCGCTATTTTGCGGGTCTGCCCTTCTGCTTCGACCACGAAAATTGGTCGGATTTTTATGTTTCGCGCACGGTGGCCCTCCTCGAGTCGATGTGCCCCTGCAAGACACGGCAGAATGGCCGCGATAACTTCGTGTACTACCACTCTGCCGAACTCGGCATGCATTTCCTGGACGCAACAGTGCTGGCCTTTTTCAAGACGCCAGGCGGGCACAATTCAGTCGCAGACATGCGAGCCTCGCAGAACATTTTCATCGTGCATCTTGTCACCAGCGCCGCTGCGTTCGACATGTATGCGCTCACAGAAATGCGGCTTGCAGCAGGCAGCAGCATCCCAAAAACCACCACAGGCACCGCCGGGTCCGATGTTTTCGTGGGCGATATTTTTACCTACACTCCTCCACCCTGGCAAAACACACTAAACATCAAGATTCTTGTCCCACATCCTGTCTTGGGGCAGCAGGACGGCAACTATACCGTGCGGTATCCGAGCACGGCAATCCCGCTCTGGTTTGCAGGAGTGTACACCATTGTCGAAGACAGCATGGTGCCGCGAAAAGGAGGCACAACGCTGCCCTCGCAGACCCGGAAATATGTATATGTTCGCAAGAGAAGTAGTGCGGATTATGTGATTACCGACACGAGTGTCATGGTGCGAGCACCGTTGAAATACGTGACGCTTACAGGTATTCGTCCTCAAACAGCTCTGCTACACATTGCCGCTAAATCAGCCAGAGTGCCCGCTGCTTTTTCACAGTCGCATGTCCTTGTGCAAGACGGCGTGGCACGCGACGCCGCGTTCGCACTGTGGCAGCACAGTGCTAGCATGCCGCCCTGCCATCGCTCGCGAGAATGGGACAAGTATGACGCCAACGTGTCGCGGAGCAACCTGCACATCGACAATCTGTTGCCATGTTACATTGCTCAACCTGTGAACGGGACGGTGCGTAACGTGGCATATTTCCGAGATATGGCAACGTTGGAAGTATACGCCGCATACACGTGATGGCCCGAGTCTGGTTTTACGAGGAATGGGTGCTTTTACCAAACCAGGGCTCCGGCGCTGCCCGCTTGCCACGGGCGATTTTTCTGGAGTTTCACAACAACATGGTCGGTCCCGGCTCTTTCGCGAACGACTTTGCCATCTGGACAGCGTACTGTTACAACGCCCACGTGCCACGCGGCTTTGCTCGCTTTGCCGGTCTCTAGTGTTTTACGGCGCCAACGAGGGCCCTGTGTTTCATTCGTTTTCACACGAGTATATAAGTATTGTGTGTTGCACACGGTATTGTTGCACACAACTGTGCCGCGTGTTGTCTGGCATAAAATGATCAAGATTGTCCTGTATGGTTTGTTGTGTCACGCTACACACACTGCAATGGCACAATGCCCGCCGAACTTTGTGAAATTGCCAGCAATCCCCAACCTGCCTCCCACGGGCACGGATGGCAACTTTACCTTTTACAAGTTTCAACACACTGGCACAGGATCGTCCACCACAACCAGCATTCAGGTTACACGAGACATAAAATCGGCAGAAATTCTCATAGTTGCAGGCGGTGGCGGTGGGGGAGGGGGCATGCACAGAAATAGGGGTCCAGGCGGTGGAGGTGCCGGGCGTTTGCTGTGGATGAAGGGTATCGACATTCAAGCAGGCACTACTGCTGTCACCGTAGGTGCTGGAGGCAGTCCAGGTGCTACAGGAGGGTCGGGCCGTGGCGGGAATGGCATGAATTCCGTTTTCCTGGGCTACACAGCGGTGGGTGGTGGCGGCGGTGGTGCAGCCACTCAAGACTCCAATTCGTGGAGACACGGTTCGACTGGTGGTTCCGGGGGGGGTGGAGGAGATCATGGGGGAAATGCAGGCTCTGCTACTGCCGTGAATTCAGCACAATCCTTCGGGAATGCAGGAGGAAGATCTGTTGGCGCGGGATGGTCCGTTGGCGGTGCTGGTGCCGGAGGCGGGGGCGCTGGTG
>Ga0209390_10011430_pt1 | contig 10196 bp, 11 predicted proteins | sample BON01_FD_187212 | JGI IMG/M metagenome (GOLD analysis project Ga0209390, IMG submission 187212) | Freshwater microbial communities from Lake Bonney liftoff mats and glacier meltwater in Antarctica - BON-01 (SPAdes) (version 2) | ecosystem: Environmental > Aquatic > Freshwater > Ice > Glacier... | reverse complement strand
ACATAAATAAAATATAAATAATAAATAGGACTTTATCCCGTTTGAGTTCTTTAAAAAAAGTTATTATTTTTTGAAAAAATTGAATCAAAAATTTGATTATCAAGAAATATAAACTTTTTCATAACGGAAAATGTATTAGAAGCTCTAAACAATTAGACTGTTAACAGAATTTTATACTATTTAATTTATTAAAAAGATAATAAAAAAAAATGAATTTAATATATACTGATTTACTTTATATAAATTAATAAGTACCGTGCCATTATTGGCCAAAACTCAAATAACACAATATTACATATTTTTTATTTTATTCTATAAAGTTTATAATAAAGTTTATAGAGATAGTGGTGATGAAAGTGACGGTAACACTTATGTCTGGTGATGGTCTAGAGTATGACGTTAATACTATATATGATTTAATAAATAAATTAAAAGAATCAGAGGAAGTATTTTATTTAATGTATAAAGACATTGAAGTTTTTCATATTTTGAAAGATATAAAACATGATCATATATTAGAAAATAATTATAATTATACTATTGTTAAATTGAATTATGACGGAGATTTAATTTTTAGAATAAAAACAATGAAAAATAAAAGTAATAATAAAGATATATCTACCGAAACAGAATATATATTTACATTATTTAAAAAAGAAAAATTATATAATGATCCTATATTTGTAGTATTTTTAGCAATTAATATACCAGGGTACTTTAATACGCGATGGTTTTCATTAACTAGTGATGATATAAAAAATAATTCAGAAATTATATTAAAACTTATGAAAATAAACCATTCTTATTTAAAATATACATCCGAAGAATTAAAAAATAATAGAGAATTTTTATTAAAAGCCCTAAAACGAAACGGAGATTCTTTACAATACGCTTCAAAAGATTTACAAAATAATAGAGAATTTGTATTAGAAGCTGTAAAACAAAACGGATTTGCTTTCCGATATGCATCAGAAGAATTAAGAAACGATATAGAAATTGTTCTAGCTGTTGTAAAACAAAATGAAGATGCCTTAAAATATGCATCCGAAGATTTAAAAAATAATAAAGAAATAGTACTAGAAATTGTAAAACTAGATGGATTTGCTTTAAGACAGGTAACGGATAATTTAAAAAACGATAGAGAAATTGTTCTAGAAGCGGTAAAACAAACAGGACACGCTTTAGAATATGCATCCAAAGAATTAAGAAATGATAGAGAAATTGTTCTAGAAGCGGTAAAACAAAATGGATATGCTTTCCGATACGCTTCAGAAGATTTATATAATAATAAAGATTTTTTATTAGAAGCTGTAAAAAAAAATGAAAATGTTATATCATATATAACATATTAAGAGTTAAAAAAATAATAACTATATCCAAATAGGTCCTAATAGAAAATGATATTTTTTTTAAAAAATATCATTTTCTATTTTTAATGAATTAAACAACACAATTAGACTTAACAGAATTTTATGCTATTTAATTTATTAAAAAGATAATAAAAAAAAATGAATTTTATATACTTTGATTTATTTTATATAATTTAATAAGTACCGTGCCATTTTTGGCTAAAAACACAATTGATCCAATATTACATATTTTTTATTTTATTCTATAAATTTTATATTAAAGTTTATAATGGAGCCAATAAAAGTAACCGTAACAAATGATGTTTCTGCTAATAATGTAGAGTACAATGTTAATAATTTAAATGAGTTAATAAATGAATTAAACAAAATAGGTAAATTATTTTATTTAATGTATGAAAACGCTAAGATTTTTAATAGTTTGGAAAATATAATATATGATCATGAATTAAAAGATAATTATACTATTGTTTATTTGGATTATGATGAAGATTTAATTTTTAGAATAAAAGCAATGAAAGATGATTATGATGATAATTATGATACGTATGGTAATTATAAATATATAGATACTGATATAGAATATATATCTTTATTATGTAAAAAAAGAAAATTATATGATGATCCTATATTTGTAGTATTTCTAGCAATTAATATTCCATGGTGTATTGATTTACAATGGTTTTCATTAACTAGTGATTATATAAAAAATAATTCGGAGGTTATGATAAAACTTATGAGAATAAACTCCACTTATTTAAAATATGCATCGGAATGTTTAAAAAATAATAAAGAATTTGTATTAAACGCAGTAAAATACGATGGATGTTTTTTAAAACATGTATCAAAAGATTTAAAAAACGATAAAGAAATTGTATTAGTAGCTGTAAAAAACTATGGATATGCTTTAGAATATGCATCAGAAGATTTAAAAAATAATAAAGAAATTGTATCAATGGCCCTAAAAAGATATAGAGGTGCTTTAGAATATGCATCTAAAGAATTACAAAATGATGAAAAATTTTTATTACTTATAAAATAATCTGTTTAATGAATTTAAATAACACAATTAGACATTTAACAGAATTTTATGCTATTTAATTTATTAAAAAGATAATAAAAAAAAATGAATTTTATATACTTTGATTTATTTTATATAATTTAATAAGTACCGTGCCATTTTTGGCTAAAAACACAATTGATCCAATATTACATATTTTTTATTTTATTCTATAAATTTTATATTAAAGTTTATAATGAAGACGGTAACAGTAACAATAGCAACTGTTTTTGGTAGTAGTAAAGAGTATAAAGTTAATAATTTAAATGAGTTGATAAATGAATTAAACAAAATAGGTAAATTATTTTATTTAATGTATGATAAGATTAAAGTTTTTCATAGTTCGATAGATATTACTCATAATCATGAATTAGAAAATAATGATAATTATACTATTGTTTATTTGGATTATGATAAAGATTTAATTTTTAGAATAAAAACAATGAAAAATAGTAGCGATACTGTCATAAGAAAAGTAGTAAAAGATATAATTACATTATTTAAAGAAGAAAAATTATACGATGACCCAATATTTTTAATATTTCTAGCAAATAATTTAGAAGATATTTCTATTTTTAAATGTTTTTCATTAATTGATGATGAATTAAAAAATAATTCAGATTTTATAATGAAACTTACGAAAATACACTATTCTTATTTAAAATATGCATCTGAATATTTACGAAATGATAAAGAAATTGTACTAGAAGCTATAAAAAAAAATGGGTATGCTTTAGAATATGCATCTGAAAAATTAAGAAATGATAGAGAAATCGTATTAGCCGCTATAAAAAGAAATGCTTATGCTTTAAAATATGCATCCGAATATTTACGAAATGATAAAGAAATTGTACTAGAAGCAGTAAAAGAAGATGGTTGTGCTTTAGAATATGCATCTGAAAAATTAAGAAACGATAGAGAAATCGTATTAGTAGCAGTAAAAGAAAACGGATGTTCTTTAGAATATGCATCTAGATCTTTACAAAAAGATAGAGAAATTGTATTAATAGCAGTAAAAGAAGATGGATGTGCTTTATCATTTGCATCATATCATTTACGATATGATAAAAAATTTTTATTAGGACTCTTAAAACTACATGGACATTGTTTACAATATGTATCAGAAGATTTAAAAAATGATAAAGATATTTTATTAGCAGCTTTAAACCGATATGAACATGCTTTAGAGTATGCATCTAACGAATTACAAAACGATGAAAAATTTTTATTACTTATAAAACAATTTGTTTAATAAAGTAAACAACACAATTAGACTTAGTTAACAGAATTTTATACTATTTAATTTATTAAAAAGATAATAAAAAAAATGAATTTAATATATACTGATTTACTTTATATAATTTAATTATTACCGTACCATTTTTGACCAAAAACTCAATTAACATAATATTACATATTGTTTTATTTTATTCTATAAAGTTTATAATAAAGTTTATAATGGAGCCAATAAAAGTAACCGTAACAAATGATGTTTCTGCTAATAATGTAGAGTATAATGTTAATAATTTAAATGAGTTAATAAATGAATTAAACAAAATAGGTAAATTATTTTATTTAATGTATGAAAACGCTAAGATTTTTAATAGTTTGGAAAATATAATATATGATCATGAATTAAAAGATAATTATACTATTGTTTATTTGGATTATGATGAAGATTTAATTTTTAGAATAAAAGCAATGAAAAATAATAATGTGGATACACCTACTGAAATAGAATATATATCTACATTATTTAAAAAAGGAGAATTATATGATGATCCTATATTTGTAGTATTTATAGCAATTAATATACCATGGTACTTTACGCAATGGTTTTCATTAACTAGTAATGATATAAAAAATAATTCAGAGATTATAATAAAACTTGTGGGAATAAACCCTTCTTATGTAAAATATGCATCCGAAAGTTTAAAAAATGATAAAGAATTTGTATTAGAAGCGGTAAAACAAAATGGACACGCTTTAGAATATGTGTCAGATGATTTAAAAAAGGATAGAGAAATTGTATTAGTAGCTGTAAAACAAAATGGAAATGCTTTAGATTATGCATCAGACGATTTAAGAAACGATATAGAAATTGTATTAGAAGCTATAAAACAAAATGGAGACGCTTTAAAATATGCATCCGAAGAATTAAAAAATGATAGAGAAATTGTATTAAATGCTGTAAAACAAAATGGATATGCTTTAAAATATGTATCCAAAAATTTAAAAAATTATAGAGAAATTGTATTAGAAGCTATAAAACAAAATGGACATGCTTTAGATTACGCACCCGAAAATTTAAAAAATGATACAGAAATTTTATTAAAAGCTGTAAAAGAAATGAAAAGGTCATATTATATATAACACATTACAGTCGATTTCACAAAAATAATAACTATATCTCAATATGTCCTAATAGAAAATGATATTTTTTTTTAAAACATAGATTATTATATTTTTAATGAATTAAACAACACAATTAGGCAATTAACAGAATTTTATACTATTTAATTTATTAAAAAGATAATAAAAAAAATGAATTTATTATATATTGATTTATTTTATATAAATTAATAAGCACCGTGCCATTTTTGGCCAAAAACACAATTAACCTAATATTACGTATTTTTTTTATTTTATTCTATAAAGTTTATAATAAAGTTTATAATGGAGCCAGTAAAAGTAACTGTAACAAATGATGTTTCTGCTAATAATGTAGAGTATAATGTTAATTCTTTTGAAGATTTAATAAATGAATTAAAAGAATCAGAGAAAGTATTTTATTTAATGTATGGCAACCTTGAAGTTTTTAATAGTTTGAAAAATATATCTCATGATCATATATTAAAAAATAATTATAATTATTCTATTGTTTATTTTCCATATGATAAAGATTTAATTTTTAGAATAAAAGCAATGAAAAACAGTGAAGATACTTTTATAATTACTGTAGTAAATAATATATCTTCTTTATTTAAAAAAAGAGAATTATACAACGATCCTATATTTTTATTATTTCTAGCAAATTATTTACCATGTAGTTTTATTTTTCAATGTTTTTCATTGATTAGTGATGAATTAAAAAATAATTCAGATTTTATGATGAAACTTATAAAAATACACTATTTTTATTTAGAATATGTATCGGATTATTTAAAAAATAATAAAGAATTTATTTTAAACGCTGTAAAACAAAATGGATATGCTTTACGACATATAATAGATAATTTAAAAAATGATAGAGAAATTGTTCTAGAAGCTGTAAAACAAAACGGACATGTTTTAGAAGATGTATTGGAATATTTACGTAATGATAGAGAAATTGTTCTAGAAGCTGTAAAACAAAACGGATATGCTTTAAAATATATATCTAAAGATTTAAAAAAGGATAAAGAAATTGTATTAGAAGCTGTAATGGTATATGGTCGTGCTTTAGACTATGCTTCAAAAGATTTAAAAAATGATAGAGAAATTGTATTAGAAGCTGTGAAACAAAACGAATATGCTTTAACATACGCATCAGAAGAATTAAAAAAAGATAAAGAAATTGTTATGGAAGCTGTAAAAAAAAATGTATTTGCTTTAAAATATGCATCCGAAGATTTAAAAAAGGATAGAGAAATTGTATTAGAAATTGTAAAAAAAGATGGATGTGCTTTACGACACATATCAAAACATTTAAAAAAAAATAGAGAAATTGTATTAGAAGCCGTAAAGCAAAATGGAAATACTTTAAAATATGCGTCCGGGGATTTACAAAATGATAAAGAAATTGTATTAGAAGCCGTAAAACAAAACGGAGTTGCTTTATTTTATGCATCCCATGATTTAAAAAATGATAAGAAGTTTATGTTAGAAGCTATAAAACAAAATGGACATGCTTTACTACACTTATCAGAAGAATTAAAAAACAATAAAGAAATTGTATTAGAAGCTGTAAAACAAAATGGAGTTACTTTAAAATATGCGTCAGATGATTTAAAAAATGATAAGGAGATTGTGCTCGAAGCTGTAAAACAAAATAGATATTCTTTAAGATACATGTCCGATGATTTAAAAAAGAATAGAGAAATTGTATTAGACGCGGTAAAACAAAATGGAATTCTTTTAGAATATATATCAAACGATTTAAAAAACAATAAAGAAATTGTATTAGAAGCTGTAAAACAAAATGGACTTGCTTTAGAATATGCGTCCGATGATTTAAAAAATGATAAGGAGGTTGTGCTCGAAGCTGTAAAACAAAATAGATATGCTTTAAGATACATGTCCGATGATTTAAAAAACGATAGAGAATTTGTATTAGAAGCGGTAAAATAAAATGGAATTCTTTTAGAATATATATCAAACGATTTAAAAAACGATAGATAATTTGTATTAGAAGCGGTAAAATAAAATGGAATTTTTTTAGAATATGCGCCAGATTATTTAAAAAATGATAAGGAGATTGCGCTAGAAGCTGTAAAACAAAATTGTCATGCTTTACTATATGTGTCAGATGATTTAAAAAACGATAGAGAATTTATGCTAGAATTTTTACAATAAATTGGTTTAAAATACCACATAATAATAATATCACTATAACCATAATAAAATAGAATAATCAATTATTAAAAATATTTATGAGACGATACGTAATGATAGAAAATTATTTTTTTAATGAATTAAACAACACGAATTATACAGTTAACCGAATTTTATACTATTTAATTTATTAAAAAGATTAAAAAAAAAATGAATTTTGAATACACTAAATTATCATATATAAAATAATAAATACCGTGCCAACATTGGCCAAAACTAAATTAACCTAATATTACTTATTGTTATTTTATTCTATAAAGATCATAATAGTTTTATAATAGTTTATAATAATGAACGTAACGAACACAACAGTGATAACTAATCTCGGTGGTTTTAAAGTAGAGTATAAAGTTAATAGTTTTAATGAGTTAATTCATGAATTAGAGAGAAAGGGAAAATTATTTTGTTTATGTTATGATAATATTAAAGTTTTTCATAGTTTGAAAAATATAATATATGATCATAAATTAAAAGATAATTATACTATTGTTTATTTTCTAAACGATAGAGAAATTGTATCGGAAGATGTAAAACAAAATAAACGTTATTTAGAATATGCATCAGAAGGTTTAAAAAATGATAAAGAATTTGTATCAGAATATAAAAAACAAAAGAATTAAAAATAATCAAACTAAATTACACTCAATTTTACAAAAAGTTTACAAATGTCAAAAATTTTTACTTTATGTGAAACCAACTGTAAAAGTACCACTAAGTGGCTTGATGAAATTTGACTTTTTGGATTAATTTATTTATATTGTTATAATAATATTAGTAAATTATCTAATTTATAAGTTGTCATCTTTTTTTTATTTTATAATTTTATCAGAAGCTTTAAAACCATTGCGAACATGTTTTATTTGAGATTAGTATATTTTTATCATATTGTTTACCTCTTTTTTCACCTATTTTGATACAGCCTAAATAAAATAAAATTTTAAATCTAGAATATATAGATATTTTATAGTATTGAATATATTTTTAACATATTCAATACTATAAAATATCTATATGTATATATAATACTAATTTATAATAATATACAACAAATAAAAAAGTGAATATTTAAACATTAAAAATTCTCATTGTAAAAAATACATTTACCGTAGCCATTTTGGCTCAAGACAGTTTTTTTTGTTTTTCTTAGGTGTATTCATAACGGGTAAGCTTTGATTGCGTGATATCTCTCGAGATGGAGAAGATTACTCATGGGGATCTTTCAAAGGCTCACACCGAGAGAGTTGAAAGGCTGATGGAGAAGATTCCGAGGATTATATTATCCTTCTTAATGTGGCTTGAAACACGGTCTCATGCAAAAGTTCCTTGTGCGATAATTAAAGTCGAGTTCATTTTTTTCACGACACTTGGTAAATTTGCCGAAGAACATCCTGAAGAATTTCCAACATTGATGAAGAAGATTCATTATTGGGTGTGTCCAGACGACACCCTCGCAATCAATGATAATGATATCAATGGAATCAGGACCTGTTCTATTGGGACGGACTCTACTATGGCTACCTTGAATGGAATTGAATTATACTGTTCCGGAAACCGTAAAATTTCCTTTGGACCTTGGTGCCCTTTATCCTCTTCTGAAGAGCATCAAAAGAACAATTTATTTGTCCATTGGCTTCTTGATGAAAATTATTGCGATCGGCTTGAGCTTGACTTGGTCAACACAATGGCTGCCTTTGGTTTGAATCTTACGGAAAAAGCGTCTCCGAGCTTCATGCATTTTAACCGTTTGGCTGATCGGCTTGTTTCCCAACATAATGGATTAGAGAACGTAAGAACGAGACTGTTGGGAAAATTTAAAGAAGTCTTGGAATTATCCCCTAACGTGGTAATTGTGTTGTATGGATCTATCTGCAAAGAATATATTGACGCTTGGCCAGAGTTCAAGACATTTTCTACTGGACGAGTTTCTATCCAAGGACTTGATCCATAGACAAAGACTTCGACATCGTTGATGTTGAGAATTCCATGGAAGAATTTATCCATAAGTCTTCACGGCTTTTTCGTTTCACATCGTTAATATCGAAAATACAGTAGTCCGAAGTTCTGTGTGAGTATCAACCGCTCCGGTATTTCGTCTGTACAGTTCTTTTTTTATTATTATTGTCAAAAAAACTTCACATCGGTACTGGGTGTTGATAGTATTTAACATAGACGCATAAGACGTTTCATGTTTTGACTTTAGATAAAGACCGCTTGTTATGATCATTGTATTATGGTTATTTTTTCTCGACGCGGCAATTTTGAGAAAAATTTTCAGTAACTTTTTCGACTTTTGTACAAAGAACCACAAAAAGACAATAAAATTTTTTATTGTCTTTTTTCATGTGTTTAAATTATTTATCTAAAATGTTTTTTTTATTATGTTTTTTTTTAAATATATATACATATATTTTTTGAGAAACTATATATAAATTATATTCTAATAATAAAATTAAAAATAAATATATTAAAACATTAGGCGTCTTGTACACTTTATAATAATAGCAGCATAATAAAAATATTTTATTAGTTACACCTAAAAAAAAATGAAGTAAATAATGCTAGAATTATAAATATTAAAAATGTTTTTACCGTAGCCATTTTGGCTCAAGTTTTAAAATCTTTTTGAGCAGTTTACTCATTAAGATAGTAACTATCAGTTCTATATCCAAAGAACTAAACAACAGTTATGGCAAAACGCTTATGCGTGGATCACTTTTGCAAGGGGGTTTGCCAGAATAAAAACTGTTCTTACTCTCACGTCATTGACTTCAGAGACGGAACTGCGCAGATCCGTTTCGAGGCGCTTAAACACGATGCTCGTATGTGTTCACTCGGAAGGTGTAACACCAAACCTGAAATACGGCTTTGTATTTGGCATTTTACCACCCGTGGTGGTTGCGTAGATAATTCTTGTGTTTACGCGCATGCCTTTGATCCAAATCTTCTAAACTCTGATACATTATTTTCCAGACTTCAACAGGATTGTTCTAAAATCAAGAGGTCTGGACAGGGAAGCTCTTCGGTGATAATTCCTTTTCATGGACAGGGTTGCTACTAGTAACGGAAAAGTTTATATTTCTTGATAACTTTATCATAATATCAATTTTTTTTCTTTTTTATTTATACTATATTTACGTAAACCATTCATTTTAGCGACATATACATTCATAATCGAC
>Ga0209390_10011429_pt1 | contig 10196 bp, 7 predicted proteins | sample BON01_FD_187212 | JGI IMG/M metagenome (GOLD analysis project Ga0209390, IMG submission 187212) | Freshwater microbial communities from Lake Bonney liftoff mats and glacier meltwater in Antarctica - BON-01 (SPAdes) (version 2) | ecosystem: Environmental > Aquatic > Freshwater > Ice > Glacier... | reverse complement strand
CGAGGGCGAGGGCGAGGGCGAGGGCGAGGGCGAGGGGTTAGGGTAGGGTTGAGCGAGGGGTTTGGGGGTAGGGTTGAAGCGCAAGGGGTTGGGGGTAGGGTTGAAAGCGAGGGGTTTGAGGGTAAGGTTGAGAGCGAGGGGTTCGGATTCAGGAGGGGTGGGTGAGAGGGCGGGTTAACCCGAGGGTTGACAGCGTCGGGTTCGGGTTGAGTGGATTGGGTTTGAGAGGGCCAGGGCAAGGGTGATGGCGAGGGCGAGGGCACGTATGCGTCGGGCTTGGTGGCAGAGCCGCTTGATGGCGTGTGTGCATCGGGCTTGGTAGCAGGGTCGCTTGATGGCATAGCGTTTGTGCGTCGGGCTTGGTGGCAGAGTCGCTCGATGGCGTGTGTGCGTCGGGCTTGGTGGTAGAGTCGCTTGATGGCGTGTGTGCATCGGGCTTGGTGGCAGGGTCGCTTGTTGGCGTAGGTGGTTGCGCGCGCGACGGGAGGGTGTGCGTGGGACCGTGTCCACTGTGTGCGGCAGTGTCGCCCGTGCCTGCGCAACGGCGTGTTTGCGCAGGCGGGCGTCGACGCAGCGATGCCTACGGCGTGGCCAGGGCGCAGTGACTGGTACGCTTCGAAATCGAGGAGTATAGCGAGCGTCGGCGCGCGGGCAGTTTCAAAACAGGTGCCGCTGGGCAGACTACTCTACACAACCCCCCCCCCCAAGACCAGCACACTGCACACAGTGGGGAGCTCATCGCATGCGAGTTCTACAAGCTCCATGCCCAGCGAAGCCACACTCTAGGCACGCCGAGCCACCGAGCCACACCGTGCTACCAAGCCACACCGAGGCGCACCGAGCCACCAAGCCACACCGAGCCGCACCGAACCGCACCGAGCCACACCGAGGCACATCGAGCCACACCGAGCCACCGAGCCACACCGAGCCACCGAGCCACACACCGAGCCACACAGATCCACTGAGCCACACCCCCCCAATGCACACCGAGCACCCCCATCCACTCCGAGCACCCCCAGGCACACCGAGCCGGTGTGCGCCACACCCCTGTCACGCCGAGTCGCACTCCCCAGGCCAGCCATGCACACTCGCGCTCGCAGCGCGGCAATGGGCGGGGGTTGTGGGCAAGCGTTGCCCGTTGCGGCCGCCGGTGTCCGGCACGCGCATGCCTGGCACGTGCATGCCTGCGTTGTGCGATCATAGGCCGGGTGTGCCGATGGCATCGGCGACGCTGCCCCGCCCGTCGCGCATCAGCCCGCTAGCGCTTTTGGCAAACACGGCCGCGATTGCGGCGATGGTCGACTCCTGCAGTTCCATCCCGTTTTCGCGGCGGCACATGTTGGAGAGGATCGTCACCCAGACGTCCGGGTTGGCCATGTCCTTACGCAGTGCGTTGTCCGGGCCGGGCGTCGAAGATGCGAGCACCTGGAGCGCGTCGCATTCGGGCGTCGGCTCGTCCGCTGCGGGGCCCGGCGGGCCAACGGGCACCGGCCGGAGCGGCGGCAGCGTCACTCCTATCGACAGCGGCCGCACGATTAACGCGCAAAACGGTGGAGCAACGGGGCCCATGCCGAGGCCGGCTCGGGCCCCGTCGAGCTTTGTGGAGATGTCATAGTCCGGGACACCTGCAACCAGGCGGGCCGCGGCGAATGCGGCCATCTCTCTGGACTCGTAATGGCCCCAGGTCCTGGTGATGCTCATGGAGAGGGAGAATGTGTCCGCGCGGAGACGCTTGATCGTTGGTTTCTCGTGGTGGTGGCTTCCCGTCCAGAGCGGCGTCGGCTGGACGGATTCGCGCGCCCGGTCAATGAGCTCGCAGAGGGCGATGGTTCCGTTCGCTTTGACCTTCAGGCTCTGCAGTAGGAGGAGCGCACAGCGATTGGCCGAATCCTTGGACGCGAAGACGCCGATGTCACAGTGGACAGCGCGCCGCATTGACCACGACCCGGTTTGGAGTTGTTTGATCCCGTCAAAGCATTTACCGGGTTGGGGAACCCAGGGAATCGACATGCCAAGCAGGCGCGCAATCCCGGGCCAATCCACCTCAGGCGCCGAAGCCGACGGGTCCGAAGCGGGCGCCGAAGCGGGCGCCGAAGTGGGCGCCGCGGGCGGCGCCGAAGCGGGCGGCGCCGCGGGCGGCGCCGAGTGCGGCGGAGAGCGCGCGGAGGGCGGTGCGCGCGCCGGAGCGATAGCGGGCGCCGCGGGCGGTGGAGCGTCCGCCAGCGGCGCGCGCGCCGTATCGACCGTCGAGCTGCACCAAAGGGGTGGCAGATCGCGACTTTAGAGAGTGCACCCGGTGCTAACGTCAACCGCCATGGGAAGGAGCCTGCTGGGGACGAGACCCTGCAGCATGGTGGGCGGGGTGGGACTCGGCACAGCCGCAGGTCGAGGCGCACTGCGCGGTGTCGGCGTCGTCGGCTTCAGGGTTGCCGCCTGGTGTTGCGGCGGTGGCGCCTGCTGCGGCGGCGGCGTCGCAAAGCAGCCGGGCGCAGTCGCCGCCGCCGGCACCGGCGTCGCGGCCAGTGCGTTCCACTTGATATGGCAGATGGCCGCCTGCATGGCTGGCTAAGAGGAGTTCAGCGACGTTGCCGATGTTTTGACTGTTTTTTGCCCGAGCATAAACCGTCGGGGGGGTGCATCGGGGGGGGGTTATTTTCGCGCTGTGCCTGGTCAGGGCGAGCGACGATCCATGTCTGACCCTGCGCACGGTGCGGGGCGCGCGGCAGGCGGGTTGCGGGAGGGGCAGCCTGTGTGTTTCGGGGCGTCGCGGGCGGCCCACTGTGAGGCGCAGGTGCACGAGGCGACCGACCCGTCGGTAAACGGGGACAGCTGCCTGGACGCGGAGCGCGCTGCGCAGTTTCAGGCCGTGTGCGATCGACTCGGCCGCGCTGTGCGTGGCCGTGTGCGGCGCGAGCTCACACGGGCGTGTGAGGGGGCAAGTGGGCACGGGGGAGACCCAGACTGCTGGCACTGGCCACCTCGGCGGAGGTTCGACGCCCGATTGGCGTCGGCTGTGGACAACTTTGCCAATGTGGACCCGCGCGGGTGCGAGGCGGCGTTGTTTGCGTGCGAGCACCTTGCGCACCGCCGTTCTCTGTGTCCGACAGCTCGGCCGTTGGTGTCTGCCCGACTGGCCCGCCGCGGCAGGTGGCTCCGATTGATGGCGCTGCACATTGCGTTCTTGCACCCCCCAGTGCTACCGGCGTGCAGTTGCCCCGCCGACGGGCGGGCGGAGGGATCACAGAACCCCTTGAGCCGCGGTTGAGCCGGAGTGAATGGGCGTGTGCGCAGCCTTGGGTGGTGGAGGTGGGGGGGGTGGGGGAGTGCATGCAGGGCGTGCGGTGGGCGTTAGTGCGGTGGGCATGCGCGCGAGGTGGGGTGTGCGTGCGAGGGGGGTGCACCTGGCCGGTGGACCGGGTATCTCCCACCTTTGCGGTGGAACCGCCTGCGAGCCTGTGCAGGGCGCGTTGGATCTGTCGGGTTACCATGAGGTTACGCCGCGGCGGGTGGCTGCGTGCAATCTCTTGGACTGCCCCCCCCCCCCCCGTGCAGCCAGCGTATGCGCGTGCGCACGCATGTAGCGCGTCGGCCCTGCGCCAGAGGGTGCATCGCCCGTGGAAGGCGGGCGCGGTGTGGAAACAGTGTGTGAATCGAACAACTCGGGCTCGGTTTCACACAGACTTTGGGTTGTACTCGCACTCTCGCACTGGCGCGCATGTCCACGATGAACCAGACATTGACTCGGGCTCGGTTTCACACAGACTCTGGGTTGGACTCGCACTCTCGCACTGGCGCGCATGTCCGCGGTGAACCAGACACAGACTCGGGTTCGCGTGGCACTGGCGCACGTCCACAGAGGGTGGCCCCAGCTTCGGCGCCGCCGCTCGCGCTTGGGTGAACTGCACCGTGGCGGTTCCCCCGCTCGCCCCCTCAGGGCCTGTCCATACTCGGGTTTCACTCGCACACTCGCAGCTACCGCCGCTGCCCCCACCACCACCATAGCCTCCACCCCGGAGGGGGGGGGCGGGCTAGAGGTTACGCTGCGCCGCCATTGCGGCGGCCCACTCGAGGGTGGCGCCGTCGGCCGTGTCCATGTGCGGGGGGCGGCGGCATGTGTTGGGTCGACCCGGCGCACGCGGTGCTCTTGCAACGGCGAGGGTGGCGACCAGGGCGCCGGGTCCGGCACCGTGGCCGGCCCCATGGCCGGCCCCGTCCGTGTGCTTTGCCCGGCGCGCGCCCTCGGCGGCGACCCTGGCGGCGAGCGCCTCCATGGCGGCGGCGGCGATGGCGCCCGCCCGGGCCTCCATTGTGAATGGCGTTTGCAGCGACCGGGCGTAGGCGGCGGTGGCGAGCGCCTCCATGGCGGTGGCGGTGATGGCGCCCACCCGGGCCTCTGTGGCAAGGGGCGTTTGCCGCGGCCAGACGTCGCCGGCGGCTCCGCGACAGGGCGACCGAGGCGGAGGCGGCACACGGGCACCGCATAGGCGCGGCTGCCGCGCGCCAGGCCACAAACACGCCAGGCGCGGCGGCCATTCGTTGGGGTCCATGCCCCTGGCGCCGTCGCCGTCGGCGGGGACGAGGAACATTTGGCAGGCGCCCCAGGCGTCGGCAGCGCTCATCTGTGCTCGGTCGGCGTCGGCTTGGGCGGGTATATATATATATATATATATATATATATATATATATATATATATATATATATATATATATATATATATATACATATACATATATATATATATATATAGAAATATATGTGTGCGTGTGTGTGTACGTGTGTGTGTGTGTGTTTGTTTGTGTATGTTTTTACCAACACCCACGCGCCTCCCCACTCCGCCTTTTCAAGCAGGTCAATGCCAAGGCGGATAAGTTGGCAAAGAAAAATGCTGCTGTCGCCGCCATCGCCACTGCTGCTGCCGTGGCCGCCGCCGTGGCTACTGCTGCCGCCAACCAGCCCCGACGTCTCCCTCCTGCCGATCCATCCACGTCATGGGATGCCGCTTTAGCCGACAGACCGGGCCATCCGGCCCTCCCTGTCCGTCCGGTCGGCCAATATGCCGGTGATGGGGGCCGTCCTCCCATTGACGAGATGGCCAGTGTCTCGCCCTTGCCATCGCCTCCGCCCCAAGAGAAATCCAGGACGAACACCGAGCGCGGCGATGCAGGCAGTGCTTTTTTTGGCGGCGGCGGGGCGGGCGAGCGCGCCAGTGGCGGGGGCGGGTTTGGCCGGGGGCGAGCGCCCCAGTGGCGGGGGCGGGTTTGGCCGGGGACGAGCGCCCCGGTGGCGGGGGCGGGGGCGGCGGGGGTTTAATTAGCACTGAGCACTACACTACTACTACTACTACAGACTGAGCAGACTGCAGCACAGCGCACAGCGCGCACAGCGAGCATATTTCAATGTCAGTGTCACTGTCAGTGTTAATACGTCAACATAGTTCACGGACAAAAACAATAATATATCTCATATTATATATAAACATGTAATAATATATATCATACTCATAATATCCCCGCCACACAGCCACAGCCTCAAATAGGAGCAATAGCAATAAATCAAATAATTATTATAAATATATATATAATAACAATTATGCGTACCTCGTATACAGTATATACGAATACATACTCGTCTGATAATGTAAATAATTTATGATAATGATAATATAATATAATACTATAATATAACTATATATATATATACTATCTATATAATTATAATTATAATAATTATAATAATATTAGCTATTATATATATATATATATATATATATATGTGTGTGTATGTGATAGATTAACAACCACAACAAATTATAACACATATCAACATCACGACTCCCACTCCCACACACTCCCACACACAGTGTCAGTGTCATACACACACACACACGCCCATTCAATCCCATCACATACACACCAGACACGCACCATAACCATATCTCAAGTATACGCCCCTGCATCGGGTGCACCCTCGGCTGCGGCGGTGACGGAGGCAGCGCAGGCGCTGTTGGAGCCGGCCAACTGATGAAAAGGCGGCAGTGTGGGCGGCGGCGACGGTGGCGCGTAGGCGCTGTCGGAAGTAGCTGAGGGAGCGGCCGCGGGGAGAGCGGCTGCGTGGGCGGCTGCTGCGGTGGTGACGGAGGAAGCGTAGACAATGCCGGCGCGGCGGTCAGCTCAGGGCGCGGCCGCGGGAGGGGGGCGGATGCGTGGACGGTGGGCGGCGGCAGGGCGACAGCGTGGGCGGCGTGGGTGGCGGCGGACGCGTGACGCGCGTCGGCGTGGGAGGTGTGCGTGGTGGCGGCGGCGGCGGCGTAGGCTGTGGCTGCTGCGGTGGCGGCGGCGACGGAGGCAGCGTGGACGCTGTTGGAGCGGCGGCGAGCGTGGGCGCGGCCTGAGCGGCGAGCCGAGGGCGCGGTCGCGGGGAGGCCGGCGGTGCGGCCGCTGCCGAGGCGGCAGTGGTTCGAGGGCGCGGCCGCGGGTGGAGCGTCTGCATGAGGTTGGGACGCTGGTCGGAGCTCCACACGAAGAGGTTGAGGAGGGGTTCGGTAACACGGTCAACCCGAGGATGTTCATGAGGAGGCTTCGGCGATGCCTGCCGCAGCCCCTGGACACGGGGGGTGGGTTGTCTGGGTGAGAGCAGTAGCGCGCGGTTAAACCCGGCATGCGGGCACCACCAACCAAGTAACGCGGTACACTGCTTCGGTGATGAGATGGTCGTGCGGCCCTACAACGCAGGATGCACACCATGCAGGGCGCACAGGCCTGTGCCGGTGTCCAGCGCGCTCGCTGACCACTCCCACTTTCGACTCAGCTCGACTGCGCCGGCGCCGGCGGGAAAACTGAGTTTACCTTTTGAGGCCAACCCCCTGTGAGCCAGAAGCTGGCAAACAACCCGTTCCAAGAAGAAGAACGAGCTCCGTAGAACGTGCGCCTCGCAGCACTGGTGAGCTGCCGCTGGCGGCGACGAGCGAGCACGAGAGCGTCGGATCGGGCAAAGCGGCGCTAAATTTGCCAGTTCACAGCGGTTTCATCCACATTTCACCATTAATCAACGCAAGCTATTACCGGTCTCCGCACAACTGTACCAGTACCGGGCCACGAGCCGCACCGGTCCCCGCTTCACTGTGGTAGCGGCACGGTCTCGCGCGACGTACGTTATGATGATTGCCACGACGGAACATTCCGACGGACGCACCGACCAGCAAAGCAGCCCGAGGCTGCTTCCTGATTTCCCACATGGAAAACAGGATCACAGACACCAACGCGTTGAATGGAAACTCTTGTTGGAGAACGAACTGACAGCGCGCGGGCTGTTGGCGACTGCGCTGACGGGCATAGTTTCCCCGCGCGCCCGCATGATCGCCGACACGCAGATGAGAACGATTCCCATGCTCAAGCCCGGCGAGTCTGGCTACGAGAGCCGGGTGGCGCTACGGGCGGGGTACGCGCTCAAGAACAAGACGAACAAGATGCAGCGCCACCGCATCTGGCTCGACGACCTAACCAAGATCTTCGCCTTGCTCTACGCGTGCGTGGCCAAGTACAACATGACACTGGCCGAGTACATGCGCGAGATGTGCGACTTGTCGAAGCGCACGCCGGACGAGGGCCACTGCTGGATCGGGAGCATGGACGGGGCTCAAGCGTACACCGTCGTGCGGAACCACCTCTTCGCGCCCGAAACCAACAAGGCGTACGACCCGGCGGCGCTCGGGGTGCAGGAGAAGCACCACGCGTGCCTCGGCGAGGGCAGCGACGAAGACTCTGCCGAACCGGAGTGGTTTGAATGTGGCTGCCCAGACTCAGACTTGCTCGCCAAAAACGCGAACATCTTCTCCGAGGAGGAAGCCGTGCCCGGTCGGGCCAGGCGGTCTGCCGAGAGCGGTCTACCAGCAGCATCGACTACACCTCAAGCTCTTAAAGCAGATCTCGCTACGACCTCTCCGGCGCTCCCGCCCACTACCCCTGGGGTCTCAGGATACCTGGGATCTTCTGTTTCGGCAGAATTTCCTGGCCTGGGGTCGGCCTTTTGTGTGGGCGGGTCAGGCCCTGGCGGGGACTACTTGCGGGTTCCGGCCATCCACTACTCGCGTATTACTGCATCCGCCGCCGAGGCGGACGTCGACCTCACTTCCTGGTGGGAGGGGCACGCAGCCGTAATCAAGGTGGTGGCCGACGAGGAGCCCGTGCTGACTGAGCAGCTCTACGTCGAGTTGGAGTTAGAGGAGCCGTCGCCTCCGCCGCCGCCGTCGCGACGGGCGGCGAGCCGATCAAGCTGGTGCAGCACGCCATCGGCGACGCGCTCTCGGCCGACGGTGGCAAGAAGCCACACCGGCGGGGCGACGCGCCGTCCGAGACGGGCTTCGACGCGCTGCCCACGGCGAGGCGAGAGCGCGAGCTCGACGCGTCCCTTCCGACGGGCGACGCGCCCACCAAGCTCGCCAGCGCCCCCAAGCCGCTCGCGCCGATTGGGCCTCGGGCTTGGGCGGCAACGCCTAAAAGCCGCCCGGAGTTGTCGGAAACCTACACGTTCATGTTCGACCAGGACGACGCCGGACTCCTCACCAAGCACGAGCACAGGCGAGCCCGCTCGATTGCGGGTTCCGCCGAGGAAGAGGCGGCGGCGGACGAGGACCCCGTACTGGCAGCGACGCTCGAGAAGCCCGATATGCTGCGCGCCTGGCTGGGCAACCTTCGCGAGATCAACACGGAGGCCGACCTTGAGCCTGAGGAGCCTGAGCAGCGCGCACTCGGTGAGCCCGACGGGCTAGACGGCAACGCCTACGCCACAGCCGCCAAGCCGGGCGTCGGGCAGGACGAGTCATTGCTGCACGCCTCCGCAAACAAGCCGGAGCAATGCGCGCACGGGGAGCCAAACGGGCTCGAGGGCAACGCCTCCGTCACAGCCGGCACGGAGGCCGGTATCGCTTCCGGCTTCAGCGACGCGCCGCCTGAGACGAGCATCGAGGCGCTGCCCACGACGAGGTGCGAGATCGGCGGGCTCCTTCCGGCATCCAGCATGTTGCCAGGATGGGGTTAAAAAATCTCCTCTGACAAGATTCCCTTTGGTAACACGCTGGAGCCTGACCATCTCTCTTTTGCCGCCACGCTTGTCGCCACCAATGCGCTCCTTCCGGAGGGCGAGACGCCCGCCAGCCTCGTCGCCATCGCCGCTGCCGTCGCAACCCCACTGCCACCGTCTCCTTCGCCGCCATCATACAAGGGGGTGTGAACGGCGGTGTGAACAGCGCCTCTGTGAACAGCGCCTCTGTGAACAGTGCCTCTGTGAACAGTGCCTCTGTGAACAGTGCCTCTGTGAACAGTGTCTCTGTGAACAGCGCCTCTGTGAACAGCATGCTCCTTCCGGAGGGCGAGACGCCCACCAGCCTCGTCGCCATCGCCGCCGCCGTCGCGATGGGTGGCGAGCCGGTCGAGCCGAAGCAGCACGCCGCCGCCAATGAGCCGGAGCAGTGCGCACTCGGGGAGTTCAACAGGGTCGATGGGAATGCCTACGCCACGGCCGCCGAGCCGAGCGGCAGGGCGGACGAGTCGCTGCAGGGCTCCGCCAATGAGCCGGAACAGCGCGCTCACGGGGATCCCGACGGGCTCGATGGTAACGCCTACGCCACGGCCGCCGAGACAGGCGTCGGGCAGGACGAGTCGTTGCCACACGCCTCCGCCAATGAGCCGGAGCAGCGCGCGCACGCGGAGCCCAACGGGCTCGAGAGCAACGCCTCTGCCACGGCCGGCACAGAGGCCGGTATCGCTTCCGGCTTCAGCGGCGCGCCGCCCAAGACGAGCACCGAGGCGCTGCCCACGACAAGGCGTGAGCACGGCATGCCCCTTCCAGCGAGCGACACGCCCGCTAAGCTCGCCAACGCTCTCAGGCCGCCCGCGCCAACCGGACCTTGGGCGGTGAAGCGTACGTGCCACCGCGCCAGCGCACACGCACCGGCGGGCGCAGGCGCCGTGCGCGAACTCGCAGCGGCCGACGCGGTCACCACCGGCGCCAGGGTCACCCTCGCGCACATCCAGCCGTGCCGCGACGGCGCCAACGGCTTCGTCGCAGCGGTGCACTGGGCGCTCAACGCGGTGGTCCGGCACGTGCAGCCCGTCATCATTGGGTTCCTTCTCACCTACCTCGCCTACCTCGCGGCCGCACGCGCCGTCTCCACCGCGGACACCACCGCGCGCGTAGT
>Ga0209390_10011426_pt1 | contig 10199 bp, 6 predicted proteins | sample BON01_FD_187212 | JGI IMG/M metagenome (GOLD analysis project Ga0209390, IMG submission 187212) | Freshwater microbial communities from Lake Bonney liftoff mats and glacier meltwater in Antarctica - BON-01 (SPAdes) (version 2) | ecosystem: Environmental > Aquatic > Freshwater > Ice > Glacier... | reverse complement strand
TGTGCGGCGGCGTGGGCGGCGGCGTTGCAGGCGGCGGCGTGAGTAGCGTCGGCGTAGGCTGCGGCGGCGTGGGCGGCGGCGAGGTCGGCGGCGGTGGCGGCGATGGCACCGCTCTGGCCACGCAAAGCGGCGGTGCTTGCCGAGGCACGCGCGGTCGTGGCCGCAGCGATGCCGCCGTTCCGGCCACGCGAGCCACACGAAGCGGCAGCGGGCGCGCTCGAAGCACGCGCAGCGTGGGGCACCGAGACGGCCGCAGCAACACGCGAGGCGTCACGCGTGACGCGAGGCGCCGAGACGTCCGTGTCGGCACCGCTGGCGAGGGCGGCAAGCTGAGGGGCGCGTGCGAGCGTATGCGCGGCACGGCGCGAGCGCGTGCGCCGGGTGGGCGGCGTGTCGCCGACGCCCGTCCCGGGTGGCGCGCCGCTGAATTCAGGAGCGATCCTGATGGCTGATGGCGGCTGCATCGCCGCCCCGGCCGCGCGGGCGCGGGCGGCGCTGGTCGACAGCGCGCACGTTCGGTGCACGCGCAACGCAAGGTGCCGCGGCGTTCGTGTCGGCATGGCTGGCGACGGCATCAGCTGCAGCCGCGCGTGCGGACGCACGTGCACGCGCGAGGTGGCGCGAGCGCGTGCGCGAGTCACTCGAGGTCGGCGCGTTGATGGCCATCTCGAGCGGCGCGCTGCTGGGTCCCGGACCCTCCGCCTCCAGATCTGGATCCGCGGTGGCGGAGACGGCGGGCTGGCCCACCAGCCCCAGGACCTCCACCGGCTGCGCAGCGACGGTGTAGTCCACCTCGCGCTCTGAGAGCTCCCCCGGCTGCGGGGCCAGAGGCAGCGGCGGCTCATCGGCCGCGGCGTGCTGCTCCGGCTCGACCGGCGCGCTGCCCGGCTCGGCGGCGATGGTGATGGCGGCGCGCTGCTCCGGCTCGTTGGCGGCGGCGTGCTGCTCTGGTTCGAACGGCGCCGGCTCGTCCTGCTCGCCGCCCGGCGCGTGCTGCTCCCGCTGGATTAGCTCGCGCGCGCTGCTCCGGCGCGTTGGCGGCGGCGATGGCGACGCGCTGCTCCGACTTGGCCTGCTCGCCGCCTGGCACGTGCTGCTCCGGCTCGATTAGCTCGCGCGCGCGCTGCTCCGGCTCGTCGGCGGCGGCGATGGCGACGCGTTGCTCCAGCTCGGCGGCAGGCTTACCGGTGGCCATGACCGCGGCATGCTGCTCCGGCTCGTCCTGCTCACCGCCCGGCTTGGCGGTGGCGGCGATGCCGATGGCGACGCGCCGTTCTGGCCGATGCCCGATTGGCCCGTACGGCTGCTCCAGCTCGGGGCCCGGCTCGTTGACGGCGCGCTGCTCCGGCTTGCCAGTCGACTCGTCGTCGGCGGCGACCGCGGCCTCGCGAGCGTGACGAGCGTGCCGAGCGTCGGCGGCCGCGCAAGCGCGTTCTGCAGCCGCGGGAGCGTCTTGTGTGCAAGCGAGCGTCTTCATGAGCACGTCGAGCATCGGCGAAGTGGCGCACTTCGGCCGCCGCGCGAGCGCGTTCTTCGGCCGCATGAGCGTCTTCATGAGCGCGTTAAGCATCGGCGACGCGGCGTGCTTCGGCCGCGTGAGCGCGTTCTTCGGCCGTGCGAGCGTCTTGCCAGCGCTGGGCCGCGCATTCGTTTTCGGCCACTGCGCGCTGCCAGTGGGCAGTGGTTTCGTCGGCCTGGCCGCCATTGAAGTTCTGGTAGCCGTCGGACGCGTAGCCGTAGTGGGCGCGCCGGCACTCTTCACGCCAGCTCTGGGCCCCGCGTTAGTGCTCGTCCTCGACGCGCGGCCAGTGGCCTTCGTCGGCCCGGCGGCCGTTGAAGTCCTCCGCATAGTCGCAGGCCACATAGCCATAGGCGTCGTAGTGGGCGCGCTGCTGCAGGTCGCCAAAGCCGCCGCGCGCCCGAGCGTGGACCAGCGGCTGGTTGAAGTCTGTGTAGCCGCTGGTTTGCTGTGGCTGACTGTCTGTCTGCTATGCGGCTGTTGATTCTGATTTTGTTGGAAGTCTCTGGATCGGCTGGTGGTTCGGATGCGCCACCGGCCAGCTGCTCTGTGCTCTGTGCAGCATGACCGGTGCCGCTACCATGTTGGTAGCGGAGCTGTGGCTGCGGTGGCGACTGGCTGCTGCACCACTGCTCTGCTGACTGAACGCCTGCTGCGGGCTGTGGATGACGGCGTGCGCCGTCCCAGCCCTCCTGACACACGACCTGTAGGCGTGTGGGCGGCCGCTCCCCTGGTGTCTCCATGGAGCGAGCGAACGAATGTGTCTAGCGCTGTAGCCTCTCGGCGGTCATAGCAATGGTCTCGGTCGGGGCCACAACACCGCAGGGGGGCACCAGCACACGGGGCAAGAACCCACCGCAGGGGGGGGCAGCACACGGGGCACGCGCCCACCACAGGGGGGCACACAACACCGCGGGGGGCCCGCAGGGGGGCACCACACCGCGGGGGGCACCAGCACACCAGGGAGTCCCTCCCACCCGCCAACAGGGGGGCGACACTGAATCTTCGCTCACGAGTCAATAATTACGTTTCCCCGCCCCTTCACGCCGCTGATCCACAGCGGACAACGGACGACAACTATCCCAACAACTTTCCCGCCCCGGATATCAATTGGCGGGCGGGACACCGTAGCCCCCGAAGCTGGTACTCTGAGGGGCAGACGGCTGCCAACCGCCGCCACCGTCACCATCACGCGGATTGAAGCTGCCATCGCCATGGCCCCCACCGTCATGGTCGTCGTGCCGCCCTCGCCCGCCGCAGCCATCGCTGCGCGAACCGCCGCGCCACTCGTTGGCGCCTTCCCAACCGCCGCCGTGGCGCCCACCCACGGGACTCCACCCCCATTGCAAGTCGCGCCCGCCGCCGCCGCCGCTAGACCAGTTGTTGTGCGGGCACTCGTGGGCTGCGTGCCCATCCTCATTGCAAACGTGGCAAGGAGGGGGCTGCCTCCCTCCGCTACGGCCGCCATCGTGGCCCCACCCGCCCCCACCATCGCGAGAGTGGCTCGCGTCGCGGGCGCTGCCGCCCCCATCGACATTGTCGCGCCTGCCCCGACTCGGCGACGGTGCAACCTGGAAGCCGGCAGCCTGGGGCGTGCCTCCACAGCGCTTGGCCTCGTTATCCATGGCACGCTCGATGTGCCCCTCCACCATCGCCACGGCTCGCTGCAGTGCGTTCGCGTCGGGAGCGGAGACGCGCGCGCTCCGCTCCCCGCCAGACAGTCTTTCGTCCGGCAGCATTCCCACGTAGGCCCCAGTCTTATTCTTGACGGCCTTGAGGTTCTCGCCGCCTTTGCCGATGACGAGGCCGAGAGCGCAGAGCGGAATGTGGATCGTGTGCTCATGCAGGCCGGCGCCGCGCTGCTGCTGGCTGGCGCCCCGCTGCTCGTGCCGTCTAGCGCCGCGCTGCTCGTGCCGACCCTGTTCTGGCTGCTGCAGCGGCTGCAGCGGCTGTTGCATCTGCTGGAGGGGCGACGGCGCCCCCATGGGCATCTGCTCCATCTGCATCTGCTGGTGCCGGTTCTGCTCCTGGAGCATCGCATGCTGCTGGACGCGCTGATTGAGCTGCTCCTGCTGCTGCTGAAGGTGCTGCTGCATCTGCTGCATTTGCTGGATGCTCCAGCCGGCCATAGACTCCGCGTCCAGGCTAAAGCCGTTCGTGCAATCTGCCATGCCATCCGGCATGCTTCCCAGTCCACCAAAGTCGCTCGGTGGCGACATCCCGGCTTGATTGAAGCCGGCGTGGCCCGACATCTGATCCTGCATGCCGGGGCCAGACACGTCTGCTTGCATGCCACCGGCGAGCATGCTGCCCTGCATGCCGCCGCCGGTCATGCCGCCCCACCGGCCCCCACCCTGCTGCCCGCCGCTATGCACCCCACCAACTCCTCCCTGGGGAGTGCCACTGCAGGCGCTGTCGGCCGTGCTGTGCATGCCCATCATGGGCATCTCGCACATGCCGCTGTGGCAACCCATCGAGTTACCAGCCATCGCCTCCATAGAGCCAAGCAATGCGCCGCTGTCCATGCCACCACCGCCGACGGAGCCACCCAAGCTGCCGCAGCCACCGCAATGGATTCCAACACAGCCCATTGCAAACCCGCCCATGGCGCTGAGCATCGAGCTATTAAAACCCATCCCGCCACACATGCTGCTGCAACCGCCCATGCTGCCGCACCCCATACCGATTCCCATACCGATTGGCATGCCGCCGCCACCGTTGCCCTCGCAGCCGCCCCCGCCGCCACCGTTGCCGCCGCAGCCGCCCATGCTGGCGATGCGTGCCTGGCGCTCTAGCTCCTTCTTCTCCTCCCTCTCGACAAAATCCGCCATCTTGTCCGAAACCATCTGGGCACAGCGCAGGCACGCGTCGCGCGTACCCGTGATCCAGACCCGCCGCTTGGGCCCGCGGACCTCGACCAACTTCTCGATCTGGACCCGCGTCGCGCACTGGTCCTGGATCACGTTGATGGACGCGCCCTTCTGGCCAATGAGGAAGGACACGGCGCCCTTCCCGCCGGGCGGGTCGTTGGGGATCTCCATCACATAGGCGTCGCCTTCCCAGTGGCCGCTCGCCGCGGCGTCGGCGCTTGAGCCGCCGACGCCCGGTCCAGCAGCGCTCTGCGCGCCGGCGCCGCAGCTCGAACCACCATTTCCCATAGCGCCGCAGGGCCCTGTCCATTGCTGCTGCTGCTGCACCGGCTCCTGCTGCTGCCGCACCACGTCGTGGCCCAGCATGGCGTTGAGCTCGCGCTCGTGCTCGGCGGCCACGCGGCGCACGCGTCCCACCTCGGCCGCCATCTCGTTGATGCCTGCCTGAGTCAGGGCGAGCAACCGGTTCACGCGCGCGTGGCGCTCGGCGGGCGCCTGGGCCGCTTGCCCGCCGCGACGTCCGAGCAGGGTGCCGAGCTCAGCACGCTGCTCGGCGACGGCCGCGTCGCGCGCGTTGCCCAGCTCCTTGAGACGCTTCTCCATGAGGTGCCGGACGTATTTTAGCGCAACGAGAGGCACATCTGCTGGCGCCAGCCCAACGCCGTTGGACTGGCAGAGCCGGAGGAAGTCCTTAAACTCCGACGAGGCCAGGACGTCTTTGAGCTCCGGGTCGGGCCCGCCGAGCTGCAGGCCGCTGCGGTAAGCTGCGCCGGCAGAGCCAAACCTGCTGGCGCCGTGCGCCGCCGCCACGGTCAGGTCGGCCACTCGCCCGCTACCCGACACATCGCCGGCCGAGGCGAAAGGCACGGCCGGATCGCCACTGAGCTCCGCCTCGAGGTCTCCGAGGTCGTGCTCATCGCTCGCCGGTGCCGGGGGGCTGAGCGGGTCGCCACTGAGCTGCGCCTCCAGGTCTCCGAGGTCGTGATCATCGCTCGCCGGTGCCGGAGGGTTGAGCGGAAGCGAATCGCCACCAAGCTCCGCCTCAAGGTCTCCGAGGTCGTAATCATCGCGCGCCGGTGCTGGAGGGTTGAGCGGATCGCCACCAAGCTCCGCCTCGAGGGCTCCGACGTCGTGATCATCGTTCACCGGCATGGGAAGGCTCAGTGGATCGCCACCGAGCTCCACCTCCATTGCTCCGACGTCGTGGACGTCACGCGCCGGGGCATAAACAGGAGCGAATTCGGGAGACGGTGGCGCCCGGGATCGCTTGCTAGAGTCCCTTGCGCTGTCGGCTGCGGGTAGCGACGCAGCTTGGGAGCGCTTGGCATTGTGGCCAGCGCTGACTGGCTTAAAGACCCGCCCCAAGGCCGAAACTGCAGAAGAGGCCACCCGAGCGGCACCGCTTCCGCGGCCCACCGCTTCGCCGTCCACCACCGCCTGGTCCCCGTCGTCGCAGGCGTGGTCAGCAGCCTCGAGGAGCTTTCGGGCGACCTCGACCACTTCCTTGAGCCGCTCGTGCGGAGCGTGCTCTTGCAGCGACGCCCTGCTGCGCGGAGCAGCTGCGACGCGGCCGCCCGCCACGCAGCGCAGACAGAACTCGCCCCCCGCCCCCGGTCGACGCGGCGACGCACGGCGCGGGTTCACCACGACGGCCTCGCTGCCATCGCCGAAAACAGGCTTGTCAATCCGCATGCAGCGGTTGAAGATCTCGGCGCGGCACAAGTCGCAGGCGCGCGGCGCGTGGCTGTCGAGCTGTCCAACGGCGACGGCTGAGGACGTTTCCTCAGAGCGTAGCAGCGCCGAAGCGCACCGCAGCAGCAGCAATAACTCGGCGTCCTCGTCCACCGGCGCGAGTGGGCCCGCGTCGCCGCCTGCCCCCGCGTAGCTCTGGACTCGCTTCACCAGAGTCAGGTAGGTGGCCTGCTTCGTTAGCGGTGCGAGCTGCAGCTGCCGCCACAGCGGTGGGAGAGGGGCATACGGCGGGAAGACAGGCGCCTTGCTCAGGCCGAGTGCGGACCACGCACAGGCGGCGTCGACCCGGAGCCATTGCAGCAGCCGAGGAGTTGCCCCTTGCGCGCCGGGCGACGGGCACCGCGCAAACACTGCGCACGGCGGTAAAAGCAGCAGCTCGCCCGGCTGCTGGGTGACGAGCTGGAATGGGCACGGTGCGTCGCGGAGGGCGGCAGCCGCGTATGCGGCTGAGGAGCAGGTGCGGCAGTGCTCGGAGAGCAGGGGCCGCTCAGACGCAGCGAACACTACCCACTCGATCGCCGCCGCGCCGGCGCCTCCACCCAGCAGCAGGTTCGCGCTCACGGCGCCACCAGCATCCTCGCCGCACGTCTCGGCGGAGCAGTTGAGCGAGCAGACCGCGCCCTGCTCTGACCCGGCCGGCTGCTGCGAGAGCACGTCGTCAGTGGTGCGCCAGCGTACGCACGCTGGCAACACCGACTGCAGAGCGTCCCTGGCCGCCCCTTGCAAAACGTGCTCGTCCGCCGCCGAGTCCACCTGCGTGTGCGGCGGGGGGCTCGGTCAGATCCTGTGCAACACGTCACGGCTTCACAGGCAGGCAGGCTGTACTGTACCTCTGCTTCCAACGCAGAGAAGAGCGCGTCGCTGCCGACGCCGGTCAGGAGCAGCGGGCGCCCGTCTCGAAGCAGGTGCGCGGCCACCGTGGATGCCGCGCTGGGGTCGTCGGCCGCCAGACGCAGTGCGCCGCTCGCTGATTGCATTTGCCGCGCGGCCGCGGCGTCGCTGCGGACTGGTCTCGGCGGCGCTGGACTGACGCCAATTTCACAGAAACGTCCATAAATTGGCGTGAAGAGATAGGCTTGGAAGCCGCCCAACCGACGCAGCGACAGTGAAACAGCCTCAGAGCCATGCTCCTACTCCTACTCGGCCTGGCCTGGGCGACGACGGAGCCGCCCGAACCCTGGGCACCGGGCCAGGTCTTTGCCGTCGGGCCGTCCAACTTTGGGCGGTGTTCTGGCAGGTCGAGCGGCCCGGCCGTGGTGCTGTTTGCTGGGCCTAACCCGGACCCCGACCGCGTGGCTGCCCTCGAGCGTGCAGCGGACGAGGTGCACCGCCGTGGGCTGCGCGCCCGCGTCTGCATGGCTCGCGTGGGCATTGATCGGGCCGCGCCGGCCGGCGGATTCGCGCATGTGGATTCCGTCGAGTGGCGCCGGGCTCTGGGCGAGGCTCTGGGCGAGGTTGAGGCGGGACGGCTGCGCGCCCTGGTGCGCAAGGCGGTGCCGCGGGTGGTACTCCTGCGAAGCGGTTCGTTCGACGAGCTCACGTCGGGTGAGCCACCGCAGCAACCCCGCGCCCGCTTGCCTTTCGGGCGTCTAGGAATTCTTTCGCATGTTGACCAACTGCCCTGCTGGACAGGCGCGGAGGCGCACGACCTGATCGACAACCTGGGCCGCTATGCGGCGCCGCCGCCGGCACCCAGCCTCCTGCCGTCGCTCACCGCCTCCAACTTCACGCGCGCCACACACGCGTCGCCCCTCATGCTCGTCGCTTTCACTGTGCGGTGGTGCGCCCGCTGCGCCGACCTCGCCCTGCAGCTCCAGAGTGCGGCGGCGCTTTTTCCTTCGCTCCAGCCTGCGGTCGCGGCGTCGATCGCCGTGGTGGACATGGACGACCCGCGAAACTCCCCGCTCGCCCGGGAGGTGCGCCGCGCAAGGGGTCGGCCGCCGGCGGCCTTCATGGCCGCCCGGCGCACCACTCCTGCTTAGAGCAGAGGCGCGCGCGGTGCGGTTCGGCCTGGGTGTGGGGGCTCGGCGGACAGGGCAGTGCTGTGATGGTGCCATTCCTGAATTGAGCCCTGTCCGTCTCCTCCCCTGCTCGCAGCTCGGCGTGGTGTCGTTCCCGGTGGGGCAGCTCTACAGCTACGGCAAGCTTCTAGGCACGTACCTCGGGGGCCCTACGGCGCCGGAAATAGCCCAGGAAATGGTGGCCAGAGCCCGCGAGCTCGCCGAGGAGACTCCGAGGCGTGCGCACTCCGCTAAAGACGAGGTATAGTCGGCGACGCCGCCTTTCTGCTATGGCGCGCGCGGTCGGAGCCAGGCCGGGGGGGCGAGGGTATGTACATTACACTCCCCGCGAGGGCGTCGACATCCTTGTGTCGATCGCGATTGCCGCGAGGAGTCCGAGAAGGGGAGGGGAGGGAGACGAGCGGCACTCCTGCCAGTTTTTTTTGCTCTGCATGATTACAAAACGTGTCTTGTACGCGTGCGCTGCCTTCGCGCATGTGTGCTGCAAGCTGCAATGCAGCTGTGGCCTCGCACTCGCAAGCTGCAAGCTGTGTAGCGGCTGCTGCGTTGCGTTAGCCTGACCCCATCCTCCATCCTTGCTGGCCTCGACCCGTGTGGGCGTGGGTCATGTGAGCGTGCGACGAAGCCTCTCGCTAGAGCAGCGCATCTGCCGAGTTTACGACTCCGCGAGCTGCATGCTTGCGATTTTTGTCCCCTCACCCATACCCACACATAATATTTATTGAATTAGCATTGTTACAATTACATATAATTATAATTTTAATTTTATTTCATAATATAATATAATATTCTGATTCTTATTATATCATTGTCATTTTTTATAATATTAATATTAATATTAATATAATCTTTAATTACATCTGATCTTATATCATATATAATATAATACGACAGCAAAAATAATCTCTCTTATAATATGACACATGCTTTATGCACGTGTCATGTTCATGTGTCGCTCTTCTGACTTCTGATTCTGAGGTGTGACCATTATACACAGTATATATACTATACACTATACATACCCCCGCCGTGCTCAAAACATCGCGTCGTATACGTCGTAGACGTAGATACACGTATGTATACACCACCGCAAAACGGAGCACGACAGCTTCCCACACTGGCTACAGTATTATTAGGCGGTGTTTCATATATGTGCTTATTTGTGTATGTACATGTACATGTACGCTTCGAGCTTCGATATATTTTGTTTATAGTATTAGCATATAGCCTATTATAGCTGCGGCATGTGTTGACACAACTGTCAACTGGTGGCTTATTCATGTATCGTTTATTTATCTCCGCGCATCTCGCGTGTCGCGTGTGCTCGTGTGGCTCTGTGTCGGTGTGCTACTCTCGCTGTGAGGACCCTTGATTGTGTGATCTTTTACACTCACTTATCTGACTTATTTTTTTTGTTATATTTATGACACACGAACACGATACGACTCTGTGATCTGTTACGGTTACAACTCCTGTACCTGTACTCAATTCGAGGGACCCCATGTTAACCCTTGTAAACGCTTTTTCCCGCACGGCCTCCCTCGCTTTAGCACCGTAAGGCCCCAAGGCCGACCAACCCGGGCTACCCGGTTAACATTATACTAAAAACCCCATTACTCGAACTCTGCTAGCAAGAGACTATGACACACACCAAGCTCGGATACAAGCTCACAACACCATGAGCCGCTGGCGCAGCTTCTCGTACGCGCTCTCTCCCGCCCCGCCCCCTACAACCGCCCCCCCTGCCTCGGCGCCCCCCGGCCCCGCCGGCGCCGCACCGCCGAGCCCACCCTCGGCGGCCTTTGCATCGAGCTCGCGCACGAACTCTGCCAAGGGCGCCCGCCCACTTGCGACCACCACCTTCTCGATCGCGCCGCGGGCCTCCTCCGCCACAGACCCGTCGCCCGCCGCCAGCTCGCCGCCGCCGGCGGCGAGGACCAGCGCGTGCAGCCAGAGGGGCTCGATCGGCGCGAGGGGCGCCAACGGCGGCGGGCTACCGACGAAGTGCACCTGCGAGGCACAATACCGGCGGGGGGG
>Ga0209390_10011424_pt1 | contig 10201 bp, 8 predicted proteins | sample BON01_FD_187212 | JGI IMG/M metagenome (GOLD analysis project Ga0209390, IMG submission 187212) | Freshwater microbial communities from Lake Bonney liftoff mats and glacier meltwater in Antarctica - BON-01 (SPAdes) (version 2) | ecosystem: Environmental > Aquatic > Freshwater > Ice > Glacier... | reverse complement strand
GTTGATTTTGAGGAAACCTCGGTTCAATGGTTTCTCAACCGACAAGGGCACACTGAACCGGGAATCGAACTATTCTTAGGGGAGCAGAGACACGGTCACCTGGGGGATCTGCCGGACGCAGAACAACTCGCGGTATTCTTTAGTTCCTCTGGTGACGAAATCGTCGAACTGGATTTGAATTGGGCCGAGCATTTGGAGTCACAGGAAGAAGCAGTCCGGGCTCTTGCCAGTGCTTGTGCCGAGCGGCCAGGAACCAAGCTGGTGGTTCGAACCCACCCGCACATGCGAATCAAGCCAGCTGACGACTTGGCTCGTTGGACAGAAATGGTTGAAGGTGCCGGGGTCGATCTGCACATTGACCCACATTCGCCGGTTGACTCATACGCTCTGATGCGGGCAGCCGACGTTGTTTTCACTTACGGCTCAACTTCGGGTGTTGAGGCTGCCTTCCTTGGCCGGCCGGTCGTGATCATGGGCCCTTCGGCCTACGACCGGCTCGGATTTGGGCAGAAGATTTCTGTGGAAGCCGAGATAGGACCGTGCCTCGATGACCCCCCGGTCCCGAACTCGGCTGCGGCATTGCCGTACGGGCTAATGATGCAGCGAAGGGGATTCAACTACGAACGAGTCAGTTGGAGTTCAGCGCGAGAGATTTTGCTGGAAGGTGGACTAGTTCCTGAAGCAAGTTCGTTGGCCCGCAAGTTAAGTGACTTCTATCGCAATAAGCGGTTCGCGTGGTTAACGGCAAAGTAGAAACTTCTGAACGGTCATCTATAGACCGAGAAGGGCCGCTTGACGGTCAAAGTCAGGAACTTGGCTGCGGACTTGATCAAACCGACCGATCGCCATGATCAATCCGTTTTCGAGATAAATGACTTGGTCTGCATGACGGACCGTTGCTAAACGATGGGCAACCGTGATTGTGGTGACCTTGCCCTCGAGCTCTTGCAGAGTGCTGACAATCGCTTGTTCGGTTTCTGAGTCCAGTGAACTCGTGGCTTCGTCCAAAACAAGGAGTCGCGGTCGGGTGTACAGCGCTCGAGCAATACCCAAGCGTTGGCGCTGGCCACCGGAAAGCCTGACACCACGCTCACCGATTGCCGTATCAATTCCCGTGCGATTCTCCCGCAAGTATTCGGCTAAGTGGGCTCGCTCGAGGGCTTCCCACACCAAGTCGTCATCTATCGCTTCGAGTGGAAGACCCAATGCAACATTTGCACGAACGGACCCGTAAACCAAAGCGACCGTTTGAGGGACGTAAGCGACCGCTCCCGGCCAGCGGGCAATTGCGTCGCGCGGGGCTAGGCCACCAAGAGTGACCGATCCTTCGTCTGGTTCCAAGACACCAATAATCGTATCCGCGAGAGTTGACTTCCCTGCCCCTGTGCTTCCCACGAGCGCAGCCGAACAGCCAGGTTCCAGGATCAAGGACGCATTAATTAACGCAGGGTCGCTGGCATTGAAGTAGGTCACGCTCGCGTTTCGTACCTCAACTCGAGCCGAAAATTCACCGTGCCCTGCCGCAATACGTTGCCGGAGTTGCACTGCACTGAGGGGATTCATCGATCGATCGATTACGGCTTGATCTCCTGTTGTTGCCTCGAGTGCATCTCGCAGATAAAAGGTGGGCTGAGCCTGAACTGACGAGTTTCGAATTGTGATTGTCGCGCCTTGTAAACGTAAAAGCGCTGGGACGACTCGGGAGCCGGCGGCGAGAAAGAGTGCGACAGTTGCAGCGGCAGCGCCTAGGTCTTTTGTGAGAAACTGTGTAACCGCCAGAAGCAACACTGCGAGATATAGCGTCGCCTCCAGTACGTATTTGGGGACTTCCAGTAGGTAAGCATTACTCGCGTTGGCCCTGGCCATTCTGCCAATAATTGCTTGGTATCGAGCAATGTACAACTCGCGTCTACCTAAGACGATTGTTTCGCGGTAGGTGTGAAGAGCTTCGGAAACAGCCGAAAGAGTGTCTACTGAACCTTCTGTAATTGTGATGGAGTTTCGTGCCCCACGACTGGATAGTGAACGATGCATTACTAGAGCTGCCGTACCGAAAATAGCAATCGCAGCGAGTGTGGTGATTGGGTCAACAAAACCGAGAGTCAGAATCACAACAGCGAAGAGAAAGACTTCAGAAGCGATAATGATGGCTGCACCGAGGACTGCCACGGTTGCTGCGCCCACTCCTCCTCCAAGAGCGTAGGTGGCTTCCGACGTTGTCCACTTTTGGACCTCCAACAGTGGGCGGCTCAAGAACTCTCGTGTCAACTTTGCGGACACTTCTGCTTGCTGGTTAGCCAAGAAACGGTAAATGCGACGCGAAACGTAAGCTGAAATTGCTGTCTTGCCTACCAAAACAGTAACGGCAGCTGCAGCGAGCAGGACCGAAAGTTGAGAAACCGTCAGACCTTCAAGGCCAAGGAAATCAATGCCATCTTGAATAAGGCTAGGGATTCCTGTAGCCCCTACCCCGGAAACGGCGACTGCAGCCAGCAACCCCAACAGTGTGATGCCGATTAGGTCAAGAAGTGCGAGTGAAATCTGGATCGCGGCGATAATGACGAGTTTCCGGCGGCGCCCAGGCGCCAAGAGGCTGAGGGACTCGAATACCGCCGCCTTTACGCCGCTGTATTCGAAATCTTGAACACTTTTTCCCGTCCGTTCATCTCCGCTATCAGAGGTCTTAGACGTTTTCTCAGCCTGCACAGGACTAATCTAGCCACCAATGCCTGCCACGAAGATCGCAACCGGATCGCCATGACTATCAAAGTCTTCATCGGCCTAGTCACACACCCGAGCTCTCGCTACCCAGAAGCCGCCGGTCCACGGGGGCTTACCGCCCAACTTGGAGCGTCCTTTGAGTCGAGTGATCATGCTGAATTCAATGTAGTACTAGAAATCTGCGCTGAAAATCTTTTGGAGTCTTCGAGCCTTCCTACGGATTCTCGTGAGGTTCGCGCCTCCATCAATGCTGAATTGTCGGTTGAATCGGATTGGCGCATCTATTTAGATCCGGAAGTCCCGCGAATTCGATTGTCGCTGCTTATGCGAGCGCGCAAATTATACCGGTACTTAAGACTTTCCCCACCCTGGAAAAAGGAAGTAGATGCGGAAGATGCTGGGCCGCGAATGCTGACGCGCTTGGCGAATATTGAACTCGCTCACATTTCACTTTTGAAAGCGGCAGCCGAGTCGCAGGCAGACTGGGTACTCATTCTCGAAGATGACGCCTGGGTGGAATCACCGAGCGAACTCTCGAAAAACTTAATTGAATTTCTGGTGCAAGGGATATTGCCAGCGCCTGGTGTACCGAACCGCCAACCCGCGTACGTGAACCTTTCGGAGTCGTTTAGTACCCGCAAGTTAGGAATCGAAGGCGAATCCAGCGAGATTGGTAGTTGGGGTGCAGGCTCAAAAATATTTGCCGCTAGCAAGCCCGTGACAAATACTGTTTGCGCGATCCTTTACAGCAGAAATTTTGTTGGCAACTTGTTGCGAGAATTTGAATCAATCCCCATTCAGCCGGTGATTCCAATTGATTGGAAACTCAATAAAGCGATTATGAATATGTATTCGAAGGGGATACTGGGGGTGGGTGACTGTTGGCTTGTGGAACCCGCGCCGATCGTGCAAGGTTCCATGCATGCAATGAACCACAGTAGGGTTGAGAAATGATCCGCTCAATTGAGGAGTTGGTGGGAAAGACCGCTTCCCGCTTCGGTCTCTCAGTCTCTAGGACCGCAACACTTGAGAACCGTCTTCCCGTTGAAGCCAACGCCCAAGAGCGTGAAATCATTGCCTCCGTCCGGCCTTTCACCATGACAAGTTCGGAACGAATCTGGAGCCTTTTGAGAGCGGTCGACTACGTTCATACGAACAAGATCGCAGGCGATTTCGTGGAGTGTGGCGTTTGGCGTGGTGGCAGTGTCATGGCAATGATTGCTCAACTCCAGACTTTGAATGCCCCGGAGCGCAAAATTTGGCTCTATGACACCTTTGAAGGCATGACTGCGCCCACTAGTCATGACGTGGACTCCGTAGGTGGCGTCAGCGCAGCGCAGTTGCTCAACGCGACGGAAGTGGCGGGTGGAAACAACGTGTGGTGTGTGGCTAGTTTGGAAGACGTTGAAGCAAATCTGTCCAAGACGAATTATTCACCCGAACAGCTTGTATTTGTCAAAGGCGATGTTGCACTGACTCTCAAAGAAAGTTCCCCAGAAAAAATTGCACTGCTGCGGCTGGATACCGACTGGTACGAGTCAACAAAAGCCGAACTTGAAATTTTGTATCCAAAACTAGTTCCCGGTGGCGTTTGCATCCTTGACGACTACGGTCACTGGCAAGGTGCACGCAAAGCAGTTGACGACTACTTCGAGCAACTTGGTGCTCGACCGCTACTTATGCCTATCGACTTCTCCGGCCGTATCTTCACAAAACCTTTGTAGGTCCGATGACAGAAGAAGATAAGCAGCCGTGGCTTTCAATCGTTACTGTTGTGAAAGACGATCCAACAGGCTTTGATCGAACTCGAGAGAGCATTTTGAACCAGTCGAACGGGGATTACGAGTGGATTGTAGTAGACAGTTCCGACGTAGAACTCATCGTCCCAGATGCCAATGTGTACACATGGACTGCGCCCACTGGAGTCTTTCCAGCCATGAACACTGGTCTGCGTTTGTGCACTGGTCAACGTGTCCTTTTTCTCAATGCGGGTGACACCCTTAATGGCAAGACAACTCTTTCGGAGATCCAGCGGGCTTGTTCGAGCTTAGAAGAGTCCACAATCATTTACGGTGACGTTTCCTTCATTAGTGAAGACGGGTTGAAGAACGTCACTCCTCCACCCTTTGATTTCGAATTTGAGCGGGCGAGACTATTTTCAGCTGGTCGATTCCCACCACATCAGGGATTGGTGGCCCCCCGAGAGTCGCTCAATAAAATAGGAGGCTTCGACGAGTCATACAAGGTCGCGGGTGATTACAAAACCACCTTGCTTCTCTCTGTGCTGGCACGGTTTGAGTACCTGCCGTTAGTTATTACCCGTTTTACTCTTGGGGGCGTTTCGTCTCAAAGTTGGGTTTACAGTCTTCGCGAATTCCACACGGCTCGTGTTCAGGTGTATAACTTGACTGGATTCCGACGGATAAAGTCGTGGTGGGCAATGTACGTGCAACTCTGCAAAATGACGGCCGCTCGAGTTTGGGAAACTCACCGTAGTTAGGAGATTAATCGGTGGGCGCTGAAGAGGTGCTCGCAGCAACTAACCTCGTTTCGTAAAGTGTCCTCCTGTCGAGAACAAAGAGAGAAATTAATGAACCGGATTCCACCTGGAACTAGTAAGTCCACTGGGATGGCTTCAAACGCCGGATTTTGGAGACGTGCAGGCAGCAATTTGGCAATCGTTGGTCCATGGTTGACGCTTGCGGTTGTAGTAACTTGGGTTCTCACATTGTTCAGGCTCACGCCCACTCCAAACGGAGACTATGGAGTTGCCGTGTCAGTCTCTGAGAGGCTCATTGCGGGCGATTCACTCTATTCGCAAGTTTGGGACAATCGCGATCCCCTCTATTATTGGATGTTGGCGCTATTTCGGCTTCCGGGGCCGCTCGGAGGCAACCTTCTTGAGTTGATGTGGTTCCTGGTGGCTGCGGCAGGAGCCTTCTTTATTGGGCGCGGTCTCGGAGCGCACCTGAGAACAAGGATCGCAATTGCTGGTGTAGCCGTTCCCATCATTTTGGCAGGAACAACGTATCTTCCTGGATCGACTCACCTAGGGGCGATAGCGCTAAGTCTTGTTGCCGCAGGCTTGATTTTAAATAATCACTTTTTTTGGACCGGATTGTTACTCCCAGTGATCTTCTTTTCCAAAATCTTAGTTTTCCCTGTTTCCGTCACCATGATCCTTTTCTTTTTTTTGGCCGCTCCAAAATGGTCCCGATTTTTTAATTTGGTAGGCGGTTTAGTCAGTGGCGCCACACTGATTGTTGGAATATTGGCTCTGCGATCAGAGTTGGTCCCCTATTTCAATTCATTGAGACTCAACGTGACTTACTCACAAACAACTAGTTCAGGTGAAGTTCAGGGTACTTATGTCTCGAACCTTGTGGCAGTCCTAAATCTAAATACTCAGATAACTATCGGGTCCATAGCACTTAGCCTTCTTATTTCAATAATGATCCTTAAAGCAAGACCGGTGCTTGGTGAAAACAGAATCATTCCATTCACGATTTTGGCGGTTTTGATGTCATCGGGCGCCGCACTTGCAGTGGTTGCACTTACTGGGAAGTGGTGGCACCACGGCCAGGTATTTGTGGTGCCTGCAGTCGTATCTGCAGTTTTGGTGATCGTTCTCTCACAAAAAATTACAATGAGATTGGGGTATTTGACACCAATATTTGTTGTTGTCATGTCATTCTTTTTTGCCGGCTTGCCTGGAGCTGGGTCCTATATTAAAGGTTTAGAGTACGCGCGGTCTAACATCTCCGCCCAGTTGCGAATGGCCCCCATGACTGTGGAAATGTTAAAACTGACTCCGCCGTCAAATTATGCGCGGATTGGGCAAGGGTCAGAGTTTGGTCATGCTTATGGGCTTGGGGAGTGGCAACTGAATTGTCCTCGGTTCCATCAACTTCCATGGGAATCGGACCAAATTCTGAATTCAACGCTGAGTTGTTTGTCAGATACGAATATTCTTGCGGTTGACGCTTCAGCAGTTGAAATTGAAGGTCTGCCCACTTGGAATGGTTTCATCCAATCGATGGAAGACCTGATCGCTTCAGATTACGAGTGCCGAGTGTTTCCATTTGGTCGGCTGTGCGAGAAAATAAAGTAGGATATGCAGGGATATGTTCAAACTGTCCCGGAAGTGAGTAAGCAGTTGCCAGCACCAATCACCCGAGTTCTTGTATTCACGGCGACATACAACGAGGCAGGAAACATCACTGAGTGGGTGAGTAGGGTTCATCAAACTCTGCCAGATGCTGACATCTTGGTGATTGACGACAACTCACCGGACGGAACGACTGAGATTCTTAAAGAACTCAGCACCAGCATTACCAAACTGCGCGTGATCACGAGAACAGGGAAACTCGGGCTCGCTTCGGCTCACTTGGTAGGCATGAGGGAATTCCGCAATGGGAATTACGAAACACTTTTGACACTTGACGCGGATCTTTCTCACAGACCCGAAGAATTACCGTTGTTGCTGCAAGAATTGCATCATTCAGATTTCGTTATTGGTACTCGTTTCGGGGAAGGTAAAAGTGAATACAAAGCCTGGCGGAAATTCCTGTCAAGTGGGGGGAATGCGCTCGCGCGGACTTTAGTTCCAACGGGCCTTTCTGAATACACAACGTCAATGAGGGCATTTCGCCCGCTCGCCGTCGACGCGATTCTTAATCAACCCTCACACGACGAGGGGTACGCTTTTTTCCTCGAATGCATTTATGACTTAAACAAAGCCAATATTTCCCTCGGTGAGGTCCCAATTAACTTCATGGATAGAGGATCAGGGGAGTCAAAAATTCCCCGCGGACAAATTTTCAAAAGCATGGTCGTCTTAGTCAAACTTGCGCTGGGCAAAAGGGATTGATCTGCTGCCTCGTTTATTGGGATTTTTTGTTTACAGTTTGACGTAACCACTCAAAAACTATTTGTGAAGACATGAGAAATCCAAAGACAGGTTGAAATAAGGCTCCACGCCCGAGTGGCCCGGCGGATCTTTCGATTGGAATGGTCACGAGAACGTGCTTGAGAAGGGCGGCCCGCCGATCGGGATTCATTTGGACAAACCCTGCATATCCCTTTCCGTATGAACGCCATTTCTTGGAATTCTCAGCCCAGGTTTCTTCGCAAAACCGGTGAGCCACGGGAGTGCCGATTCCTTGCCTAAGACCACGGAGTTCGAATGCTCGAGACATATGCGTGTCTTCATCCAGTGATTCAAAATCGGAATTGTCTCTTTGTAAATCATCCGTGACGAATAATGCGGGCCGCCCGACCATGTTGGTGTCTTTCGTCGGTTTGACGCTCTCACGAAAATACTCGTCCCAGCCCCGGCCCCACCAAGAATTGGTATTCGCTGTTCGCAAGGAACTCTGCAAAGCGGAATAGTTACCGGCTTCGAGTTCACAAATCATGTCTTTTAGCCAGGTGCTGGGAATTCGGTCGTCTGCATCCACGAAGGCTACATACTTGGTTGTTGCCGACATGTAGCCTAGTTTTCTGGATGGTCCGAGTCCAAGCCGTCCCGGATTGAGAACACGCGCACCCATGCGTTGGGCTATATCGCGAGTGCCATCTGTTGAGCCCCCGTCAATGACCAGGACTTCTTCTGGATCGCTGCTAAATACCGAGTCGAGGCACGCCTCAATGTTGTCAGCCTCATTGAGCGTGCAAATTTGAACTGACACGGGTAAGGGCATGTCTTTATCTTGGCAGTAAGTACATCAAGGCGGTGGGTAGACTCCCAAGGTGCGCGCTTTGATAATTGGTGGATCCGGATTCGTTGGCCGCAATTTAGTCCGGTACCTGCTCTCTGAAGGTGCGCAAGTCGCTGTCCTTGACCGTGTTGCTGACTCAACAGGGGATTTCGATGGCCCTTTCTTTCAGGGTGATTCGCAGAACCCCGAATTTGTCCTAGAAGTGCTTGGAGCGTTTCAGCCAGAGGTCGTTTACCACTTGGCTGCCAATAGCGACATTTCTGCTGGTGTAGCTGATGCAAGCCTCGATTTTGGTGACACGCTCATGACAACTATTTCAGTAGCTCAAGCCTGTCAGCGGCACGGAGTTTCTCAAATTGTGTTTGCTTCGTCTTCAGCCATTTTTGGACAAGTCGACGGACCAATAGCGGAATCCATGGACGAGTTCTTCATGCCGGAGAGTTGGTATGGCCGAGCAAAGTTGGCGAGTGAATATGTGCTGCGTTCTTTTGCCACAGCCAACCCCAAAACGGCAATTTTGATTACCAGATTTCCGAATGTTGTGGGCTCGCTGGCAACGCATGGTGTGATTTTTGATTTCGTTCACAAATTGCGTAAAAACCCAAGCGAGTTGCAGGTTCTCGGAGACGGCAACCAGGATAAACCGTATGTGCATGTGGGGGAGCTGGTTAAGGCCATAGAGCACTTCCGACTTCGACTTTTATCAGGGGAGGTCGTCAGCGTCAATTTGGGGCCGGTTGACACGATTACGGTCAGAGATATTGCGCAAGAGGTTTCCGCCGCTCTCGGAGTAGAACCCAAGATTCACTACGAAAACAAATCAATCGGCTGGGTGGGAGACATTCCCAAATACGAATTCGATTCAGATCTGATGCGCAGCGCGGGCTTTGACATCGTGTTGACATCAAGACAAGCGGTTCGTCTGGCAGCTGAAGAAATTGCACTTGAGATCGAGTCCGCGTGACGACATGTGCTGTGATTCTTGCTGGCGGCAAGGGTTCACGTTCTGCCGATCCCATGGTTCCAAAGGTTGCACAAGAGATTGGCGGCAAGTCCCTTCTTGAATGGCAACTTGAATTAATCAGGTCAACGGATATTGAGCAAGTATTTATTGTGACAGGACATCTTGGCTCTGAGGTGAAAGATTTACTCGAATCGATTCCTGCTACGAATCTCAAGGTCAAGATTATTCATGAAGAATTGCCACAAGGGACTGTTAACGCAGTGAAAGAAGTTTTGCAGGAATCGGATTTTGATTCCTTTGTCGTTCTGCTTGGTGACGTTCTTGCATCCCTCCCCTTGCAGGGCTTCATTGATTCGTTTGTGAGCAGTAAAAAGGGTGTTGGCGTGGTTGTACACCCAAGTACACACCCACAAGACAGCGATTTGGTCTTTCAAAATCACGCTGGGGTCGTTGTGGTTTCGCCAAAAGGTGGTTCTTCGCTCGGAATTCCCAACATGGCTTCCGCGGGTCTGTTCATTGTGAGAGATTCCGCACTTGAGAATTATTTTCAGGCACGGGATATCGGATCTGACCTACTGGCACTCGCAGCCGGGCGTAACGATTTATTCGCCTACATTTCGAGTCACTATCTCAAGGACACCGGGACTCCTGATCGACTCGCACATGCACGAGCAGATGCTGCCGCTGGGGTATTCGAGCGAAGAGGAACCAGTACACCGCGCCCAGTTATCTTTCTCGACCGTGATGGTGTCCTTAATCCAGTACAGCCGGAGATCTACCGAGCTGCGGATTATCA
>Ga0209390_10011419_pt1 | contig 10205 bp, 11 predicted proteins | sample BON01_FD_187212 | JGI IMG/M metagenome (GOLD analysis project Ga0209390, IMG submission 187212) | Freshwater microbial communities from Lake Bonney liftoff mats and glacier meltwater in Antarctica - BON-01 (SPAdes) (version 2) | ecosystem: Environmental > Aquatic > Freshwater > Ice > Glacier... | reverse complement strand
GCCAGTTCTGGGGCGTCATGCGCAAAGCCCCGAAGGGCGGCAAGCTGCACCCCATTGAGGAAACGACAAACCGCATCATCGCCAAGGTGCGGGCCAAGGTTGAGCATCCCTTCCGTGTCATTAAATGGCAGTTTGGCCATGTGAAGACCCGCTACCGCGGCCTCGCCAAGAACCGGGCCCAACTCTTTACGCTGTTCGCCCTCGGCAACCTGTTTCTGGTGCGACGAAAGCTGATGGCATGAGGACGAGTCCGCCTGGAAACAGGTGACAGGCCGCAACAGCGGCACAAAACGCATGACCAGGGCTGCTTTTGGCTCCGAAATCCGCCCCCGCAGCGCTCAGGCGGCAATTGCGGCGAAGCCGACAGCGTTGATCAGATGTTCCTCAAGAATAAAACGTTTGCTAGATTTACTAACATAATAAAAAAACTAAAGAACGACAAATATAAAACAAATATTTGGTTAATTTTAATGGTACAGGGCCCAAATACGCGCGTTATTATAACGATTAAGAAAGATAGAATTGAAACAAACAGATAAATCAGGGGAATCGAAAACAAAGGCTTCATTGAAAGTGATCGACTGATAATATCTATACTATTTGGCCACTGCTCGAAGCCACTTATATACCAGAAAATAGAGTTGGCAGCTGTCAGTAATAATCCGGTCATCAACCACAAATAACAGAGCTCGCCTGCCATCCATCGAACCTTGGTTTTACCAAAATGGAAAAATATCGTTCCACTCAAGTCGAGAACCAAGAGCGTAGCTGCGCTTGCAACAAGAGTATCAAGCGCGTCTAAGGTGCCAGATTTACTTACGCCAAAAAAAGATAAAAAATGTAGTGGAATAACTGTCCATAACAGTATTTCAGCCCAATAATTCCTTGAACCATCATATTTTATGTACGTTGATTGCATGATGCCATGTACTCTCAACTTGCATTGCTCTGATAGAATAACATTATCTGAGGATGCCGAACAAGGGGCTTTGTTGCCGGCATGTTGGTGCCGCCTGCTCCGAGGCATTGATACCAGCTCGGGGTGGTGAACTGAGACCGAAAGCCCTGCATCCAGACGCGTAGGATCGGGGGGACCGGGTCCCCTCTGAGTATCCGTCTTGACCAAGCTGGTTTTAGGGTCCCGTCGCGATCAACCTTGACCAGAGCGTTTGCGGACCCGATGAGCTTGCGCATAAAGGCTTGGATTCAAGATTGAAGTGCGACGGTTTGTTTAATGGCCGCAAGTTCTTCGGCCATGGCTTCGGCGGGAGTTCTCCATCCTAGCGTTTTACGAGGACGGTGGTTCATCATGCGTGCAACGTCGTTCAGGGCGGTTTGACTGAGGCAGCTTAGCATTACAGTTGCATTCTGTCTTGGCGTCTGACTCCATGTGTTTCCATGAATCGGAGGTCATGGATGACAGGTGCATCGATCGAGGCGACGCTTGAACTTTGGGCGTCTTCATTGCGGGAAGTGAAAGCGCGGATGCGACCGCTCTTTACGCAGGAGCGTGTGGCAACATCAGCAGGCCAGTTTTTGGATGGCTTACTGGGGGAAGAAAGACGCAAGACGGGATGGATGCGTGCGGAGGCGGCTGGCGATCCCGGCCCGTGGCGGCAACAGGCGATACTGGGTCGTGGAAGCTGGGACGCAGATTCCCTGCGTAACATTGTGCGCGATTACGCGCTTGAGACGCTGGCCTATCCTAATGCCGTCCTTGTGCTTGATGAGACTGGGTTTCTCAAGCAGGGCAAGGCATCCTGCGGTGTCGGTCGGCAATATATAGGTTCGGCTGGCAAGATCACCAATTGCCAAATCGGTGTGTTCGCATCCTATGTCTCCCGGCATGGACATGCCTTCATCGACAGGGCGCTCTATCTGCCGAATGCTTGGACGGATGAAACGGACAGGTCAAAACACCGAGCGGAGACCGAACTTCAGGCTGCACTCGACGATCTGGACGGCTGTTTCGAAGGGCAGGGTGGGCAAGACCTCGTCCCGCGCGATCGGGTCGCAAAGCTGGTTCAACGCGATCGTCTGCGCACCGAAAAGACGGCGGCGGAGCGCGACCGGGAGAAGGCGCGTGATGGCGTAGTCGCCGATCTCTTTGCTGCGGAATTGGACCGGATGCCGGACGCCACACGCGGGGCCGAATTGGAACAGGCTTTGAAAGATGCGCAGGACGCCCGCGATACCGCTCGTGACGCGCAGCGCGAGGCAATACGCCTCTACCGCGAAGCTTTTGAGGTCGCCGACCGCAGCGATCTTGCCACCGAACAGGCGACTTTGCTCGAAGAGCTCCGGAGCGGCGCGCGCAAGGCGGCTGTCGCTCGACTTGGGGTGCTGGCGGCGCGCGGTGCATTGCGTCGACTTGCGGCGGAGCGGCGCAGTGACATGTTGCCCGACGTGGAGGAGGCCTTTGTTGCAATGACCACTCCCGCCTGGACCGGAGTTGACGTCTGGAGCCAGGCCGAAGGCGACAAACTCGTCGGCATCCAACCTGACGGCAGCTCGGTTCCTGTTGAACAGATGTCGACGGGCACGATGGGTCAGCTCTATTTTGCCCTGCGCCTCGCCGGATATCGCAGCTTTGCGCGAGAGCCGGGTCCATTACCGATGATTCTCGATGACATCATGGAAACGTTTGACGACAGGCGCGCGCGGGCGGCCCTGCGGCTTTGCGCCGAAATCGGCACGAACGGGCGAGCCATTCTGTTCACGCACCACCCCCATCTGGTCGAATTGGCCCGCGACACCATCAAGGGGGTGAGTGTCGTGAACATGCCAGACTGGCAGGTTTGAGGCGGCCCATGTTGGTCGTCTTCTGATTTCACCGTTAGACTTTTTACATAATTCTCATTATGCGAACTTTAAGTGTAAGCGCAAAGTTAGAATGTCCCACATCTGCAAAGTAGAAGTGTCACACTTCCCTGTCGATCAAGCAGGATTGGAGTGTGGCCGTGGGATTGATCATCATGAGCGAACGCGAACTGAACCGCATTGAAGTCCTGAGCCAGGTGACACGTGGTGTCCTGACGGCTGTGAGCGCTGGTAACGTACTGGGACTGAGCCGACGACAGGTCCACAGGCTGCTGAAGGATTTTCAGACTGGCGGTCCTGGTGCCATCCGGCACAAGGCGCGTGGTCGCAAATCCAACAATTGGATCGACCCTGCAGTGCGTGGTAACCGCGCCATTGATACCGCATCTTACGCGGCTTGACTGTCGATTTTGGCGGCGCTTGGGGCCCAGTTCCAAGGCAGCAGTTCATCAAGCTTATTGATCTTGTGATCATGGATGCGGTCGAGGATGTCTGCCAGATAGGCCAGCGGGTCGAGACCGTTGAGCTTGGCGGTTTCAATGACGGTCATCGCCCGCGCCAGGGTTTCCGCGCCGGTATCGGCGCCCGCGAAGAGCCAGTTTTTCCGTCCTATTCCAATCGGGCGCAGGGCGCGTTCGGCCGGGTTGTTGTCGATGGCCACACGCCCGTCGGTCAGGAACAGGCTGAAGGCGTCCTGCCGCGCGAGGCCATAGCGGAAAGCTTTCGCCAGATCGCTTTTGCCGGGGATGCGCAGGAGCTGCTGTTCGGACCACGCAAAGAAAGCCTCAACCTTGGGTAGGCTGAGCTTTTGCCGCGCTGCATGGCGGACGTCGGCGGGCTGACCGTTGATGTCGCGCTCGAAGTCGTAGAACTTGCCGATCCGGTCGAGCGCCTCACGGGCGATCTCGGATTTGGTCGAGGTCCAGAAGTCATGGAAGTCGCGCCGCAGATGCGCCCAACAGGCCGCCTCGCGCAAACGGGCTGTGCCGTCAGGCTCTGGCGCGTAAAGCTTGGTATAGCCCTTGTAGCCATCGGCCTGAAGAATGCCGCGCGCGTCGGCCAGATGGCCAAGAACGTGCTCTTCCTTCCAGTCTGGCGCAAAGCGATAGACAGCACCCGGTGGCGATGCCCCCGCCCAAGGCCGCTGGTCACGCACATAGGCCCAGATGCGGCCTTGCCTGACGCCTTTGCCAAGCCCCTTGTCGCGCATGCTGCGGTCGAGCACCCGGATCGGTGTGTCGTCCGCATGCAGCAGGTCGCTGGCCATGATGTCGGCCTCGATCCGCTCAATCAGCGGCGACAAGGTTTTCATGGCGCGGCCACACCAGCCCACGAGGGTGCTTTCGGGGATGTCTGCTCCCATGCGGGCAAAGATCTCGTGCTGGCGATACAAAGGCAGGTGATCGTCGAACTTCGAGACAAGCACATGCGCCAGCAGGTTTGGCCCGCCATACTTCCTGGGATCGGACGGCTGGGGGCCGGTTCCTGCACCATCCGCTCGCAACGGCGGCAGGATTTCTTGATCCGGGCGATCTGGATCACCTTCATCTGCGCGGCGATCATATCGAGCAGTTCGCTGACATCCTCGCCCACTACGCGCAGATCGCCGCCACAGTCAGGGCAGCAGGCACCGGGGTCCAGTTCGCGGCGCTCGCGCGGGGTCGCATCCGAGACACGTGGCCGACGGCGCAAAGCGGGCGCATCGGCAGCCTCTTGTGATGGCTCATCCGGCCCTTCGTCGATGATCGCATCATCGTCTTCGGCCACCGCCACCAGCAGGTCTTCCAGCGCCAGTTCCAGCTGCTCGATCTCGCGTTCGATCTTTTCCGAGGATTTGCCGAAGGCCAGTTTCTGCAACTTGGCGATCCGCAGGCGCAGAGCCTGCACCAGTTGGTCATGGACGCGCAGCGTGGCAGATATCTTGGCGTTTTCTGCCTGCAATATCGCGATCATCGCCTTCAGAACGGCGGGATCGTCCGATAGGTTTTCAGCAGGTTTCAACATGTGCCTGACTACCAAAAATCAGACAAAGGGACCATATAAATATAGCATATTAGACAACAAAATCATCCCACCCGCGCAGGCGGAGCACCCCAATCCGGACGTCGCCAGTCGATCCCTTCCCACAACATCGCCAGTTGCGCCGAGGTCAGCCGCACCGCGCCATCCGCAGCACTCGGCCACACAAAGCGACCCCGCTCAAGCACCTTGTAGTAGAGGCAAAACCCTTGCCCATCCCAGAACAGAAGCTTGATCCGGTCACCAAATCGGCATTCTTTCCACATACAAAAACCGGGAAATGCGGATCGAATATCCGTGGCATCCGCTTTTTGGCCGTATCCTGCGCGCCCGCGATGGTGGCCGTAGGCAAGGCGCGGGCTCGATCTTGGTCGAGGACCGTCCCGGTTTCTTCCGAACCTTGCCGCCCTGGATGTGCGATCCCGGTTATTGCGCGCGGTTGGAGATTGGATCGCCTCTTGTAGCGATCGAAGCTCTCGAGGCGCTGGCCCGGACCCTCGAATTGATGCGTCAGGGCGGCGTTGCGTCATCCTCCGGAACAGTGATTCCAGAGGAGGATACCCATGACCCGCCGACGCCGACACCACCCGCAGCCGGAGCAGCTTTGCCTGGCCCTGCGCGACAGCCGGAATCGCCCCCCGGCTGTGCCATCGACCCCGGCAATTCTGGAGGCGCTGGCAGACCTGCTGCTGACGGCGGCGGACAAGATGGCGGAGGGCTCGCAGAATGATGCACGCAAAGATCACTGCTGAGCACCTTACCCGTAGCGCCATAGTCTATGTCCGGCAGTCGACGATGAGCCAGGTCCTCGGCAATCTGGAGAGCCAGAAGCGACAATACCAGATGGCTGAAGTCGCTCGCGACACTGGCTTTGCAGCCGTCCAGGTCATCGACGAGGATCTGGGTCGTTCTGGTTCCGGCCAAATGGCCCGACCGGGGTTCCAGCGCTTGGTCGCGGAAGTCTGTTCAGGATCGGTCGGGGCCGTCTACTGCATCGAGGCGTCCCGGCTGGCCCGCAACGGTCGGGACTGGCATCATCTGATCGATCTCTGCGCCCTGACCGGGGCCTTGGTGGTCGACCCCGAGGGAGTTTACGATCCCCGCCTGATGAACGACAGGCTGCTGCTGGGGTTGAAAGGAACGATGTCGGAATACGAACTCAGCCTCCTGCGTCAGCGGGGCCTGGCCGCCCGCGATGCCAAGGCAGGTAGGGGCGAGCTTCGATTCACCCTGCCACCGGGCTTCTGCTGGAGCGAGGACGACCGGATCGAGATGGACCCCGATGAGCGCGTCCAGCAAGCCATCCGCCTGATCTTCACCAAGTTCCACGAACTTGGCAGCGGTCGGCAGGTGTTCCTGTGGCTGCGGTCCGCAGACATCCAGCTTCCGGTGGTGCAGCGCAACGACGCACTGCGGAAAATCACATGGCGCAAACCGGCCTATCACAGCGTGATGCAGGTGCTGCACAATCCGATCTATGCAGGAGCCTACGCCTTCGGACGGACCGGGAACCGGACACGGGTGGTGGACGGGCATGCCCGCAAAACCAGCGGCCACCACAGAACGATTGAGGAGTGGAGCGTGCTCATCAAGGATAGCCAGGAGGGATATATCGACTGGCGCGCTTACGAGGAGAACCGCCGCATGCTGGAGGAGAACGCACATATGCAGAAGCGAGCGGCCCGCAAATCAGGGCGAGGCGGGCAGGCATTGCTATCGGGCATGGCGCGCTGCGCTCGCTGTGGCCGGATGATGCGGGTGTTTTACAAGGTGGGCACCGACCAGTCGCACCGATATCAGTGCCGCGGCGATGACGGACATGTCGGGGTCGGTCTCTGCATTGGCGCCCGTGGGCGTGGCATTGACGCTGCCGTCGCAAGCCAGCTTCTCGAGGCGGTCTCCGGACAGGCGGTTCAGGCCGCCCTTCTGGCGGGACAGCAGGCCGCCAAGGCGCAGGAGACCGTCCGGCTGGCGGTCGAGAGGGAACTTGAGGAGGCTCGATATGCCGCGGAACTTGCAGAACGCCGCCATGAGCATGTCGATCCCGCCAAACGCCATGTCGCCCGGACATTGGAAGCCCGCTGGAACGCCGCATTGGAGCGGGTGGCCCAGGTCGAGCAAAAGCTCGCACGGTTGGATGCGTATACCGATAAAAAGACCCGGGTCGATCCCACGATTCTTATGCAACTCGCATCAGACCTGCCATTTGTGTGGAATGCCGCCGGAACCGATGCCCGCGTGAGGCAACGACTGGTCAGGCTGCTGATCGAGGAGATCGTGATCGACATCGACGAGAAAACGAACGAATTTGTTCTTCTGCTGCACTGGATCGGTGGACGCTACACCGAGGTCAGGCTGGCCCGGCGCAAGACCGGCCGCTTCCCGCCCGGCCGACAGCTCGCGGCCGGAGAGGTTTTGCGCAAGCTTGGCGGACACTGGCCAGATCGGGAGCTCGCCGTGACCCTCAACCGGATGCGATGTCGCACCGAGGATGGCGAAACTTGAACAACGGTTCGGGTCGCGGCGCTCCGCGACAAGCTCGCAATCCCGCCCTACGATCCTGATGCCGAGATCCCAAAGACCATCAGCGTCGATGCGGCCGCGAAGCGGCTTGGCGTCTGCGTTGCGTCGGTTCACAAGCTGATCCGATCTGGAGCCCTGCCGGCCAGCCAGATCATGTATTCGGCACCGTGGAAAATCCCGGTCGACGCACTGGAGAGCGACGCGGTCCGGATAGGATTGCAGGAGATCGCCGCACGTCGACCAAGGCAAGCCCTTGATAAGGTTAAAGACAAGTCAATGACCCTGCCCGGATTGTGAAAAAGGAGGTATATTATGAAACGTGATCGCCACGCCGACCCCGAAACGCAAAAACCGCCCCACTGGAAGGCTTTTGCCGCAACACGTCCTGGGTCAGTGCCGCCAGCCCTGCGATCCCCTTGCGCATATCCGTCACACCACAGGCCAGATACACACGCACACCAGTGCCGGGGCCAATCATGCAGTCTCCACCGCACGGATCAGCACCGACAGGGCCGTCGGGTCGATCGTGCTTTCAAAATGCAAACTACGCCCACCACGCAGGCGTAATTCAACAGCAACCAGTGGCGGTGCCTCAGCGACCGGTGCCCGCGCCACCGGCACTCCGGCCGCAACTGGCATGTTCAAAGGAAAGAAAAGCGCCCCGGCATCGGGCGACCACAGACCCTTCTTCTTGAGATCATGCCGCCACGCATAAATCTGCTGGCGGGTCACCTCATGGCGCTGCGCCACCTGTGTCACCGTAGTCCCGTCGATCCCAACCGACATGACAATCTCGAGCTTGTCCTCGTCACGCCAAAAGCGCCGCCGCTCCATCCCAAGAATTTCGCCACGCATCAGGGACCCCGCATAAGACACGTCGTTAAAGACGTCGTTAAACACGTGTCTTAAATCATCCCACCCCGCTCAGGCAGGCGGTGCCAATGGGATGGTTACCGATCTGAAGGTCTCGCGTGAGACACTGCGCAAATGGATGCAGGACGCCGGGATCTGGTTGTCACGCAAGCAGCGCCGCACGTTCCACCAGCCACGGCTCCGCCGGGAATGTCTGGGCGAGTTGATCCAGATCGACGGGTCTGATCATCATTGGTTTGAGGATCGTGGGCCGGTCTGCACCCTGTTGGTATTCATTGACGATGCGACGAGCACGCTGATGCAATTGCGGTTTGTGACCTCGGAAAGCACGTTCAGCTATTTCGAGGCACTGGATCTTTACCTTGCGGCGCATGGCCGGCCGGTCGCGTTCTATTCCGACAAGCACACGATGTTTCGTGTGCCCCAGCAAGGTGCCCGTACGGGTCATGGGACGACCCAGTTTGGTCGTGCCATGACTGAGCTGAACATCGAGATCCTGTGCGCCAACAGCTCTCAGGCCAAGGGGCGGGTCGAGCGGGCCAATCGGACTCTGCAGGACCGGTTGGTCAAGGAGCTCCGGCTGGCCGGGATTTCGGACATGGCGGCGGCCAATTCCTTTCTGCCCGGGTTCACGGCCCGGTATAACGCCCAGTTTGCAAAGGTTCCGCGTCGTCCTGACAACCTGCACAGGCCGATGAACATCGAACCGGGCCGGTTGCGCGACGTCTTTTGCCTGCGCGACGAACGCTACGTCGGCACGCAGCTGGCGTTCTCCTTCGCGCGGCAACGGATCATCTTGGAGGAGAATGAAGTTACGCGCGGCCTCGTGGGCAAATACGTCGACAGCTATGCCTTTCCGGATGGCCGCCTGGAGTTCCGCTTGCAAGGTGTCTCACTGCCCTACTCCGTCTTCGACAAGGACCAGCGCGTCACGCACGCGGCGATCACCGAGAACAAGCATCTCAGCGCGGTGCTGGAGCATATCAAGGCCGCACAGGACAAGGCACCTCCCAAGCCGCGTCGCGCCGGCAAACAGGCGACGGTCTATGACCCCAGCGGCCGGCGCAATACCGAAGGCTGGAATTCCAAACTCGCGCGCAGGGCAAAGGAAAAAGCTGCCGCGCCACATCCCGCCGAATGACGGAAAAAGCATGGCTGGTCAGGGCTGCGATAGATGAGGTCTCCGCCCTGCCCAGCCATGCGCGACACCGCACCTGGGACATTTCTACTTTGCACACCGAGGGACATTTCAACTTGGTTGCAACAGTCAGCAATGCTAACTCAGTAAGTAGTTTGGTTATGAATTTTGGCCTACTGAGAAAAGACATGACCTGCTTTTCGGCAAGTCGCTCTGTCCGTCGATGTTGGTCAAAATTCGCGCCTATAGGAGACCTTCCCGCTCCGCCTTCTTGCGTGCCAGCTTACGCTGCCGGCGGATGGACTCCGCTTTTTCACGCGCCTTGCGAACGGACGGCTTCTCAAAGTGTTGCTTCAGCTTCATCGCGCGGAACACGCCTTCGCCCTGCAATTTCTTTTTGAGGACGCGCAGCGCCTGATCGACGTTGTTATCCCGGACACTGACCAACATGTACGATTCGCCATTTTCAAATAATTCAGCGGTAACAATATGATATGTTTGAATTTAAACAAGCCTGAGATCAGTAGGTCGAACATCCGCATGATCAGCAACCGCAGGGACACGGTTTGTCGGCCATCATGCGGATTTACAGCCTGAGCGCGGTCCGCGGCGCTGATCTGAAAAGCAAGTTGGTATTTTGAAGATAAAACGCCCGCAGCAAAATGTAGTGGCCCCAGAGGGTTATGTCGGTTGCCACGTATGATGTATACTCCTGCGCCTGAATTGACCTGAGGGTTTACCCTCAAATCACTTTGTATTCCTTGAGTGATACGACGCGGAAGTTGTCGGTGACGGTATTGCGCAACTCGGGCCATTTTGCTGGCAGGGTCTT
>Ga0209390_10011418_pt1 | contig 10206 bp, 10 predicted proteins | sample BON01_FD_187212 | JGI IMG/M metagenome (GOLD analysis project Ga0209390, IMG submission 187212) | Freshwater microbial communities from Lake Bonney liftoff mats and glacier meltwater in Antarctica - BON-01 (SPAdes) (version 2) | ecosystem: Environmental > Aquatic > Freshwater > Ice > Glacier... | reverse complement strand
AGTTCACAGAAAAGCCAGACCTAGAAACCGCGCAGCAGTACTTGGCCAGCGGCGAATACGCATGGAATGCCGGCATTTTTGTGGTGCGAGCCAGCGTTTGGCTGAAGGCCATCGAGCGCTTTGCGCCTGAAATCAGACAGCGTGTGGACGCGTCTTGGGCTGGTGCAGCGGTTGATCATCAATTTGTACGGCCACTGTCTGAGGCCTTTTTAGCCGCGCCTGCTATTTCAGCTGACTATGCGGTGCTCGAGCGATGCCCAGGCAGCGAATTTTCGATTGAAGTTGTGGCACTTGACGCTGGTTGGAGCGACTTGGGGGCGTGGGATGCGGTTTGGCAGCTCAGCGAGAAAGATCAGCAGGGTAACGTGACCATTGGTGACACGGTGGTCATTGACACCAAGAACTCGTTGATTCATGCCAGCCACAGGCTGGTGGGTACCGTCGGTGTTGAGGATTTGGTGATTGTTGAAACCGCTGATGCGGTATTGGTGGGCCATCGCGATCAAGCCCAGCAGGTCAAGGCCATCGTCGAGCGACTGTCGAGCCAAAAGCGTGAAGAACATCAGCTACACCGCAAAGTGCACCGGCCTTGGGGTTGGTATGACAGCATCGATGAGGCTGATCGTTTTAAGGTCAAGCGCATTATGGTCAAGCCAGGTGCCAGTTTGAGCCTACAAAAGCACCATCACCGCGCAGAGCACTGGATCGTGGTGCAAGGCACGGCTGAAATCACCTGCGGCGACAAAGTCATGGTCTTAAGTGAAAACGAGTCGACCTATATCCCACTCGGTGAGATTCATCGACTGGCCAATCCCGGCAAAATTCCATTGGAAATCATTGAAGTTCAATCGGGTAGCTATCTGGGTGAGGACGATATCGTCAGGCTCGAAGACAACTACCAGCGCGCGGGTCGTTAGTCTGCAGTCGGCTTTTGCGAGCAATTCATTGTGTTTGATAGAGCGCCGCGTGCGCGGCCTCTTTCACCGCTTGCGTCAGGGCAGCAGCGGCTTTGGGTTCTTTTTCCCAATGCTGCCAGTACAGTGGTACCGTTAAACACTGGCCTGGCAACACTTCAACCATATCGCCTTCGAGATCGAACGCTCTGGTTGGCATATCCACCACCATCCCCCAACCCAGCCCCAACGCAATGGCACGCTCAAAGGCGTCTAGCGCTGGTACAAAGTGTTTGGGGTAGAACGGTTGGCGCAGTTCAAAGTACTGCGCCAAAAAACGATCATGCATGGCGTCTTTGCGATTGAACACAACAGCTGGTTGGGCCAGTAAGCGGTGAATCGACAACCGACCCGTTGATGTCAAGCATCGCGCCAACCATCGCTGATTGGCCACTGCGCGGTAGCGTAGGGCACCGATCGGCTCGGCCAAGCAGCCTTGAATGGGCTGCGCCAAGGTAGTGACGCAGCCGATCACATCGCCAGTTTTTAGTGCCTCATGGGTATGGTCTTGGTCATCAATGACCACATCAAGCAATAATTGGTGTTTGGTTAACGCCAAATGAACGCCTGGTAAAAACCAAGTGGCCAAGGAGTCTGCGTTGATGGCCACGCGCAACGTTTGCCAGCTTGAGCGGCTGCGCCCACCACGCCCTGTTCGCGGGTTCAGTTGTAACGTTTCGCGTAGGTCTTGATCAAGCAACTGCGAGCGTTGACTGTAAGTCAGTAGCGATTGGCCTTGTGGCGTGAGGCGCAACGCTTTGCCTCGGATTAAAACAAGTGAACCAATGGTGGCTTCTAAGGCCTTGATGCGTTGTGTGATGGCGGCCGGTGTTAAGCCAAGCGCACGCGCTGCCGCTAAAAAGCTACCTTCGGCATGAACAGCAACCAGTGCTTGCAAATGTTTGGGATCAATCATCACATTAATTAAAAATAATTTAATTAGTTAAACTAATTTTTAATTATATTTAATAAATGTGGATAGTGCGTCATGATGCTCAACATCTTTTGCAATGTTTTGCATTTTTAGGTTGAAGTTCATGTCTAGCGCACCCTTTCCTTTGGCGACTTTCTCAGCTGGATTTTTTCTGAGTATTTCACTCATCATGGCAATCGGACCACAGAACGCACATCTTTTGCGTATGGGGCTTAAGCGTCAGCACTTGTGGTTGACGGCGGGCGTTTGCGCCTTGGCTGACATGGTGTTAATCATCACGGGTGTGTACGGCTTAGCGGCCATGACGTTGGCGCTGCCTTGGTTGCGCACTGTGCTGTTGACCGCAGGGGTGACATTTTTATTGGTATACGGCGCGCTGGCTGCCAAGCGAGCGGGGTACGGACTTTTGAAGCGTCGACAAGTAATGGCTAGTGCTCAGTCGCTTGAGCCTGCGGTCAGTCGCTCACAAGCGATCGCGACAGCATTGGGTTTTTCTGTGCTCAATCCCCACGCTTGGCTCGATACCACCGTGCTGATTGGCAGTGCATCAACAGCCTATGAGGGCGATGCGCAAACAGCCTTTGGTTTGGGCGCTATTGTGGGCTCAGGGGTTTGGTTTTTGGTGTTTGGGGCTTTGATTTGGTGGCTCGGTCGACACCTGGCGCTGGATCGGATTCGCCACTGGATTGATGCGTTTGTGGCCCTGATGATGTGGGGTATCGCCAGCATGCTGGTGGCGAGCGCCCTTGGTTAGACGCGTGACTTTGAGTTAGCCGAGTTCGACGTCCACCACGATTGGGGCGTGGTCGGACAGCAAGATCCAAGGTTTGCCGCGTAATACCTGCGCTTTTTTAACGGCGAAGCCTCGCTGATAAATCCGATCAAGCCTGAGCATGGGAAACCTAGCGGGGAACGTTTTTGGGGGGCGTCGGATGGCTTGGGCACCGTCGAGCGGCAACTGATTGATGTGCTGGCGCTTTTCCCGCGACAAAGACGAGAGGGGTTGTTGGCCGCGTAACACTTGACCGAGTTGTCGCACGGCGTCACGCAGTCGGGGCATGTCGCCGGCAGTTCGGGGCGCCAGAGAAAACACTTCGTGCACGCCGAGCTGCTTGATAAAAAGAGGCGCAAGCTCGTCACGCCAATCGTTAAAGTCACCGGCAATCAAGACGGGTGCATCGTCTGGCACCAAGCGCTTGATGCGTTCGGTCATGGCTTGCACTTGTCGGACACGGCTGTCAGCAAAAAGACCCAAATGAACCACGAAGCAGTGAACCGTGCGGCCGGCTATTTTGACTTCAGCGTGTAGTAGCCCGCGTTGCTCAAGCGCGTGGTCCGACACATCTTCGTTTTCGTAGCTGTCAATTGGAAAACGCGATAGCAAGGCGTTGCCATGATCGGTGAGGTCGCGCACGGCGTTGCAGCCGTAGGCCACTTCCATGCGCAAGGCGGCGCCCAAGGATTCATGTTGCGCATGTAAATTCATGCGCTGCTCGTTGCGCCCCTGCACCTCTTGTAAAAAGAGAATGTCAGGGTGTAGGCCGTGAAGGCCTAAGCGCAACTCACCCAAAGAATCACGACCGCCCATTGAACGGCCTTTGTGAATGTTGTAGCTGACCAGTCGCAGCCGTGCCATCAGCTTAGGACTGTGGCGCTGGCACGTCGCTTTGGCGCAGGCGAATGTGCAGCTCTTTGAGTTGCTTCTCGTCGACAGCCGAAGGCGCTTGCGTCAGCAAGCACTGTGCGCGCTGGGTTTTGGGGAAAGCAATCACGTCGCGAATCGACTCAGCACCGGTCATCATGGTGACGATACGGTCTAAGCCAAAGGCAATGCCACCGTGCGGTGGTGCGCCGTATTGCAACGCATCCAATAAGAAACCGAACTTGAGTTGGGCCTCTTGCTCGTCAATCTTTAGCGCACGGAATACTTTGCTTTGGACTTCTTCGCGGTGGATACGAACCGAGCCACCACCGATCTCGCTACCGTTGAGCACCATGTCGTAGGCTTTAGAGAGCGCTTCGATGGGGTTGGTGGTCAGTAGGTCTTCGTGGCCATCTTTGGGGCTGGTGAAGGGATGATGAGCGGCCGTGAAGCGGCCTGCTTCTTCGTCGTATTCAAACATGGGAAAGTCCACCACCCACAATGGCTTCCAGCCTGGTTGCATCAGGCCGTTGGCCTGACCAAATTCACTGTGACCGATTTTGAGGCGCAGTGCACCGATGGCGTCGTTGACGACTTTGCTGCGGTCCGCCCCAAAAAAGAGCAAATCACCGTCTTGTGCGCCGGTGCGTTCGATCATGGCGGTCAAGGCGGCATCGTGTATGTTCTTGACGATCGGTGATTGCAGACCGTCGCGACCTTTGGCCACCTCGTTGACCTTGATCCAAGCCAAACCTTTGGCACCATAAATCGCCACGAACTTGGTGTAATTGTCGATTTCGCTGCGCGACAAAGCGGCGCCATTTGGCACACGAAGGGCCACGACACGGCTGCCGGGCGTTTGTGCGGCTTGGGCAAACACCTTAAAGCCCACGTCTTGCATAACATCAGACAAGTCAGTGAACAGCATGGCCACTCGCAAGTCAGGCTTGTCAGAGCCATACAAGCGCATGGCTTCGGCGTAAGTCATGATGGGGAACGGGTTGGCCAAGGCCACGCCTTGGGTTGACTGAAAGACGTCTCGAATCATGCCTTCAAAAATCGCGCGGATTTCTTCTTCACCCAAAAATGACGTCTCACAGTCAATCTGAGTGAACTCAGGCTGACGGTCGGCCCTTAAGTCTTCGTCACGGAAGCACTTGGTAATTTGGTAGTAACGGTCAAAACCTGCCACCATCAATAACTGCTTAAAGAGCTGAGGCGATTGCGGCAATGCAAAAAATTCACCCGCATTCACGCGTGAGGGCACCAAATAGTCGCGGGCACCTTCTGGCGTGCTTTTGGTCAGCATCGGGGTTTCGATATCGATGAAACCGAGCTGATCGAGGTATTGCCGAATGGCCATGCTGACCCGGTAACGCAAGGTCAGGTTCTTTTGCATTTGGCCGCGTCGCAGGTCGAGCACCCGGTGGGTTAGACGCGTGGTCTCTGAGAGGTTTTCATCGTCAAGCTGGAAAGCGGGGGTCACTGAAGCGTTCAGGATTTCAACGTTATCACATAGAATTTCAATTTCGCCCGAAGCCAGATCAGTGTTGGTGGTGCCTTCAGGACGGTTGCGCACTCGACCAACAATCTTGATGCAGAATTCATTACGCAGGCGCTCAGCCACTTCAAATGCCGCAGCGTTGTCTGGATCAAACACGACTTGTGCCAAGCCAGCTCGGTCGCGCAAGTCAATAAAAATGACCCCGCCATGATCGCGACGGCGATGTACCCAGCCAAATAGAGTCACGGTTTGATCAAGGTGGTTGCGGCTAACCTCGCCGGTATAACAAGTACGCATTCGGAAGTGCTCCTTAAGGGGCGGGCTCTGGGGTGCTAACACCCCAGATAAGGACATTATTTTGACGACTAATGACTGCCAGTGGCAGCCGGTGCCGGTGAGCTCGGTTTGCTTTCACTGGGTTTACTGTCACTGGCATTGCTGTCACTTGGTTTGTTCTCGCTGGGCTGGGCATCACTGGGTGAGCTAGCAGACGAAGCCGGTGCGCCATCAGCGGCCGCGGTGGCGCTCGGCGCTGTGCCAGTGGTGGGCTTGTTACCGTTGTTGCGGAAATCGGTCACGTACCAACCCGATCCTTTGAGCTGAAAACCCGCCGCCGTGACTTGCTTGGCGTAAGTTGACTTACCGCAAGCGGGACAGTCTGTCAGACGCGCATCAGACATTTTTTGAAGAACGTCTTCAGCGTGTCCGCAGTCGGTGCAACGATAGGCGTAAATAGGCACCTTTCACTCCTTCAGCAAAAGTTCTACAAATTTGATGGCAAAGCCCATGATTTTAGCGCCTTTTGCTTGAATTCGATCGGCAAGCGAGCGTTTGGCTGCCAAGGCGCTCGCTTGCGACCGATTTACAGCCCCACGCCGGTAAGGTCTGGCGTTGCTCGGTGCCAGTTCGTGATGTGCTGAAAGGCCACGCCAATTCGCAGTAGCTCGGCTTCGGAAAAGGCCTTGCCCAGAAGTTGCACACTAAGCGGCAATCCGGCGCTATTCAAACCAGCCGGCAAGGCTAAGCCGCAGGCGGTTAGGTAGTTGCCGGCGCGGGCAAATGATGCCATGGGGGTTTGCAGCTCATCGACATCTGCCACAGCAATAGCAGGGAAAGGAATAGCGGGCGTTAGAAGGGCGGTGTAATTTTGCATCAAGGCACCCCATTGGGCGCTGCAAGCGCGGTGATGGGCAAGGGCGCGTACATATTGCCCCGCAGAAATGGCCCGCCCCCCTTGGATTCGTTGGCGCACAGCGGGTCCGAGTGGCAGCTTGGGATCATCAATGTAGTTCTCATGAATGGCAAAGGCTTCAGCGGCTATGATTTGGCCGTTGCGCTTCATCAGGTCGTCAAAGTCAAATGGTAGGGTGAGCTCGGTTAAGTGAGCGCCAAGCGATGTTAAGACCTTGCACGCGTCCTCAAACGCTTGCAAAGAAGCCGCATCGACCGCCATCGGGTACTGATTAACTGGTAAAACAGCCAGTCGCACGCCAGCCAGTGGACGTTTATCCAGCGGCTGATCGCCTCGCCATTCAAAGGTAGGCCGGTTAAGGCTGCCTGGATCAAGCGGATCGGGGCCCGCCATGAGTGCGGTCCAAGCGCCCGCATCCATGGCGCTGTGAGTCATGGGACCGAGGGTGTCAAGCGAAGTGGATAAGGAGACCGCGCCGTGCAAACTGATAAGGCCATGGGTTGTTTTAAGGCCAGTCAGACCGTTCAGTGCTGATGGAATTCGGATCGAGCCGCCTGTGTCTGAGCCAATGGCCGCAGGCGCCAAACCAGCCGCTACCGCCACGCCTGAGCCGCTTGATGAGCCGCCGGGCGCGCGATGGGTCTTAAGGTCCCAGGGATTCCATGGGGTACCCATGACCGGGTTGGTACCCCAACCCCCAAAGGCAAACTCCACCATGTGGGTTTTGCCAAGCATCACCATACCGCTGCGCAGCAGCTTCATCAGAGCGGTACAGTCGGTTTCACTGCGACGGTCGTGCCAAGCTTGGGAGCCCGCTGTGGTGGTGTGGCCTGTCAGTTCGCACAGGTCTTTGGCCGCAAACGGCACACCATCCAATGCGCTTAGAGAGATACCCTTGGCTCGGCGATCATCAGCCGCCCGTGCCATTGCTAGAGCCATGTCTTCGTCAACCGAGACGTACGCGTGAAGTTTTTCATTGGCCTTGCTGATGCGGCTCAAGTACTGTTGAGCGACTTCTTGAGAACTGAATTGTTTGGCGGCCAGGCCCTCGGCCAATTCGGTCATTGTCTTAAAAGCGATATCTACGGTCACGTTTTTCCCCTCGCGTTTGTTGTGATGAAATGCGTTAACTGAAATGAAGCGTCAACCCTTCGTTCGGAAAGCAATAATCGAGCCAAAGGGCTTTAGTGCTAGATAACGCCCCTTTGCTTGAGTGCATCAAGCGCTGCTTTATCAAGGTTGAGCTCTTGAGACAGCACTTGGTCGGTATCGGCACCCAGCTCTGGCGGGGCGCGGTGTTCAACGGGAGTTTTGGCGAAGCGCATGGGGTTTCGCACCAGTTTCAAAGAAGCCCCACTTGAGGTGGGCACGTCAACCACAATGCCGCGGTGAATGACCGCTGGGTCTTCAAAGACCTCTTGCATGTTGTTAATGGGGCCGCTTGGCACATTGAATTCACGGCAGCGATTGAGCCAATGGGCTTTACCGTGTTGCAAGACCCGTTGTGCGATTTGCTCGCGCAGCGCCTCTCGGTTTTCGATGCGCTGCGCACTATTGGTGAAGCGGACGTCTTTGGTCAGTTGAGGCATTTCAATGGCTTGGCACAAGCCCTCAAATTGCCGGTCGTTACCGGCCGCGATGATGAGGTAGCCGTCGGCGCAGGCGAACACGTCTGAGGGCGCTGCAATCGGGTTGGCATTGCCCTCACGTTTGGGAATCACGCCTGAATTCAAGTAACTCACAGCCAAGTGCCCGTTATAGGCAACGGAGGCATCAAGTAGGGTCGATTCAATGTATTGACCCTCGCCAGTGGTCAAGCGGTGATAAAGCGCACTCACAACGGCCACGTTCATGTAGAGGCCTGTGATGAGATCTGTGGTGGGCATCGAGGTGCGCATGGGTGAGGCACCTGGCGAGCCATCGGGCTGGCCACAGGTACTCATGGGGCCAGCCATGCCCTGCAAAATAAAGTCGTAAGCAGGTCGTCCCGCGTAGGGCCCGTCATGGCCGAAGCCGGTGAGTGAGCAATAAATGATGCTGGGATTGATGGCTTTGATGCTGTCGTAATCAAGCCCAAGCTTTTTAAGGCTACCGGACTTGTAGTTCTCAAGCATCACGTCACAGTGTGATGCCAGCTCTCGGACAAGCGCTGCACCCTCGGGTAGGGTGATATCGATGGTGACGGAGTGCTTGCCGCGGTTGTAAGCAAGAAACGTCATGGCGGCATCAATCGGTCGTTGACCATTGGCGACGCGCGGTTTGGGACCCATGGCGCGCGAGTCATCGCCCAAGCCTGGCTTTTCAATTTTGTAGACTGTCGCGCCCATGTCAGCCATGTTCTGCGTGCACAGTGGACCAGCCACGATGCGAGTCAGGTCGAGAATTTTTAAGCCCGAAAATATTTGTTTTGCCATGTCGTGTTGTTGTTTCGCTTTTGTATTAAGAGTAGTTCAGCACGATCATCCTTTAAAAGATTACCCTTGCCTAGCCCGCACTGCAGCAATTGTGATTTAGATATGACATGGCAACAGACTCAAATAGACTGAGTGGTCAATGACTGCTGCGATAGCCTGCCGATTTTCCACAACGCGACAGTGACCCTATAATGCTTCGAGTGTTCGACCCCTCCGCCGGGTAATTAATGGAAACCGATGTCGAATGGCGTCGTGTACAACATCGGTTTTGTTTCAACAAAGACAGGGTGGCCGTTGCATGCAAATCATTGTTTTATTTGTCACGTTAGTGGTGTTGTGGCTGCTGTTATCGGGCCTTTATCTTCCGCTGATGCTGTTTCTCGGACTCGCGTCGTGTTTGCTGGTCATTGTGCTGGTCCGCCGCTTCGAAACGCTCGACCACGAGTCTGTGCCTGTGCATTTGGGCTTTGGTATTTTTGCTTACTGGGCTTGGCTACTCAAAGAAATCGTGATCTCCAGCGTGCAGGTCACCAAAATCATTCTTGCCAAAAAAATGCCTATCAGTCCCACCATGGTCACCGTCCAGTCTAAGGGCCGTGGCGAAGTTCGGGAGGTTTTGTTCGGTAATTCCATTACGCTCACGCCTGGCACATTAACCACAGACATTGACGAAAACGGTGTGGTCACCGTGCATGCGCTGACAGCTGCGGGCGCTGAGGGTGTCGTCAGTGGCGACATGAACGACCGCGTGGCGCGACTGCGTGGCAAGGGAGAGCGCTGATGTTGATTGCAGCTGGCTTGGCCATCTTGGTCACGATGGTGATGGCCACGATTAGGGGGTTGATGGGTCCCACCATCTACGATCGTATCTTAGCCATGAATATGTTTGGAACCAAGACGGTATTGTTTGTGGCTGTCGTGGCTTATTTATATGAGCGCCCGGACTTTTTGGATCTGGCACTCGCCTATGCACTGATTAATTTCATCGGGGTATTGGCCGTGTTGCAGTTTTTTCAGAATCGTCAAGCACGCCAAGCGACGCGGATCCCTCAAGCCGTCCCAGCGGCGGGCAATAACAAAAATGAGGCCTCATCATGATGGGCTTGATCATCGAGTGGTTGTCATGGTTGCTATTGGCGGCGGGTGGTTTTTTTGTGTTGGTCGGTGGCGTGGGTGTCATGCGTATGCCAGACCTCTACACCCGCATTCATGCCGCAAGCGTGACCGAAACCTTGGGAACGATGTTGATTTTGGTTGGCTTGATGTTGCATTCGGGCTGGGAATTGGCAACGTTTAAGCTTTTGGCCATCTTGGTGTTTTTGCTTTTTACCGGTCCCGTGTCGTCCTACGCATTGGGTAATACCGCCTTGCTCGGCGGTTTAAAGCCTGAGCTTGGCGCTCAAGACGCATCGAAGGAGGGCTGTGAGCCATGATTTCACTGCTTGGTTTCATGACACTAACGCTAGTGGCGGTTGCGGCCATCGCTACCGTACTGGCCACAAACCTTTTTGTGGCCAGTATGTGGTTTGGCATTTTTAGTTTGTTGATGGCCTCCAACTTCTTCATC
>Ga0209390_10011416_pt1 | contig 10208 bp, 12 predicted proteins | sample BON01_FD_187212 | JGI IMG/M metagenome (GOLD analysis project Ga0209390, IMG submission 187212) | Freshwater microbial communities from Lake Bonney liftoff mats and glacier meltwater in Antarctica - BON-01 (SPAdes) (version 2) | ecosystem: Environmental > Aquatic > Freshwater > Ice > Glacier... | reverse complement strand
GTCGCCGCCTCCACCGAGGCGGACCAGCTTGGGGGCTGCGTCGTCTAGGTAGAGAGAAGAGAAGGAGGGGGGATTTGTGTGTGAAAAGGAAGGGGGGCATTGGATTTGTGTGATAGGTACGTATGTCAGGGAGAGGAAAGGAGAAGGAGGGGGTTGAGTGTGTGTGAGATTGCTTGTGTCCGTGTTTGAAAGACGGTATGTGTGTGTGTGTGTGTGGTTGTCATCGAGTCACAAAAATGCGATGAGTGGATGAAAAGAATAGATACGGCGACGAGGAGAAAAGAAGAAGAAGCAACGTCCATGGTGCATGTTGCATGAAGGGAAGAGGTAAAAGGAACATCGAATATCTGGTGTCAGCGAGATTTTTCCCAACAGATTGATTGAAATTCATTGTTTCTTCTTCACTTTTGATTTATTGATTTAATATATATATTCAGCTTTCTCCTCAAAGTCGTTCAGTCCATCTGTCACTCTAATCTACAAAATTGCCTAGCCAAATCAACCCTATCCTCCGTCCGTCCGTCCGTCCGTCCGTCCCTCCCTCACACCTGCACCGTACTCGCATCCAAGGCCAACTGAGTAATCTTCAACGACGCAAACAAATGCCCACACAAACACCCACCCACTGTCAGAGGCCACACCGCATCCTTCTGCTCCCTCTGGACCTTTCCATCTTTTCCCGTTATTGGAATCACACACGCCCCAAGCTGCCCGCGCTTTCCATCTCTCAAAGAAAAAATCGCGTGGAGCCCTCCGTAATCCATCCGGGCACACGACACAATGGTCACCCCGTTCTGCTTCGCGGCGCCGTAGGACGCGAGGGAAAAAAAGTTGAAGGGATTGTGCTCAATTCGGGAGGTCAAAAAAACGATTTGCTTAGCCACGGCCGCGACGATGGCAGGGCGACGGAGGGTCGAAAAGGCGTCCTCATTATCCAAAGGAAAGAGAACGAACACACTTGCTTTATCCCGAGGCGGCTTGCCTTTCCCAACCTTGCCCATGCCACGTCCACTACCCCCTTCCTCCACCTCTACCTCCACCACTTTACAACCATCGGTCAATCCGCCCGCGAACAACTCAACCCTCACATTCGTCAGATGTAACAGATACAAACCCGCATCATGCACCGTCACGATATCCCTCCCCTGGACCACCGTCGGGTCTAGCAAATACTCATTAGCCTGCTGAAAGGCATTCAACCCCCTTACACCCACATTCACACGAGCAGTCACAACGGTAGAAACAGGTTTATGATCACTGCCTAGGAGGGCATCGCACATCTCGTACGGACCAAGAGAGACACGGTCTTCGAAATCCTCTACGACGTGCAGTAAGATTCGATCGGTATAGGAGGGGATACGAGTGGTGGTTCGCGCGCTGCTGCTGGCCCCAGCACTAGTATTAGGAGTCGTCGTCGTCATCATCGTGGTCGTCCTCGTCGTCATAGATGGAACGTCTCCTCCTCCTCCCCCACTTCCTCCCCCGCTGCCTCCCTCCACCTCGAGTGATCGGAGGCTGCTGTCAACACGATGGGATTCCGCTAGGCTTGAGCCAAACGAAGGGACACTGCTAGTAGAATAAATAGTAGAATAAATCTGCGACTGCTGCTGCTGCTGCTGCTGCGACTGCTGCTGCTGCGACTGAGCAAACCTGGTCAGGCCGCGGTTCAGTCTTTGAAGGGGGAGCGATTTCTCTCTCACGGCGGTAGAAAACGCTTTCTTCAAAATATTAGCATCTGTGTAATCTTCACACTCGCCATGCGGACCTTTGACCCGCCGATAAGAAGGAGGAAAACGAATTTCGCCCTCTCGGAACCCGTAAAACAAATCACCTTTGTCCATTCCTTGCTTCAGCTCATCGTCCTGCAGAAGCTCTGCCCATGTTGTTGCGTGCTGCGACGAGACCACCCGCGATTGTGACGAGGTCGACTTGCGGCTTCGAAGGACGGGCGCAGGCGGGGTGCCCCACCCGCCTCCCTCTGCTGCTGCTGCTGCGGCTCCAGCTGATGGCTGCTGGTTCGTCGGAGTAAGGGCACCTTGCGGGAGGGAGGAGGAAGAGGAGAAGGAGGAGGGGAGGCCACGGGGCATGCTGCCCGCCTCCAGGTCCCTGTCGGTGTCCTTGCTGCTGCTGCTGGTGCGCTTGCCCAACCCCACCGGCCGGGAACTATTGACTTGCTGCTGCAGAGAGGAGAATATCTGCCCTCCCCAGGTTTGCCGCCGGCTCAACGTCTTTCGCGGCTGCAGGTCACCGTGCTTGGCACTCGCCTTGTCCTCCTCCTCGTCCTTCTCCTCCTCGGTGCCCTCCCCGCCGTCAGCGATCTCGCGGAGGTAGGAGGAGGTGAGTCTTTTCATGGTCAGCTTGGATATTTCGATGTTGGAGGGCTCGGATAAATAACTTTTCACTTGTTGCACTAGCCCTTGCACGCCGTGGAGGCTGCTGCTGCTACCACCCAAAACGTCGTCGTCAGCGTCTTCCTCCTCCTCGTCATCGTCAGCGTCTTCTTCCTCCTCGTCGTCGTCGCGGTCCCCGTTCTCACTTCCCCCATTCCCCTCCTCCTCTTTCTCTCCCTCCTTATTCAAAAGCTGATCAGCACAACTACTCTCCTCCTCCTTCACCCCCTCCTTCCCCTCCACCTCCTCCACAGTCGCCACCCCTCCCCCCCTCGGCTCAAACAACGCGGCATACTTCTTCCTCCTCCACTCCCTCTCCCCCCCACACACCGCATCCCTCTCTACCCTACAAATCTCCGCCACGTCCTCCAAGACCTTTCCCGCATCCGTCCTCCTCAACCGGTAATTCAAATCCCCCAAAAACACACACACATGATGCTGATGATAAACATCAAGCAAATACTCCTCCCTCCACAGATTAGTCTCATAGGTCAATCTCCAAGCGTCTTGGTTCCTGCGATCCAGTCTCGAGCGCCCTTTCAAATCCGACGATAAATGACAGGCAAGCAAAGCAAACGTCGTATCATAATACCTAAACGCCAGCCCCACTCCTCCCTTATTCTGCGCGACCGTCACCCCCAAATTCTTCCCTCGGGCCACAGCGCTCGTCTTGCTCTCGTGAAGCAAAAACCGATTCGCCTGCACCTCCTCCCGTCTCGCGAACACCAACAAGGCAATCAACCCATGATACCCCAACGTCTGATTCGTCGATCCTATGGCCCGTCGATAGATGACATATTTCTCCGGCCCCCCCAAATGAGTCAACACATCCTCCCCTAACTGCTGATAAACCATACACTCCTGCACCCCCAAAACATACACATCTCTATCCCGTGGAATCCAAACCGCAAGCGCCTCAGGTCCCAAGGCCTTACTCTTACACTCCGCCAGGTTATACGTACTAATAAACAACAGCCGATCCTCCATTTTTGGTACTGGAGGGTCGGTAAAAAAGGGGAGGGGGTACGCTTTCCCTAGCAAGGTGAGACGGATGGGCTCGACGCTCGGGCCAGCAGCTAAGGCCATGGACGATTTTTGCTTGATTGAGGCACCACGTTTCCTTCCTATTCTGGCTCGGTACCAATTACGCACGAAGCGAATCAGACGCACAAGCCAGTCTTTGGGGGAATAGACGATTGCGTCCACGGGCCCCCGAAAAGCAATGGTCATCATTTCCATAAAACTTAACACGGCCGATTCCCTTCCAAATTTCCAAATATACGCCCGGGAGGCCAGGCGGAAGACGTAGCTGTAGAGGACGACCGCCACCGCCATGAATACGAGGTGGACAACCATCCCGTCCGTGAGCCGTCGAAAGAAATTGCCGTGATACACCGTGTGCAACCGCCCTGCGTACCGATGCCGCGTGACGCAAGCGATACGAAAGATGACTGACAGGCAGATGATCCACATTATAAGGACCAAGGAAAAGAAGGCGTAGAATTGCGTGGGCACGCTCTTCAACCAACACAAGGTCCCCGTCCGCCCGAAATCGCTCAAGGCCGCCAATGGCACACAGACCACCGTGGCCCCCACGAGAGTGGCAATGACGCTTCTCGTATAGTATTGGGTGGTGTGCGTCATGTCCTCCTTATTCAGCAGGAAATGGAACGGATGCTGGGCAATGCGAATAAGCAAAACCAGCGTACAGACTTCTTCAAACTGGTACAGAAAACCAAGAACTTTGCAGCCCATCGAGTCGCCCGCCACCAGCAGGCCGGCCAGCAAGATCAGGCACAGCAGCCCGTCAAGTGCGGCTTTCAGCAACAAAAAGTTCTCGAAAAGCAACACCACGTCGTCGCTGGCGAGGTCAGTACGTTTTTGAAAGACACGGTGCCGAGCAGTAATAGCCACGGGGATGATGGCAAGGCCCGCCAGAGCGCCCACGGCGCACACCAAACGAGACATCCACAACTCATCGTTGGTGGCACCAAAACCTACCTCTGGGTTGTCCGCCATGGCGCGCTGCTGCTGCTGCTGCTGCTGCTGCTGCTGCTGCTCCTCCGATGGTGTCTGTCTCCCTCCACGCCGCACTGTGAGTAGGTTAGCTAAGACTAAGTATGATTGCCAAGCTATCACCTCATGAAGCGCCGCGGATGGGGGCTTGGCACTGGCCCAGCACCTAAAAAGGCTTTCTTAGATGCCACCCTGTGTTGTGCGTGTGGTTGGGTATGGTAAAGTGAGCCGTAAACACAAAGCCGGGGACTTGAATCGGACTAGGTCGTGATGTCGTGTGCAGAAATCCTCCGTGCCGGCTCGCTCATTCCCTCCCCCCCCCTACGCTCCCAAGCAAAAGCTGGTGCCTGACACACCCAAAGCTTGCGGCAAGGTCCAATGGAAGTGTTGGTGAGTAGCAAGGACAAAGAAAGGACTGGAAAGAAGCGATTTGTGTTGAAATTGCTGCACCAATGCCAAAAAAATGGCAAGCCACTTCCCCAACACCAAAAACCTCCCACACCCCTTGCACGATTCGCACAGACGAAAAGCAAACAAGAAAGCTTCAACAATTCATTTCTTGCCTTCCAATTCTGTCCTTTTTGTTTCTTCTTTTCGCTTGTCCTGCAGGTCCCTTGTGGCTTGCTTTTCTCCTCCTCCTCCTGCAGGTAGTGTGGTGTGCTGAGCGTATACCCCCCTTTCACCTGCCTTTAATTTGAAAGCTCTCCTTGCTTGCCCGCAGCTGACCATCTCCTCGCACACACACGTACATGAAAAGCAAAAAGAGAAAGAGAACGACAAGCCCTGAAAGGCCACTTGCCGCTCCCACTCTACCGTCCTTTCACCCGGCTCCGCCCGCACCCCCATACATACAGAAATAATGTCTCTACAATCCCCTACTCTCCGCCGACCTTCCTTCCTTCTTCTTCCTCTCGATCGCTCACTCGCTTTTTTTTTTCTTACATGGTATTTTGGTCGATTGTCTCTGAGGTAAGCCAATGTGTATGCAAATTGATTTGTTCCGTCCTTTTCAAAGCATTTACATTTGTCCTCCCTCCCCTCCTTCCCTCCCTCCCTCCCTTTCTTTCCTCACTACTAGAAAACCCTCCTCCTCCTCCCCAATCAATCAAAACACTTAACAGCACTTCTTCGCACCCGCCTTCTTCTCCTCCGTATTCTTGCTCGACACCGACACCGTCTCCCCTGCCTTCCCTCCCGCCTTCCCTCCCCCCGCCGCTCCCCCCGCACCAGCCGCCGCGGCCCCCTTGGCCTCACGGAGACGAATCAACTCTTGGGCCATGGTCAGGAAAGCCTCTTCGACGTTGGAGGCGTTCTTGGCCGAGGTCTCGAGGAAGGGAATGCCCAGCTCGTCCGCGAATTTCTGGGGAAATGGGAGGGAGGGAGGGAGGGAGGGAGAATGAGAAGAGATGCGACACACGAACGGAAAGAGGTCAAACGGAAAGAGAGAAATATACACACCCACAAACACATACACACAAAAAAGAATCACCATTACGCAAGGAGTACATCAAATAACGTACCTTCGCCCGCTCGGTAGAGACGACCTTGTCGTGGCGGTCGCTCTTGTTGCCCACCAAGAGCTTGCAGGTCCCCTCCGAGGCGTAGCGGTTCACCTCGTTCAGCCAGTCCTGGATGTGCTCGAAGGATTCCTACGGGGAGGGAGGGACGGAGAGGAGGGGGGGAGGGAAGACGGGAGGGATAAGTACGTGGAACGGAGGAAGAATGAAACCAGATGCATGCTTCTGTCCCTCTAACCCCTCTGCAACCATGCCCTCCCTCCCTCCCTCCCTCCTTCCCTCCCTCCTTTGCTTCTCTCACCTCGTTGGTGACGTCGTAGACCATGATGATGCCGTCCGCCCCTCGGTAGTACGCAGAGGTGATGGTGCGGAAACGCTCCTGCCCCGCCGTGTCCCACTGTAGAGGGGAGGGAGGGAGGGAGGGAGGGAAGGAGGGAGGGCGGGGAGGGTGTCAGTGAATTAGGTCGGATAAGACGGGGGGGAAAGCGAAGAAGAGGAAGACCACCAACACCACAGCGACAGGGCAAGATCACACATGAGACAAGATGTCACTGGAAGCAGGCCCACTGCACAATCAATCTGCTAGCTAATCGTGCTTCAATTTTTACCTCTTCCTTTCCTCCCTCCCACCCTTTCTCCCTCCCTCCCCTACTTACGATCTGGAGCTTGAAGGTCTTCTTGTCGATCTTCACCGTGCGGAATCGCTGTGATAGTTGTGTATGTAAGGGGAAGCAAGAATAGCAAAAAAAGCGTGAGCGACGAGGTAATCAATGCAGTGTCAAGGCGCGTGCGGGAGGAGTAATGGGCTTGGCTTCCCCCCCCAGCCACCCCTCCCACTTCCTATCTGCGACACTCGCCCCCAGAACGAGGGACGAGCGCATGCATGTACACGATCATCGCAGTCCCCTCCCGCTCTGCTTTGTTTCCTGCTTCCAAGCAAGTACTTACGAAGTCGACGCCGATGGTGGAGATGTACGAGTCGGTAAAGGCGTCGTCCGCGAACCGCAGGAGGAGGCAGGACTTGCCCACGCCCGTGTCCCCGATCAGGACGAGCTTGAAGAGAAAGTCATAATCACGCTTGGACATGATTGCTTGTGGGTTGTGTGTGTGTAAGTGGTCTGTCGAAGGGAAGCGCTCCTGTCCTCCTCGTCTTTCTTCCTTGCTTTGCTGGCTTGCTGGCGGGCGGGCGGGCTGTGGATGGGGTGTGAGTGCGGGGACCAGAGTGCGTGAGATGAGTGTGAGAGGTATAGGTGTAAGAGGTGTAGGCTGGACAAGCGCGTGGGCATGTGCATATGTCCTTGTGAAGCCCATGCATTCCACACATTCGACCACACGTCCTCATTTTCAGATCGCCGTTGTGCTTGGCTGGAGCTGGAGTGGGACAGGCGCCTGGGGGCAGCCAGTGCGTATGGGCGTCTTGATCAGGCGCTCCCTTACACACCATGACCACCACGACTTGCTGTAGTGTGGGGGTGTGAGCTAGCTAAGGACGGGTGTAGCCGGGTCGGCGTCTAGTGCCAACAACCAATCGAAGTGAGGAGACGAGGAGGCACTCTTGAAAAGAAACTGACGAAGAAGCAAACGAGACGAGACGACTTCAAAAAAGCGTGACGATTGCGCGAAGCAAAAGTATCATTGAGAGCGGCAGGCGGACTGACGTGTGCGAGACCGTATAATGAGCGTCGTGGATAGAGTGTGAGTGTGGCTGCGGTGGTGGGATGGAGTGTTCGTTTTGTTGTGGCTGAGGCAGGACAAAATCGTGCGTAGGCTAAACGGCCGGCCCATTCTTGAGTTGGCCTTCCTATGTAGCTCCCCCTCCTTATCCCACAAACCCTCCTGCGCGAGAAAATGCCACAATGCGAGGAAGATTACTGTTTATCTCGTTGATTCTCATGGCGTTTGTTTCTCTCTAACCCAAGGTCCTGGCGCGCAAGCCCACCCTGCCTTCCCATTGCCCTGCTGGAGTTTTCCGGCCTCGCCGCACCAGCTTCCCCCCCAAACCCCTTGGGACTTGCATGGCCAATTCGTGGACAGTATGGTTCATCTTTTCACCTTTGACTTATTCTTTTCGTTGCATGAATTAGTGCGGAAATTACTCAAGCCAAGAGAGGAGATTTGCTCTTCTTGCGCTGCTTCTCCCAGCACCATGGCTTGCTTCCTTCCTCGCGCCTTGGGTTTTCCTGAGAAAGAGGCAAAGGCAATGCGAAAAGAGCATGACGACGCGGCGGTCGTCAAATGAGACCTGGAAAAAGGGAATTGTTGTCTCAAACCCTCTCCCACGACTGCTTTGTATAAAGGCATTCGTCGAGAAACTCGGTGGTGGGGAAAGAGGGAGGCGCTGGAGAGGAGGGAGGGAACGAAAGAATCTGCAGGGCTGCCATTCCGTTTGTTACTTTGAGCACTTTCAATCGAGTCATCTTCTTGAAATACTCCCACGAATAACGAGCTTCACGGAACCAAAAATTAATTGTTGAGAATCCAAAAAAGGCGCTGGGCCGTGCAGGGATACAGATACGCACCTTGAGCGGAATAAGATGCATCATTTTTTCTTGACCAAACATTTCTCGATCAAAAATGGACTCATGAGACGTAACGCCGCCTACATGTCCTGCCATTTTGCTGGGGGTTCCTTCCATTCATGTTGCAGCTCTCGATTCGCACCGCTCTCGCCCTACACTTCCACCGCTTGAAAGTGAGTTTTCCGAATTAATAGAATAGGATAAAATAAAAGAAGATGAATTATCTTTTAAGTGTCTATCCCTAGTATCACACCCGCACGCTCCAAAAAAGACACAAACCACAAAACATTCACAACAACAAGGATGGGCCAACCTCAACCCCCCACATCCTCGGCTCTTGAAGGCCCAAACCCCAGCAGAAAAAGGGCAGCGCAGCAACAGCCGCGCAGTGATGAGATTCAGAGAGCGAGCCACGAGGTCATGAAATGGTCTAAGCCCGAGCTGGGAAAAGACCAACATAACAAGCACCACCACACACAACACAAGGACCCTCGACCCACGAGCCGAAGCCATGCTTTTTTGCCGCCTTCAGGAGAGGTGACGCGGCAAGGCGACGTCGTCGTGTGTTCGCTTGGTTCTGTACTTGGCGCGAACCGATCTTATCCGAAGATGCGGGATGCCTGCTAATAAGCAGTGGCGACGTCCCTCCCAAACAACCGACAGCCTGCCTTCCCAAGGCCAAATTGCGCCGACCACTCTTGTTTGCACATTTGACAAAGACATTGACCAAGATAACAAAGGCAAATGTTCTATCAAACAGGGATAAGAAGAAAGGAAGCTGGAGGATGTGACGTGTAAACATAATTCGGCTTGCTTCCAGAGGCGTCCTCGCTCCATTCCTTCGAGACCCAACCACCCCAGTCCCTCCGTTCCCCCGCCCGCCTGCACTTTGCTGGTAACAGATTGATTAGCACACAGCTCTCTCCGCTTTTGTAATAGTTTGTGCCCTTTGGCCATATGCATACACACAATCCCTTGGACTTGATCGCTTGCTAGGACAGGGTTGGAATACCGCGTGTTCCCTCTTAGCTAGCCCCGATCTGCCACGCTCTCCTTCTCTTTCTAGTGCTTGCATTGCATCCCTACGTGAGCGTTACTCCAACACACAGGCAAGGGACCTCGCGACGTGAACGCTCGCCTATCACCCGTCCCCGAATTTGTAGCTTTGCCCCCCGGTCGCTTGACCAAGGCTAGTCTAGACAAACGAGGCCATGTCGATGTGGCAGCATCAGTGTTCCCTCTCCTGTGCGGCCCCGCGGGAGGCACGAAAACCCCTGCAGCACCCACTCACGCACCCACACACACACCAGCGCCCCCTTGTGTTGTTTTGGAATGCACCGGCAGGCCCGGCTCACCCATTGACCAAGTACTAATTGTGCCTTCCCTCCCTGGTCCTTCCCCAATCCCTCCCCTACCACACCACACCACAGGAGCTCGCTTTCGTCCCCTCCACGACCCCCGCCTGCCACTGCCTTCGGCACACGGGACCAAGCGACCACTCCCAAGTCTTTAACAGCCCCTCCGTTCCCTCTTCGCCTCAGCCCGACCGTCCAGCATGATGAAAGGCCGCAGCGTGGAGTACAGGGCTGCCCCCACAAGTCCTTCCAAGGCGAGTGCGCAAGACAACCTTCGAGGCCTCAAGGGCGTGAATGGCTTGTTGGACCTGGCCACCAAGCCCAACCCGTCCATGAACTACCCCAAGGAACTTAATGCCGGTATGTACTACTCGTGTGTGCTTGTCTGTGTGGGAGGATTGGGGTGGGCGG
>Ga0209390_10011414_pt1 | contig 10208 bp, 5 predicted proteins | sample BON01_FD_187212 | JGI IMG/M metagenome (GOLD analysis project Ga0209390, IMG submission 187212) | Freshwater microbial communities from Lake Bonney liftoff mats and glacier meltwater in Antarctica - BON-01 (SPAdes) (version 2) | ecosystem: Environmental > Aquatic > Freshwater > Ice > Glacier... | reverse complement strand
TTATTTATATATATATATATATATATATATGTTTATTTATGCTATATGCTGTACATGTATGTATATATATATACATATATATATATATATATATATATATATATATATATATATATATATATATATATATATTTTTTATATATATATATATTATATATATATATATATATATATATATATATATATATATATATATATATACATATATATGTATATGTATATATATATATCGGGTTCAGATTAAACCCTAGTTTGCCTTCATACTAGAAAACAATCTCGACTTGAGCAGAGGACGACAATTTCATTGCAAAATGGCGAATAACCGTTATTCTTGATAATAGTTGTGGCTTAATGTTTGAAGCCATTTCGCCGCCCTCAATTATTACGGCCTTTGGTTACCCTCCCTCCACGTTAGCAGTTGAGTATTTTTACATTGAAACTAGGGTCTGCTCATCGTGTAAAGGTCAATCGGCTCGTGAACCAGAGAGAGTTGTATCCAAAAAAAAAGACACAGAGAGTTGCATCATACAAAACGACTCACTTTACCTCACTTTCGACGAGAGCTAGCCTCGGACGGCGTACAGTTTACGGACGCGCGGAGCAGCTTCGGCCGCGGGGTTCGAAACGTTACGAAACTAAGGCCGGCCCGGTATGGGGGAGTGTTTCTTATTGTTGCAGAAGCGCTCAAAACAGCTGCGATAAATTGTTCGAACGTCCAAGGCGCCAGCCTCAGTTTGTCATGTGGTGCACGACGACCACTTTGCAATGTACCAGTAAAACGCGTGTCGTCCAATTGAGAAGTGGATTTATGAGCTGCAGCATGAAAGTAACGCGAAGTAATTAGCATAGGTTGATTACAACAAGTTTAGCGTCACCTACCTTGGGACTGTAGGGCACATTTCAGGGTCGAACAGTCAAACATATATACGGAAAGTAAGAAGAGACAGATTGAATGCAAAGTGAATCGCTGGCACGTGTTGGCTTTGCTGGCCTGAAGCGGCGAATTGTGTCAATAGGCGTGATCAAATTCAGAGGAAACTATGCTTTTCAAACAGTAACAATAACAACTCAACCAATAGGGCGGCGTGAGGCGTGACGTTCGCGAACACACTGGTATCCAGTGACCTTGGTGTGCGCCCGTGTGGTGTTGAGTCGTGTATATCTGTGTCTATGGAGGTTCCTATGAGTGAGCATACGCCTGCACCTGGTCAGACAGCTGGACCCACGATGGCTCGATGGCCGACAGCTTGGACGTGCACGAGAGCGAGTCGCACCGCGTCGCTGCCAGCGCCACGTCCAGCGCCACGGGCGCGGCGACGGCGTGGGCGGCGGGTGGCAGAACGTCGGTTTTAACCCGAGAAAGAGTGCCCTCAGCTGAAGCCGACGCAGGTCGCCGCAGGTCTCCGTGCGTGGCGCTGCCAAAGATTTGAGAGAGGTAGAGAATGAGTGAGACGGCGCACAGCGCGGCCGCCGCGATGGACCGCCGCGATGGCTGCATTCCCTGACGCGGCGGTAGATATCACTATTTCAGCCGCGCGCCAGCCACCCCGCAAAAAACGCGGGTGGAATTCGTTCACCTTCACAGACGGTTTATAATACCAAGGGGACACGAGCACACAGACGGTTCACAGACGGTTTTATATACGAGTATGCACAGGGAACTGATCTGATGGTGTAGGTGTGTAAGCCCAAAAGGGGACACGAGCACGCAGACGATTCATATTTTTTTTAAAGAAAAAACGCGACCCGAGAGACCGCCTTAGGTGCCAACCTGCCGCCGCCCCACGAGTGTGACGGTTTATATACATAATTTATATATATATAAAATATACGTACAAACAAAAGAAAGGGGACACGAGCACACACGCAGACGAAAGAACTTATCCGAGGGGGGCTTGAGCGAGCTAATGGGTGAGGGTCGGGAGGCAAGATGGCTATGCCCCCCGCTATATATATTATATATGGCTTATGGCCTATTTATGGAAAATTTATGGGTTAATTAATCAACGGCTAGCGTGTGAAGGGTGAAAGGCCAAATCTGGCTGTTACGTTTCAGTGGCACATCTCTTTTGTATTCGTCACAAACTTTTGAATCAGTGCTCAGTGCGTATCTATGACGTATCATCGCCGAAACACTGAGTGTGTTGCACGTTTAACGCGTATCTTATATTCCTATTCTATCTTGTTTGTCCTGATCGATCCTGATACAGAATACCGAATCGTTTCGCATCCGCAATATATATATAGAGAGATAGATCCCTAAGGTACAACCGTAAGCTCTATATATACGTGGGGGTAGGACAAGCAGGACCACCACATGGTATAGTATAGAGTAGACAGTAAACCGAGCTGTACCGCCACCAAGGCGACGCCGCGACATTAAGGCCGACCACAGTAAAAGGGCACGACGAGGCGGCGACCTCGTCACCAAGACCAACTCGACGGACAGGAACAGGAACAGGAGGCCAGACACGGATCGGCTTAGCTACACATATCAATATCCCCTATATAGCGTTTGCTGTTGTTGACCGCGCGAGCCGGTGTTCCCCTGAACACTGACCACGGCAGTCACTCACTCGACCCATTTACTCATTTATACTGCTAGCGAGATATATCCGAGCAGTCAAACCCATACGTACTTACGACGACGAGGCCATATTATGCACATCCTGACTTCGCCATTACATGATGTTGCCATTACCAATATTGTAGGTCATGTACTGCAATACAGGGTGGTCGGGGGGAAACACTATATTGCGCAATCGTGTCGGCGATGCAGGGGGGGGAGGGGGGGCAAATAAGAGGAGTAATTGCTCATAATATCTCATAATAGTACTGATTCTTGGACAAAGGCCCCGGACTAAACGAATATCTTGTAAAGGCCAAATCCTGACGCCACCCACAGAAAGGCGACGAGGCCATGATGCACAGTCTGCCGTCATCAGTGAAGGAATCAGTAACGGTATACAGACACCTACAATACGCAGATACAGATAAATAAGACATCGATGATGTTACCAGCAGGGTAACAATTATAAAAAGTCAACCCTTACGTGTTACTCTTACGAGTAAGAGAGTAATAAGAACATTCCGATATAGATTCACACACAGACTCTTGTGAAGCGCTCATTGCAGACGGACGGCGCACACAGCCAACGAACGGCCGGTGTACAGCAAACAAGGATCCTACGATAATACCGGGTTAACCCGAACAATTCGCCAGTTGCGCGTCAGCGCACGCCTAGGCTCTGGCGTGGCGCCGCGGGCATGTGTGCGCGCGCGTGTACACGCATGTGCTGGCGCGCCGAATATTCACATGCCTATATACATACAACGCCACACACAGACACAGGCAAGGAGAAGCCACATCCCAGCACCACAACAGGGTGCAGCACACCCTTTGTCACGAAGTGACGCAGGCTTTAATGGCTAAGGGTGAGTTGCGACAGCACCTAGCATGCGCAACTCACTCATGTAGCACGCCTATTTACAGTGGCGTGCGAAGAAAACTGTTGGGAGAAAAACCTCCTCAAGCGGAAAATCTCAACTGTTCAAATGCGGTTGTGGTTGTTCAAACCCCTATTCAAACTGTTCAACCTGAGCGAATCACGTAGCTCCTTAAACAGTTGCTGGGTGGAGGTGTTAAAGAACCTTCAACACCTGGGGACACTGGTGCTAAAGGAGGCGCCGTTAACACACACTTGAACGTTAAACTATGTGCCCTGCTGAAGCGCCTCTTCTCATGGATAAGAATAGTTGCCCGGGCACGCGATCTCGCCGTGTATATAAACCACAGGGTGCAGCAAACCCTTTGCCACGAAGTGACGCAGGCTTGGGGGGCTAAATAGCCCCAACTCTAGCAGCGGCAGCGAAAGTCGACACCTGGGGTGAATACAGGATACAGGGATACAGCCAGCAAACCGCTTGCAATATCATTTGACCTTTTCACGATATAGCCATTTCCAAGATTGTATGGTGTTTGGCATGCAAAACGGGGGTCAGGGGGGTGTCGTATATTGCGCAATGGACGGAAAATGCCGAAGATGATGTGGAGGAAAGTGTGAATGAACAGTTTCCTGTGAGCATCATCACAAAAGAAAACTCTAGCTAGCTTGCCAGAGGCTAAAGGCGTCAGACGAGAGCTGGCCGCGTTTAGGCTAAGTCGAACGCGAAGTTCAGCTCTGATCTGTATCGCTAAGGCGTGAAGGATCATCCGTTCTCGCCGCCGCGCTAATATTGCGCAATGGACGTGCAGTGCTATTGCAATAGTGCGGGAAATACAGGGGGCAACAGGGGGCAATACAAGCATGATTGATTCTTGCACAACAGTCGCGAGGTAAAACAATATCTCGTAAATCGGCAGCTTTTTTATCACAGCTCGAGCTGCACCCCCCTTGCCCGACAGGCCGTACCCAGCCTTTTCTTGGTGCAATCGCCCATAAAATTGCCCACCAACACGAGCGTTGCTAACGGAGCTGTGCACGAGCCGGCGATAGCCCCAGCAAGCGCGCCGCCCCCTTCGGAAAGTAGCCCATTGCAGCTCAAATCTAGCCGTAGAAACATGGAACCTGAAACGGGGCACGGTGCGTGTATATGTGATTAACTAACGGCACGCACAATTGCTGGCATACTGGTTAAGACGATAGGGTCAAGGTTAGGGTTAGTGTTAGAGTTGGGGTTAGGGTTAACCCTAACCCTAACCCTATTAACCTGAGCCCCAGGGTGTGTGTTCGCTTGCGGTGCCGTGTGCGAGCCGGCGATGGCCCCAGCGAGCGCGCCTCCTCCCTCGGACAACAAACCGTTACTGCTCAGATCCAGGCGTAGTAACATGGAACCTAAAATGGGGCACGGTGCGTGTGTATGTCATTCAAGGTGCCCTGTGTGCCAAAGTAGGTTAACTCTAACCCAGTAATCAAAACGACAAGACTCTGAGTCAAAACTCTTTGGTAAACAACCCGTTGAAACTTAGATCGAGCGGGGTTAACCCGCAGCTTGGAAGGTCCGTTGAATCTACCGAAGGTGGTGCAAGGGTAGTCAGCTGGGCGGTACTATAAAGGGCAACATCTCAGCAGCTACACGCTATAGGTCCCCCCCGGGTTAACCCGTGACCCCGTTACAGCTCAAATCAAGCCGTAGGCAGCTTAACAGATCGGGCCCTAACCTGGAACCTGAAACGCGGCACGGTGCGCGTGTATATGTATATGTCATTAACGACAGCCAAAACTGGCTGGCATATTAGTCGAGCCCCCCCTCGGACAACAACCCGTTGCTGCTCAAATCGAGCCGTAGGCAGCTTGAATAGTCGGTCGGTCACTATCGAGCCTGAAACGGTGCAAGGTACGCGTGTATACGTCACGGAGATACCGCCGGTACCTTCGGGGACACCGTCGGCGACCCCGAGGCTCCCCTCCGGTATTCCTCATCCCGTTGTTGGGCGCGCCAGTGTAGGCGCTTGGGCGAGCTGCTCTGTTCATCACCGTACTCGTGTACGTACCGCTAGACGCGGCTGTCACCCGTGTGACGTGGAGCACTTCCACCTGGAGCCCTCGTGACCTACCAAGATCGTCAACATGTCCCGAGACCTACTTCATGCTGACCACCATTTCGATGGCCAACGGTGCAACTGGCGCCGCTTCAACGATAAGATCTGCGACCACCTCAGCGGCCTGCTTTGCAAGCAGGGCATGACCTGCTACGGCGTCATCAACGGCGAGCCGCAGAACGCGGGCGGCAACGCCAATGCAGTAGTGGCCAGCCGGCTCTGGCGCCGTGAGGTGGCGTGGAACGTCCTCAACGACGCCGTCAATGACACCTCGCTGCGGGGCTACCTGCGCTCTACGTTCGGCAGTGGCCTGAATGCAGTCGCGGGCGGCGCGGGCGGCGCGCCGCGCACGGTCGACCCGCTCGGAGCCTGGCGGTACCTTCTCTCGATTTTTGACGCCCCCCTCAACCAGATGGAGATCAGCGAGACCAAGATGGAGTGGCAGATGGTCGAGATCGCCACCCACGTCGGCATCTCGGCCAGGACGGTGTAGAACCTGCACAACCTGCTGTGGTCGATCGACTACAAGATGCCGCTGGCCCACCGCCACACGGAGGAGGAGATGGCGAGCAAGCTCCTCATCTGCATGTCGAAATTCGACACCTTCTTGCGCAGGAAATGCCACGACATCATCAACGGCGAGCCGGGCCAGCGCGGAAGCTGCGAGCGCGGCACGGCTATCCTCGAGGACGATGAGAACGGCGTCCCAACGGCCACAGGCGAGTACAATTACGCCCTGAGCCTCGCGGACGTGCTCGCCTACTTCGGCAAGCTCTGGGAGACCCGCATCGAGTCGCGCGACCTGCCCATCACCAGCCCGACCAGCGACGTCTCGCGCAACTCCAAGAACGAGGCACACGCTGCTGCTTCCGGCCCTCGGCGCACGGTCTCCGAGCATGCCTTCAACGCCACGCACGCCTTCAGAGTGAAGCGCCCGTCGGGCAGCGCGTGGCGCTTCGAGGACGAGCGCCACCACGAGCACGCCCATGACGACTCCGACCCCTTCAAGCTGCACGACGACGTGCTCTACACGCACGACGGCGACCCCGACGCGCAGCGGGCCGCCTTGGCGCACAACTCCTTCCTGTACGATACGTACCACGATGGCGCGCCCAAGATCGACGGCTCCGCCGACTTCGCGCAGGGCGACTCCCACGGCGACGACGAGCCGCCCGCGCAGATCGACGTCGACGACGAGCCCGGGCAGATCGACGTCATCGCCGCCTTCGCGCAGAGTGGCTCCGACGGCGTCGAGCCGCGGCAGCCCGCGCCCGAGCACGCATACCGCCTCCTTCGCCCAATGCCCGAAGGCTACGACGAGGACTACTTCGACTTCTTAGTTTACAGGCTCGCCCCCGACTTCGCCGAGCTGGAGCCCGTCGAGACGCACGAGTAGGACATCCACAGCGACGCCGCGAGCACAGCGGCGCCGTGTGCGATCTCACCGTGCCCGGAGAAGGTGCCCCCCATCGACGACTTCTTCGACGGCTTCGTCACCCTCAGCGAGCCGCCCCTCATGCCCGAGACGCCCGACGAGCCGGTCGCCGCCGAGAGCCTGCCGGCCAACTACGACGTGGTGGACGCCTTCTTCGGCAAGGTGGTCAACAAATGGTGCGACGACAAGCTGACCGAGTTGACGTGGTTCAACGAGGGCCCGGACGGCTGGTGCGACGGCGAGCTGACCGAGCTGACGAGGCTCGACGAGGGCCCGGATGGCCCCGGCGCGCGCGTCGTCCTCACTGGACAGACGGCGCGGCTGTGGAAGAACCTTATTAGTACATAGATAAACATATATCGGCTCAGGCTCATATATATATACATATATATATATCGCAGTATCGACACCAGTCCGCGCGTGGGAAACCCCCGGCGATCGATACTTATTCAATTGTTCGGTTGATAGATAGCCGCTCCGATATTCATGTTCCGTCTAGATGTGGAGGTCATAGATCCTCCTCTTCCAGAACGATGTCGACTCGAGAGTCCCTGGTTATCACCGGCAGCACCTCGTTTCGTTTGTTTCCCCTCTTTTGTGTTAGTTACCCATTGCGTGTGCAACTAGGGGGGAGCGTCACGGAGATACCGCCAGTACCTTCGGGGACACCGTCGGCGACCCCAATGCTCCCCTCCGGTATTCCTCATCCCGTTGTTGGGCGCGCCAGTGTAGGCACTTGGGCGAGCTGCTCTGTTCATCACCATACTCGTGTACGTACCGCTAGACGCGGCTGTCACCCGTGTGACGGTATACGCGTGCGCTAGTATTCGGGCTGTGTTTCTTTGGTTCTGTGTTTGACTAACGGCAAGCAAAATGGCTGAAATTTTAGTTGAGCCCCCCTCGGACAACAACCCATTGCTGCTTAAACCAAGACGTATACGGCTTAGAAGGTCAGGACCTGAAACGGGTTAACCCGAGTTTCCAGCAATCGAATGGACATAACTCTGAGTTAAACTCCTCGGACAACAACCCGTTGCTGCTCAAATCAAGACATATATGGCTTGGCAGGGCGGGCCCGAACCTGGAACCTAAAACGGGGCACGGTGTGTTTGTATGTCGTCATTAAAGGATAAAGGTGCCCTGTGCGCCTAAGTGATTCCACTCCTCTCGAGTTTCCAGCAATCAAATGGACAAAACTCTGAGTTAAACTCCTCGGACAACAACCTGTCGTAGCTCAAACGGCTTTGATGGTCGGGCTCTGCTAACCTGGAACCTGAAACGGGGCACTGTACGCTCATGTGCTGGTGCCGCCGAATCTTCACATACATACATACATAGGGGCACGGTGCGTGTATATGTCATTCACGGCACGCAACATGGCTGGCATATTTTAGTTGAGCCCCATTGGAACCCTTTCTGCTCAGATCAAACCGTAGGAGGCTTGGAAAATCGGGCCCCAATATCGAACCTGAAACAAGGCACGGTGCGCGTGCATATGTCACGAACGGCACGCACAATGGCTGGTATGTATGTATATATGTACAGATTCAGCCGCACCAGCACACGCGCGTGCACGCGCACACAGGCCCGCGGCGCCACGCCAGAGCTTCGGCGTGTCGCAGACACCATATCCCACGGCGTGTCCGCAGGCAGGCACACAGTGGCTGGCATATTCTAGTTGAGCCCCCCTCGGACAACAACCCATTTCTGCTCAAATCAAGACGTAGGCAGCTTGCATAGTCGGTCGGTCACTATCGAGCCTGAAACGGTGCAAGGTACGCGTGTATACGCGTGCGCCAGTATTCGGGCTTTGTTTCTTTGGTTCTGTGTTTGACTAACGGCAAGCAAAATGGCTGGCATATTAGTCGAGCCCCCCTCGGATATTAACTCATTGCTGCTCAAATCAAGACGTATACGGCTTGGAAGGTCGGGACCTGAAACGGGTTAACCCGAGTTTCCAGCAATCGAATGGACAAAACTCTGAGTTAAACTCCTCGGACAACAACCCGTTGCTGCTCAAATCAAGATGGCTAGGAAGGTCGGGCCCGAACGTGGAACCTGAAACGGGGCACGGTACGCGCGCGTATATGCCATTCAAGGTGCCTTGTGCCAAGCCGGTGCGACTAAATGATTCGACACTCGAGTTTCCATTAATCAAAACGACGAAACTCTGAGTCAAACCTCCTCTGAAACAAACCCGTTACAGCTGTAGGCAGCTTGAAAGGTCGGGGCCGAACCTGGAACCTAAAACGGGGCACGGTGCGTGCATAGCATGTCGTCATAAAAGGTGTCCTGTGTGCCGTAGTGACTGGACTCTCGAATTGCCAGTAATCAAAATGACGAAACTCGTAGGTCAAGCTCATCAGAATTGAACCCATTTCTGCTCAAATCGATCCGTAGGCGGCTTGCATAGTCGAGCCCTAACGTGGAACCTGAAACGGGGCACAGTGCGTGATCGGGTAACCCCAGATAGTGTTTTAGCGTGCGTGCACGCATTCACCCGCTTTGTATTGTCCCGCCCCACCCGCATTGCCTGCACGATTGCACTACTATTGCAAGACCATTGCGGAATATACGAACCCCCTCCGACCTCCCAGGTGTATGCCATACACTACATACAATATTGGTCATGGCAATATCGTGTAAAGGCCAAATCTCGATCAGCGAGACGCATTTAGACGGAATACCGGAGGGAGGAATGCCTCGGCGTTGAGAAGAGATACCGGCAGGGGTTGGCCTTTGCACGATATTGCCGTCACCAATATTGTATGGTGTTTGGCATGAAAAGCGGGGGTCGGTGGGGGCGCGTATATTGCGCAATGGTCGTGTCATATATTGTTATAGGGTAGGCTTTGCAGGTGGGGGGGGGGGATAAATGGATGAATGACTCCGACAATAAAGCTTTGACGTGAAACAATAACTTGTAAAGGCTAAGGCAGGGGGGAGACAATACCGGTTGGGGCACCTCGGGTTACCCCACTTTTAAGGTGCCCTGTGCGCCGAAGTGATTCAACTTCGAGTTTCCTATAATCAAACCGACGAAACTCTTAGTCGAAACTCGCTCGGGTACAAGAGCAAAGCAAATTTACCCATGGCGGTTAATTAGTAGCTGCAGGGCGCGTTTAAGACCGAATACCGGAGGGGGGAACGTATCCGCTTTGAGATTATGCATCTATGTAAAGATTCGGCGGCACCAGCACACGCATATATATATATATATATATATATATA
>Ga0209390_10011411_pt1 | contig 10209 bp, 16 predicted proteins | sample BON01_FD_187212 | JGI IMG/M metagenome (GOLD analysis project Ga0209390, IMG submission 187212) | Freshwater microbial communities from Lake Bonney liftoff mats and glacier meltwater in Antarctica - BON-01 (SPAdes) (version 2) | ecosystem: Environmental > Aquatic > Freshwater > Ice > Glacier... | reverse complement strand
GGGGAGGGAGGGAGGGAGGGAAGGAGGGAGGGAGGGAGGGAGGGAGGGAGGGAGGGTAAGTTTACGTCATTTGTCTTTTTCACCAATAGGCTGCTCAGCACCCTTCCCTCCCTCGCTCCCTCCCTCCCTCCCTCCTCCCTGCTTACGTTCTAGGCGATTCCACCGTATTTTATATCGGATCCGACCAGAGCGGGTATAGAGGTCTTCCCCCCATTTATCTGGGGCTTCTTCCACGGGCACGAGAAGAATTTCTTGCAAGGCGAGACGGAGGGCAGGCGTGCCACTGCTCTGCAGTAAATATTTCAGAATAAAAGGATAGACGGCCTAGGAAAGGAGGGAGGGAGGGAAGGAGGGAGAGTGGGTGTCTTCCTCTCATTTATGGGGCGCCTCTTCTTCGACGGGCACGAGCAAGATTTCTTGCAAGGCGAGACGGAGGGCGGCGTGCCGGAACTTTGTAGTAAGTACTTGAGGATGAAGGGATAGACGGCCTAGGAAAGGAGGGAGGGAGGGAGGGAGGGAGGAAGGGAGGGAGGGAGGGGTGAGAAATAGTTTTTCGACGGGCACGAGCAATATTTCTTGCACGGCAAGACGCAGGGCGGGCGTGCCAGAGGATTGGAGGAGGTATTTGAGGATGGAGGGGTAGACGGCCTAGGAGAGAGGGAGGGAAGGAGGGAGGGAGGGAAGGAGGGAGGAGGGAGTAAAGAGTGGACTTATCAGGTGCTCCTTCTTATCAGGTGCTTCTTCTACAGGCGCGAGCAAGACTCTTGCAAGGCGAGACGGAGGGCAGGAGTGCCAGAGGATTGGAGGAGGTATTTGAGGGTGAAGCGGTAGACGGCTTAGGTGGGAGGGAGGGAGGGAGGGAGGAAGAGGGGGAGAGAGGGGTGAGGAAAGAGTAGCTTTGTCAGATGCTCCTTCTTCCACAGGCACGAGAAGACTTTATTCAAGAGCGAGACGGAGAACAGGCGTACCGGAGCTCTGCAGTAAATATTATAGAATGAAGGGGTAGACGGCCTAGGAGGGAAGAAAAGAGGGATGGAGGGAGGGTGGGAGGGAGGGAGGGAGGGGCGACTTACCTGAATAACCTTAAAGCGAGGGTTGAAACTCAGCGCAGTTCCCTCACAGATAGCAAGCGTCCGAATCACCAGGGACCAATAGGCGGGAATTCGCACAGGAAAACGATAGGCCACATCCTGGAAGTATGGTGAGGAGGGAGGGAGGGAGGGAGGGAGGGATTAGAGATAGCAAGCGTCCTGATCAACAGGGACCAATAGGCAGGAATTTGGACAGGGAAACGATACGCCACGTCCTATAAGTAAGAGAGAGGGAGGGAGGGAGGGAGGGAGGGAGGTGAGTAGGTAATATGTCCATTTTGTTGGGCGAAAGAATAAAGCGAGTCAACGAAGAAAACAAGAATGAGGCATCCCTCTTTTTTCCCGTGCTCGTCCGCCACTACCCTCCCTCCCTCCATCCCTACCTGTATATCGCCGACAACCGCGCAAAATTCAAATCCATCAAAGAATTATCACTACCAGAAGTAGAACCATTCGTAAAGGCAGCTCGTAAAGGAGGGCCAAACCCTCCCTCAAGAGCAGTCGGATCACCACCTTACCTTCCCTCCCTCCCTCCCTCCCTCCCTCCCTCCGCACCTGTATATTCGCCGACAACCGCGCAAAATTAAGGTCCATTAACGAATTATCCCCACCAGAAGTAGAAGCATTAGTAAAGGCAGCTCTCAAGGCAGGCCCAAACCCTTCAAGAGCTGTCGGACCTCCATCTTCCGAGACAAAGCCAAGGTCGACGAAGGACCCCGCGAGTTTGTCGAACTCTTTATTGTACAAGAAGGAGACGGCTTTGATTAGAGCGAAACGTTGCTCTTCGGTGATTTGGGTGAGCATGCCGTGGTCTAGGTAGGCTAGGTCGCCGTTGGTGGTTCGTAGGAGGTTACCCTGTGAAAAGGAGGGAGGGAGGGAGCGGAGGATGGGAGGGAGGGAGGGAGGATGAGTGCTTTGATGAGGGCGAAACGTTGCTCTTCTGTTATCTGGGTGAGCATGCCGTGGTCTAGATAGGCTAGGTCTCCATTGGTGGTTCGTAGGAGGTTACCCTGTGTGAAAAGGAGGGAGGGAGGGAGGGACGATGGGTGCTTTGATGAGAGCAAAGTTCTTCTGTTATCTGCTTGAGCATGCCGTGGTCTAGATAGACTAGATCGCCGTTGGTCGTTCGTAGGAGGTTACCCTGTGTGACAAATGAGGGAGGGAGGGAGGGTGGGAGGGATGCTGAGTACCAAAGCAGACACGTACACAAATACACACACCCTCCCTCCCTCCCTCCCTCCCCTCCTCCTCCACCTAAACGCACCGCATGAGGGTCAGCATGCAAGAAGCCCTTCTCCAGCAGCTGGTACGTGGAGCACTCCAGGCCCAAGCCAATCAACCTCTCCGCGTCATCGCCCCACGGGAGCTTCGTGCCTTCAATCCATTCCATGGTCAGAACACGCTTGGTCGTCAGCTCGTCGACGACTTGAGGCGCCGTCACTCCTTCTAGGACAGGGGCAGCGTAATACCTGGATTCAAAGGTTGAAGATTAAAAAGAGAGGGGAGAAAGATAAGTCAGGAAGCTTGAAACGTGAAATTGAATAGGAAGCAAAAATCACACGCACACACTCCGAACCCCAAGAAATACTTATGCTAGACACTTTTTGCAGGTCTCCCCCACATGAAGGAACCCCAAATCTTCCGCACAACGCCTCTTTTTGAAAAATGTAAGCAAACCACACACAAGACAGACACACGCACACATACCTTAAAACAAATAAAATAAAAAAATAAAAAAATAAAAAATAACAAAAAAATACTTACGCTCGAAACTTCTTGCAATTCTCCCCCTCATGTATAAAATCCAACTCCTCCCACAGCGTCTCCCCAAACTCATCCACAATCGCCTTCAAATCCGACCGCAACTTCCTCGCCTTCTGCAAATACCCCGCCCCTGTCCTCAATATAGCCAAATCAGCTTCCGCCGTCCTAAATATATTAGGTCTCTGCACCTTAACCGCTACCAATTGCCCAGTAGCACGTATGCGTGCCTTGTACACCTGACAGAGCGAGGCAGAGGCGACGGGGCCGGGGAGGTTTTCGATGTCGAAGATCTCGTCGGCGGGCCGCCCGAGTTCTTCTTTGATTATTTGCATGGCGATGTGATCGGGGTACGGCTTGACATTATCCTGTAGTTTCTCCAGCTCCTTCACGTAGATCGGCCCGACGATATCAGGACGATTGCTCAAGGCCTGCCCAATTTTGATGAAGACCGGGCCTAAGGACACGAGCATCTCCCGGAGCTTCCGGGCATGAATGCGCTTGCGTTCCTCTGAGCCGCTCTGCCCCATCATTTCATCAAAATTTACTAGGGTCAACCAGGATAAAATAGGCAAACCCACGTCCCCAAAGCGTGCTAGCACCCGCCACCATTCCCGCACGGCCAACTTGCTTATAGCGGCGCCGTCGTACTGGATGAATTGGTAGGATGGCGGCCGCGATTTAGAGATGAACTCGCTCGACGACTCAGTCGTGGCGTGCCGTGGGACAAGCGAGAGGGACCGTCGTAGGGGTAGGGATGGGAGAGGCCTCCATGCTTGGCAGTAGGGGGCTAGGAAGAGAGCTGTGCTTAGGATGACAAGGACGACGAGACGGAGCAGCGGTGGGGAGGAGGGGAAGGCGCCGCGCCTGGCGTCGTGTCGGATGCTCATCGAGTCTTGAGGAAAGCAACGGCTTGCTTGATCTGGTGCTATCTGCACTCGCGGTGCATGGACGTAGTGTAGGTGCTTGTGACTGTCCTCTCTGTGTTTGTTATGTGTGTGATGAAAGCTGTGAATGCGAATGCAGCGCTTTGAAAGGCTTCCCAACGGCATGCGTGGAATGATGCAGACATCAAGTGCAACCGAGTGCAACCAAGAGGAGCGAGGCAACTCGAAGACCTAAAATCTGCCCGTCCTTGGACAACCAGACCGAAGTCCCTCTTGGACAGCCTGGCATCGGCATCAATCGACGTAACGATGCGCAATGTACTCACTCAATCCCGTCTCTACCATCACACAACCCACAGGGAGAGGCAACCAAGCCAGGGGAGGCTGGGCAAGCGCAGCAGCCGCATCATCCACTCGAGATCATCCACACACTGCACGAGGCATGGCGCCGCCGCCCACGGGAAGGGGCACGTCCAAGTTTCAGACGGCTTGTGCCTGGGAGATGCAAAACAGCCTCAAGTGTATGGAGACGGGGGACAAGGAGAAATGCGCCGACTTGATTGAGATGTACAAGGACTGCCGGAAAGAAGAGTCGGACAAGAAGAAGGAGGCCCGGGCGGCCAGCGCGGGGGGCGGATTCAAGTGGTGAGTGCGGTGTGAGACTATCATGCCCACCGCCACGCAATCTGCGCGCAGAAGGATGGCGGAAACGACGGCGGGGCGTGCCCTGCTGGTGCTGCTGCAGCTGCTCATGTCGGGGCTGCTCTGCGTGCAGGGTTTCTTCCTCCATCCAGCTGGCCAGTCGGCTCGCCCCGTCCACACCTTTACAAGACCACCGTCGCTGCCAGCTCCTTTCTTCTTGCCCACTGCCACCGCTACTTCAATCACAACCCTAAGTGGAGGACGTGCGGGGAGCGACCATCACCACCAGCACCAGCAGCACCAGCACCACTCGCGTCGGCACCTCAAAGACAAGGATAAAGCAGGCCCCCTCAAAGCTCTCCGACAAGCCGTCGCCCTCCTAAACAGCGCCCTCCAGCTCGTCTTCTCTTTAGGCGATGTCTTTGGCACCTATTCCTCCCTCCCTCCCAATACCCGCGCGCCGGACCTGGGGCGCCGGCGAGGTGGGGCGAGCAGCAGCAGCAGCAGCAGCAGCAGCAGCAGCGGCGGCGGCGGTCCTCGATGGGGGCGTGGCCGCATGCTCGGAGGGGGGTTGCAAGGTGGTGCTGATGATGGTGAAACAGAAGACGATTCGGAAGAAGAGGAGGTTAGGGAAGGAGAAGAAGGAGAAGCGGTGGAATTGAATGATCTGGTGAGCAAGCGGGACTTGAACTCGTGGGAGGCCTGGCAAGGGGGCAACCCTCAAAAGCAGCGAGAGGAGGAGCAGCGGGCACAGCGCCAGCAGCAGCGACGGAAGAAGATGACATTTTCGACGCGCTATTCGTGTGCGGTGAGCGTGGCGAATGCTTCGCGGTTGGAGGAATACATGGGTCTGCCCTTTGAGCAATACTCACTGTTGGATCAGTCCTTTATTTCGCGCGTTGAGGGGAAGGAGAACGAGCAAGGCAATGTGTTTCGGTTCATGGTCCCGGCCAACGAGCTGGTGGGCTTGCAGACTGTGCCCATTGTCGACGTGCGCGTGGATGTGGACGCCCGGAAACGCCAGCTGTCGATCACTTCTATTTCTTCGCGCTTTGTCGCTCGGGCTTCGGATGGGACCATTTTAGGGACACAAGCCATGAGCCTCCTCACTAACAACTCGCTGACCTTCTCCACGCGCATTCTTTGGGGCCGCAGCAGCAGCAGCAAGCAGAGTACAATCTTCGGGCATCAGCAAAACACCAAGGACTCTTCTGACGCTTCTTGGGGTGCTGCTGCTGGTTCTGCTGGTGAATTGGGGGGGGGGTGCCAGAGAGTGGCGGGAACGGACCAGGGGCCAACTTGGCGCGTCTGCGGAGGCGCATTTTTTCCCGAGGGGGTAATGCGAATAAGGCGGCGCAGGCTCAGCAGCTCTCGGACGAGGAAGTAAAAGCGGGCGTGGGCTCTCCCCCCGAGGTTCGCTCGGACGCGGCGGCCGCAAGACTGCGCAGGCTCTCGTGCAGGGCCAATTTGGAGGTGGGCGTGGTGGTTCCGCCACCCTTTTCGTTGCTTCCTGGCCTGATACTCCGGCAGGGGGCCTCCCTCATCCTCTCTACCTTGGTGGGCACGCTTGTGAATCGCTTTTTGAAGCTGTTGATTGAAGATTTCCATAAGTGGCAAGACCAAGCGAGTCGGGAAGCTAGTGCTGGGGCCTTGTTGGGTTATGACCCTCAGCGGTTCGACGAGCGAGAGATTGAGGTGTCGGAGGCTGATGAAGATGAAGACGAGCCGCCGTTTCCACCGCGCGCGGGGCCTCTTCTGGAGCCCGAGTACATCATTTAGGCAAAGGAGAGAGTGGCGAGCTGTGAATAGACAAATAGATAATTAGGCGCAAGGAATAGATAGACATATGGACCTATTTATGTTTATGTTCTTGTTGGATTGCGCTCACGCACACCTTTTTTCTTTTTTTCTCTTTCTCCCCACCACTTACAGAGCCGCGCACCCGAAGTATAACACGAAAAAGGCAGCACCCTTCCTTCCCCACCAACAAACAATGGATCACATCCTACGCGCCGTGGGCTGGTTCGTCCGGACACCCGAGACGCCCCAGGGCAGTGCCAAGCTCCTCTCAATCCCTTTGTCGCACTACTGCGAAAAAGCTCGTTGGGCCCTGGACCTCTCGCCCTTCCGCAACACCTACGTCGAAGAGGCCCACGCCCCCGTCTTCCACATCAAGCCCGCCATATCCCTAACCAACAAGCGCAGCGCCACGAGCGCCCCGATTCTCGTCCTGTCCGGCAACAGCGCCAGTGACCCACCTACCATCATCCAGGACTCTGCCGAAATACTCGCGCACTTGGCCAAGACCTTCCCCGCCGAGCTGGGCCATCTCTACCCCCCAGGGGAGGAGGGGAATCGCGTGCGGGCCCTCGAACAGGAGCTGGGCAAGCGGCTCGGGCCACAGTCGCGCAAGCTGGTGTATTGGGCCATGTGGCAAGCGCGGCAGGAGGGTCTGGCCACCGTCAACCCCTTGTTGGAAGCGCACTTACCCAAGGCCGAAGCCATGCTGTGGAACCTGGGGGAGGGCAAGATCCTGCCTCGGATGATGCAGGTCATGAACATTGACGCTGCGTCCGTCGTTACGGCCCTGGATGACTGCCGGCAGGTCTTCAAGGAGGCTTCGGCAATGCTGGCGGGCGACGGCGAGGGGGAGGGCCAGGGCGAGCAGAGAAAGTACCTGTTAGGCGGAGAGCGCATGACCGCTGCAGACTTGACATTGGCGGCACTGGCCTACCCCCTGGTCAAGCCGCCCGCATTTGTGTCGCTGGGCCTCTCGGGGCCAAGCGCTTCTCCCTGGACCACCAAGCTGGCCGACCTGAGTGCAGAGTTCCGGGCTACTCCTGCGGGTCAGCACGTGCTCCGCTTGTACGCAGAGGAGCGATTTCCTGCCGGGGAAGAAACAAGCAGGTTGTGCCTGCGGACCGTGGATTGCAACAAGATGCCTTGGCAATGAATCAAAGTGGATGCAAATGCAAGTCCAGATCAATGTTTCTTCGCTTTTTGGTTTTTGCTTTTTTCTTCCCCGCTTTGATTTCCTCTTTCCCCTCGCTAAGTTTCAGCAGCTGGCGGGGGGGCAAAATCGTTTTGTAAACGTAACATTTTTCGTCTCTTACTCTCCTATCTTCGAGCATACCAATCCATTGAGCTAGAGAAAGAGGGGAGTATTTTATTATCACATCGGGTGTGGGGTGTCGCAAGCAAGAAGGACAGACTAGAGGTTTGCTCCGTTTGTTGAATGCTTGCGTGAGTTATTGATGATGCATGCATTCACGTCCCCTCTAAACGTACGTTATGCTGACTACATCGGCAGCAGACAAAAGAGACCGCTATGATGCCAGTAATGCAAGGTATACGCGACGCAGAGTTATAGTGAGGACAGACAAACAGACGACAGAGCGAAGTTAGACTTGAGGGGGTACAAGAAACAAAAACAGGGATATGGGTATGATTCAAAAGAAAGAGAAAGAAAAGAGGGGATCTAATGAAATACATAACACTTGAAGCATCAATTGCCTACGCGCGTTGGACTGCCTGTTTTCTTCTTTTTCTTCTTCTCGTTCGGTTTGCTGTGCGACTTTCCTTTTCTCTTTGCTTCGGTTGCACACAAGTTACACCGTCGCGCGTTCTGGACAAATGACTACTTCAAGTACAAGGTACGCGAGGAGGTGAGGGAGATACATTTTGGTTCAGTTCAATATCGTCTCTGAAAGTCTATTCATTTCCATTCTCTCCTTCTTCCCTCCCTCCTTCTCTCTCTTCCTTCCAACACCTATCCCGTCAAAGAAATCCCTGGCATCCTTACCTGCACACACCGCGAGACACAAGGAAACGATTTGGCGAAAGAAAGGCTAAGTTGTCGCAGGAGCTCCCTGGACCCTCGAGCCCCCCCCCCCGTCCTTAACTTTTGTTCTTCTACTTGTCTATTATAGCTTCTTTTCCCCATTTTTTTTCTGAATTTCTCCTTCTTTCTCATTTCTTCTTCTGCTAAATTCCTCCTTTTTTCAGGGAATAGGACTCTTCATTCGTCTTCCTCCACCTTTACTAACGTCGACGGCTCGCCATATCATTGAGGGACTCGCTCACCAGCTCTCTAAAATTCTTGGCCGCCTCACTCACTACCTGCGCTCGTGTCCCTGAAGGTACGCCGGGTCGCACGGCGTCGGACAGGGCCTGCTCAAAAAGCGCTGGCCAAGCACCTGGATGCTCTTGCTAGGGGGAAAGGTGGACATGACCCCACTCTGCCGGCGGCCGAGCGTGAGTTTGAGGGCTTCATCGCGTGATTTACCGTCTAGGATGAGGGATTGCAGGAGTTCTAGGAGACGGAAGGGCAGCATGTCGACGGCAGGGAGCCAGGGGTGTGGAAGGGCACAATGGACGCCCTGACGTTGCTATAGAGTTTGAGGAGGTTCTTTCATCCTTCCTAGTCAACCGGGGTTTGGTAACTGCTTCTCCCGGGCTTCTCCTCCTGCTGCTTCTCCTTCCTCCCCTACTCTTCTCCTTCCTGTTTGCCTCCTTCTTTCTTTCCTCCTTCTCCTCCTCCTCCCCCACTTGAACGCGTCGCCCGAGCGAGCATCTCAGCAACCAACGCCGCTCGAAAAGGGATGACCATTTCACTCACCAAGTGCGCCCGTGTCCCTATCTCTATAGTGAATTGCATCGGTTTATGCACCGGCAACGCCACGCGCCGGGCCAGCTCGCCGAGGTCCGTAGTGGGCGTGTACCGCTTCCCGGCCGCCCCCGGACCGCAAGACTGCAGAAACCTCCAGCCCTCCATGCGACCCTGCGTGAGGAATTGATCATGCTCTGGCGTCCTGCCGAGGTGGAGAAAAGCGAGGTGCTCGAGAAGCTTAACGGTTTGGGGGGTCGGGGTGGTGGGCTCCACCCCCTTGATCAAACCCAAGCGGGTCAAAAGAGGAAGATGGTACGTATTTCTATTCGCGTGCTACACACATGCGGGCTTGCGACGCACCAATGTCTGAGCACATTGAGTCCGAAGTTGGCACGTACGCTCGTCCCCAAGACGAGCTCAAAATCCAAACGGAACAATTCCATCTTGCTACGCATAGCATTTCTTTACTTCTTCCTTTCTTCTTTGTGGCCTTTCTCCTCTCTCTCTTTCTATCTTAGAAACGAACGACTCCCTCCCCCATTTTCTTGTCCCCTGCTGCGGCTGCTCTCGATCGATAAGTGGATGGGAAAAAACGCGACGAGGGGAAGAGAAAGAGAGAAGGTGAGGGCCAACGACGACAGATCCGTCAATATCTTCCCTCCTCTTCCCCCGCACACATGGCATTAAATGATCAAAATAAGTGTATGTATCGGGGAAAACACAAATAAAAGGGCCTGCCGCCCCCATCCCTCTTCCCTCCCCCCCTCCATTCGCTGATGACGCTGCCTGCAAGACGAGCGAGAAGGCCACGAGCGCCTCCTATCTCTCCTCTGTCCTCCTCCTTCAAACTCTCATTCTCCTCTCCTCATTTTCTTCCTTCCCCCTGTTTGTTTTAATATTGTTGCCTTCCCTCCCTCCCTCCCTCCCTCCCTTCCTCCCTCCCCTCTTTCCTTCTTACTTGGCCATCATCATCTTCACAAACTCCTCGTAGTTAATCTGTCCATCCCCATCAATGTCCGCCTCACGGATCATCTCGTCCACCTCCTCATCGGTCAGCTTCTCACCCAGGTTCGTCATAATGTGTCGGAGCTCAGCCGCAGAGATGAAGCCGTTGCCGTCCTTGTCGAACACCTAGGAAGAAGAGGGGAGGGAGGGAGGGAGGAAGGGTAGGTGTGAGTGTGTATGGTGCGTGCTTCTCTTCTCGCAGAAGGAGGGATGG
>Ga0209390_10011408_pt1 | contig 10211 bp, 7 predicted proteins | sample BON01_FD_187212 | JGI IMG/M metagenome (GOLD analysis project Ga0209390, IMG submission 187212) | Freshwater microbial communities from Lake Bonney liftoff mats and glacier meltwater in Antarctica - BON-01 (SPAdes) (version 2) | ecosystem: Environmental > Aquatic > Freshwater > Ice > Glacier... | reverse complement strand
CGTTGCCGACTTAGTTTACGGTCGACCTGTGGGTAACAACAGACTCAGAGTCACAATGTTTGTGGGCTGGCGTGCATTCTCGGGTTAACAAGTCCTAGCAATCAAGTCTCCCTAAGACCGAACGTTAACACTATATGTTCGCTTGTCCCAACTTCGATTGACTAATTCATTTTTCATACCCGTCTTCAAGCAACCAAGATTATACAATCATCGGACGAACACCAGCACAATTTTTTGGAAATCCGCACCTTTCTTTGTTTCATCTCGAGATTTCCCTTGTTTTATCTCGAGATGAATGGGCCTGACGTTGTTGCACAGGGTTGTACACATTTTCCTCAGCTTTTAGTATGGGAACGAACTTGAAAGGAAAAACCTGAAGTTGGAACTGAAGTTGGGAAAGGAGTCAAAAAGAATCGGAAAGAAATATGGCCATATTTGTGTCGGATTCTTTTTAACCCCTGTTCCAATTTGCCTCCGCTCCGGGACGATTACGTCTAATAGAGATAATTTACAATACAAAAAGAAAATAAGACAAGCGAACATATAGAGTGTCAACGTTCGGCCTAACCACCAAGGAAGTACGCCAGAGTACATACGGTTCTTTTTTGCAAATCATGATTTTTTTGCCCGGAGATATGGTCGACCCGCTGTGGGTAACAACAGATCACAATGTTTGTGGGCTGGCATGCATTCTCGGGTTAACAAGTCCTAGCAATCAAGTCTCCCTAAGGCCGAACGTTAACACTTTATGTTCGCTTGTCCCAACTTCGATTGACTAATTCATTTTTCATACTCGTCTTCAAGCAACCAAGATTAAACAATGCTGAACGCATGCACAATTTTTTGGAAATCTGCACCTTTCTTTGTTTCATCTCGAGATTTCCCTTGCTTAATCTCGAGATGAATGGGCCTGACGTTGTTGCACAGGGTTGTACACATTTTCCTCAGCTTCTAGTATGGCTTTTAGTATGATATGGAAACGAAAGAAAAAACCTGAAGTTGGAACTGAAGTTGGGAAAGGAGTCAAAAAGAATCGGAAAGAAATATGGCCATACTTGTGTCGGATTCTTTTTAACTCCTGTCCCAATTTGCCCCCGCTCCGCGACCATTACGTGTACTGAAAATAATTTACATTACTAGAAGAAGACAGGACAAGCGAACATAAAGTGTCAACGTTCGGCCGAACTAGCAAAGAACGTAATGCCCTTACAATGGTGCCCCCTCACGGTTAGGATGGTGCCCCCCACGAGCAGGCCCTAGTACGTTTCTTTCTTTCTTCACCAAGTTAAGTTAATTGCTGCACCAAGTTGGTGGTTCTTTTTTTCTGTGGTTGTTTCATGCGTTTTTTTCCATTTTCGTTTTTGTTTTTTTACCAAAAAAAACGTATCTTTTTTAAATTTGTTTTTGCACAATGAGCAAAATTAACGTCACTGCTGAAAAACATACCAAAGGACAGTGTCCTTTCTTTTTTCCTATCTTAAATTTCGAAGACACAACCTAATCACTGGACTGAGCGGGTGGTCCCCTTTTTTTTTCCCCTCTCTAAAACGAAAAAAAAATGTGGGAAAAACATAAGTCACTGCTTTCCCGCTTTTTTGGACAAATATCAAAGGACACTTTCAATAATCGATCAAGATCCTAGTGACAAAAAGCAACACTCAGTCACGGTATGGGAACGAAAGGAAAAACTGAAGTTGGGAGAGGAGTCTAATAGAATCGGAAAGAAATATGGCCATATTTGTGTCGGATTCTTTTTAACTCCTGTTCCACCTTGTCCCCGCTCCGCGACTATTACGTCAACTAAAGATGATTTACAATACTAAAAGAAGACAAGACAAGCGAACATAGAGTGTCAACGTTCGGCCTAACCACCAAGGAACGTAACGCCCTTGCAATGGTGCCCCCCCATGTTTAAGATGGTGCCCCCCACGGGCATTTACGTTTCTTCCTTTCGTTTCCAAGTTAAGTGCTGCACCAAGTGGGTGGTTCTTGTTGTCTGTGGTCATCCCTTTTTTTCCATTTTTTGCTCGTTTTTCAAAAAAATTCGGCCATATTTTTGAGCAAAACAAAATCACTGCTTTCCCGCTCAAAAGTGAAATCCCCTCCCTTTTTTTAAAGAAAAGGAACAAAATGTGCAAAGAACAAATATGTCACTTTCGTCAGGGTCCGGGCCAACATTATTAGACTGATTGTAATTGTTGGGTTGACTAATTCATAAGGGAGCAACTTGTACCAGAATTGCTCCCTTGTGAATTTTAACCACGAATGTGAACGCTTGATCATTCATTTGAAGGTCCCCGGGCTGAGTTGAAAAGACGAAAAACTTTAGTCTCGAACATCTTAATTAGTACGGTAATCAGTTCTTTCTTTCTTTCTTTATTTTTGAAGACCCAACTCAATCACTGGATTAAGGTGGGGTTGGGTATTTCTCTAACGAACACGGATTCTCAGAGGAATCTAGTTTACAACGCATTTCATTGAATTTTTTGTTGTGGAAACGAAACGATTCGTCGGTCGTTTTGTAAACGTGATCTTGACGCGGCGAACCTGCGGCCAGCGCTCAAGCTGGGCTGCGGAAAGCAAACGCTGAGCACTAGGAAATTATTTTACTGAGCGAATTTGCTATATATTTCTAATATCAAAATGTAGAGGAGACTGAAATCTAAGTCTGTGTACAACTTCGGTACTTGCGTTTGGAGAACCGCAGCGCAGTGGCGACTTCCGAAAAAACAACGTGATTCGACGCAGGTAAAATTGGATTTTGCCATTGCGCTGTGGTTCTCCAAACGCAAGTACCGAAGTTGTGCACAGACCTAGATCTCAGTTGACTTTACATTTTGATAGTAAGAACCAGAACATTAGTGGTAGGAACCGGCTTTTGGACCAGTATTTTGTCACCGTTTTTTTGGGCCGGTTTGTCTCAAATTACTAGGTTTTGGACAAACAGGATACCAGCAGCAGTACCGGTTTTAAAAAGTAGAGTAAATAATTAATCGTACTAACTAGTACCAGACAAAAGCTGACTAAAATTATCTGGTACAAATATTTTGGCGCCAAATTTACAAAACCTGTGCGGCAAGGCACATTTTCAAAGTCGACGGTCTTGTTGTCTCCCGCCTGTTTTAAGACGAAACAATTTTCTCGTGCGACCTATCCAACCCGATCATGGAGCGCGTACCCCGCACCGGTGCATCCGTGTATCGCCAGCCTCCTCCACCGCCTGATCTCTTACCAGTGATGGCAAGTGCATCCGCAGAGCCTGTGTCAGCAGGAAAAGTTGCGCTCTGTCGCAACAACGCTCCACAAGAGTTCGCAAGCCATGGATCATTTCAAAAGTGTCGCTTCCAGCCTCGGGCAAGACTGGTACCAGATCAAATCCATGGTAGACACACGCTGGTGGAGTTTGTTTTCTTTCCTCGACAGTTTCTACACGAATCGCGTGACTTTGCGACACATGCGCGACAGTGGACATTCTCTCGTTCCTGCTGATCTGGTCTTCATAACCGATCATTAGCTTGGCGATCTTGAGTGTCTCAAAGAGATTGCCCACACCCTCTACGTGGCGCAACGCCTTCTCGAGGGCGAGAAGTATGTGACATGTTCCCTTGTGATTGCCATGATTGAGGAGATTTGTGAATCCTTCAAGGCTACTCTCGCCAACTTCAACACCCTACAAGCGCCGCGTGGGGTCAATGTCCTTGAGACGGTCATCGTCGAATTCAACAAGCGCTTCGGAGATGGAATCAACGTAACCGAATTCCGAGAGGGCCCAGGCCGCCAGCCGCAGGGCTACACCAAAGTAAGTTCAATTTTGGTTTGAATGTAATTTTTTTTTTCTACCAGCCGCAAGACCGCACAATATTTTGTTGAAATTGGAGAGTAGATTTTTATTGAAAACTGATAGTGGTTGGTTTGTGCTACTTTGATGTTTTTGACATTTTTTTCCTCATTTTTTTGCGCAGGAACAGGTGGCCGCCTGTTGCCTTGACACGGACGACGGGTCGGACACCGGACATTGCTAGTGGCTGACACAATTGGAAATTGGACAAAATTGGAGATTCTGGTGTAAAACAAGTCATTTTGAAGTATGGTCAGTACACTACCTATTGCAGCACCTCGCATCGGCGGGAGAGATAACGAGGCAGGGAAAATGGGTATATGAGGACCTAGCCCTCCTCACATTCTACAGATTCACTCACTGCATCAAGTTGACATGCACTCCTTCCCATGTTCCTGTTCGTAACCTTGAAATAATTATCGCCATTTGTCGCAGTTTTGGGACCAATTGTATGGTCCATTCAGATTGGGACTTGGCACCAAAGTGCGTTTGTGGTCCCAATTTCATATCTTCTTTAATTGGAGAATCTCTAATTTTGTCGGCTACTGATGTCTTGTGTGTTTTATTATTAGATTACAAACAAAAATGTCTGTCTAGAATATCCCAAGGATGGTCCTCAAACGAATTCGGCACGCTAGCTGTGTGGATACCAAACCAAAAAAAAAAAGATTTATTCGGTCACCCGCACAAACTGCCCGGTATCACTACCGGGTTTGCTTTGGGATACCTGTCATGAACTTGGTCCCCCGAAACTCAAGGCTCAGGTGGTTGATGTAGGTCGTGGTTGTAAATTCTCTTCCACGCATTGATGGCGGTATCAATGTTCGCAGAGAAGTTAGTTGTCTACACGGTCTCTCTACAGAGCCTGGACCTTTCCAAGGCGGCCCTCTATCAGAATCCATCACCGCGTCCTTGCTTCCTTCAACCCCCTTACCCGCGCCGTTTTCCCAAGGTTTCAGACTACAATACTCCACTTCCCATTGGGGGGTTATAGGACCGTTAGGCAGTCCCACTTTTTTTTTCTGTTTTTTTCGCAGACGCAGGCAAAATCGGATTTTTCCTGCTTTACACGTTTTTTTTTTCCCAGACGCAGGAAAAATCCGATTTTTCCTGCGTCGAAACACGTTTTTTCCCCTGAAGTCGCCACTGCGCTGCGGTTCTTCAAACGCAAGTCTCGAAGTTGTGCACAGACCTAGATCTCAGTCTCTTCTACTTCAAATTGGCGAATTTTTGCGAATAATTCGAATAATTCGAGTTGATGAAATATTCAATTCAAATTTTTCGAAATTCTGAAAACCACAAAATTCCAAAAAAAATGTTTTTTTCTGATTTCCAGAATCTCTTCATGAAATCTAAGTGATGAAATGGAGATCTCAGAAAAATCATCGAGACCGGAATCGAACCACAAATTGCTCAGCCAAGAAACGCCCAAGAAACCACTAGACGATGCTAGCAATATCTGCGAATCCTCAAACACTTGTACAATTTCAGAATTTCTGATAATAATATTCAGGAAATTTTCTGATGGGACCACTTTCCATCACCTGTGGGACTACAAAATCCTGTTCAAACGTGACGACTGCATTTTACACGTGTCAGACTCGAAGTTCGGTTCAGAAATAGATCAAGGATTCGAAATAAGTTAGATATTGACACACAAACAGTTTATTCTTTTATCTGTCAATATTGAACATCGATAGCACATATGGCAGCGATGTGCTCTGAAAAGAATGGAATCCCTGGTTCGAACCTGGTCGTATTTGTATTTTTTTTGCATATATGCTGAATGTTCCAAGTGACGCGTTTTGGAAATTGACTCAACTTTCAAAACGTATGTGCAATCATTGTGTAAAAATACACGTTGTGCATGTAATGTTCCTCTCACTATTTCCCCGTGCCAGTATGGTTCGGACACGAGACTGTTGTGTGCCAAGGACAACGAAGTACTCACTAAGCCACTGATGTGACGTTCCCTTGAGTATCACGTGTGGAATGCTTTGTATTTAATGCAAGCTTCATCGGGCGATTTTACTACAGTGGAAATGAATGCAATTGAACGAACACTAAACAACTCGTGTTCTCAAAGCCTTGCCCGCAAAAGGGATTCATAAAAACTTAAAAGTATGTTTTCCAAAAAATTCATTTCAGGTTGAAATTTACTGGTACCAAACCTGAGTTTGCTGAAATATTTCGATATTACGTTACCGAGGCACAAATCATTCAAAAACCAAATCTAAAATCGAGGGTTCAGGTCCATCCTTAATGAGTCACTCTATACAGTTGCACTGTGTTTGTTTTCACATCTCCACTGTATCTAAAAGGGAAACCGTATACACAAGATGTCATATGAAAGGGGTACATGTTCCAAGTCATCTCCAGTCTTTTGCCGGTGTCTAATTTGATTTTAGGGGAAAATTCGCAAAAATTCGCAAACTATCTATTTAAATCGTATAATTCGACAGCCAATTTTTGGATTTTTAAACTTCGAATTTTTTGGATCAATAGAAATACCCAATTCCACAAAGAAACCGTGGAACATTTGAAACCGTTAGAACAGCTTGCCATTTCGCGGCAATTTGAAGCGACCAACGCATAAGCCTTGTTTAATGAGTGCTGCTTAATGTTTATTGTCCTAAAATCAGACATGTTTACATTGTTACATGCTTTGAAACCGAAGGATAAACGGCGTTCGTGAGGTACCGTGTGCAAAACAAGATGATTAGCATACTTGTGGCCTCCATGCTGCTCACCGGCGCCGCTGCCTTTCTGAGCACAGCACCATCACCTGTGCAATTACATCGCTGTATGTGCCCCCACGTAACGGCATGCTTCGCGCTCACGGCCATTCAAATGCAAGGAAAGTTGCAGCTGGCTGGCCGAAAGAGCCCGCCCTTGCGGGTGCATGGTGAGCGGGTGAGTTTGCGCGCGGGATCATCTCCCGGAGCAGAGCCATCGCGAGAAAAGGAGGAGATGGAGGTTGCCATCACGAGAATCGAAGCTCGGACGGTGGCGAAAAGATTGAGACGTTATTTTGCATCAAATCCCGAGCAACACTTCCGAGAAATGGACGCCGATGGATCGGGCGATGTGTCGTTTGAGGTCTTTGAAGATACATGCATGCATTCGTGTACGTGAAAGTAGAACGGACCTAGTAAGACTGCACATACTCACAAACATACCAATATGCACAAATACATACACAAACGGACAAAAAACGTGCATACGCGTACTGAGCATTATACATTTGTACATTTTCGCACTTACACTTACACACACATGTCTTTCCTACTCCATACAGGAATTTGAGAAACGACTTGGTCACGACCCAGCGTATTCTCCGCATCTGCGCTCGCTATTTAACGAGCTGGACACCGACAGCAACGGAAAAGTTTCGTATATCGAATTCATGGAGGTCGTCAAGTTAGATCTTATTTTAGGCAACCCTTGGTACTATACATGAGATTTGTTTTTGATGTGGCACAGTTGCAGCACGCACACCATGCACGCCGATATTCAAATGAAAGACTTTTTACTTTGGGACAGGGTACATAACACCAAGACGCTTGTGCGCTCCTTTCAAGACACTGTCACAGTCACTGCAAGCAAGAATCAGGAGGTAGTACCCTTCCATCCCGCCCCCCCGATGCAACGAACAGTCTCGAGATACGACGCTTGGGTGCGCGGCGGCGAGGTGCATCGGGCAGAAGCTGCCGAGCATCATTTAGGTCTCAACCCGAATCTGTGGGTCATCCACGCGAGATTCGGGTTGGGACTTACACTGACGCGCGGCAGCTTCGATGCGTTGAGCCTCGCCGCCGCGCGCCCGGGCACGGATTTGGCGTTCGTGCACAGGTGTCAGGTCCGAAGTTGGGCCACGCATTGAAGCCACAACAGAGTCTAATATTTCCGTAGAAGAGCCATATATCAATCAATCAAGCACATTCATGTGGTCTTAGTGTATACAATCAGGTCACTCTTGCACACACAGATTTCAGGAACAAATTGTACTCACAGGGCACGTCTGTGGGCAACATGGAAGAAACAAACGAAATACTAGTTACAGAATACCACTTAAATTTGCAATACCAGTAACATACGGATACCAATGCCAGTACCCAGATGTCTGTTGACTTTTCAGTATAATCTAAAATAAAATCCACAGGGCACGCCTGTCGGCAACATGGCAGCGACGTACAAAATATTGAGCCAATACCTCAAGGCCGTTGACTTGCCCGGGCAAGCCGCCTATCTCGTCAAGACTCTCCTCTCTTTCTTGAGTTGATGTGGGTAGACACAATACCACAAAACACACTGCAACACATTGCAACACACTGCAACACACTGCAACAAGCTGCCTATCTCGTCAAAACCCTCCTCTCTTTCTTAAGTTGATGTGAGCAGACTCAACACCATAGAACACATTGCAACACATTGCAACACACTGCGACAGACTGCAACAAGCTGCAGCACACTGCGACACACCTGCAACGAGCCGCCTATCTCGTCAAGACTTCCCTCTTTTGTCCCGATTTGACACTACACGAGCAGACTTGACACCATGAAATAAACTACAGCATACTGTGCAACACCCTGCAAGTACAGCAGCAAGCTGCCTATCTCGTGAAGACTTCCCTCTCTTTCTTGTTTTTACATGAGCACACACAACACCACGATTCGCACTGCAACACACTGCAACACACTACAATAACCTGCAACACATCAATGTCATGAGCTGATAAGATCTCATAAACACAATCTATTGCAGTGTGTTGCAGTATGTTGCAGTGCTGTTGAATAGTCGACGAGAATTAGTACACAAGTTGGTTGGCAGGCAAATACGAAGCAAAGACATGCATGAGTAGAGACGCACAGACACATAATGCACGGTAGCACACTGCAACATATTAACAGACTGCCAAGCCCTGCAACACTCTGCAACACATCAAAGCATAAACATGGAAAATGCATGAGGGAGTTGAGATGCGCAGATACATGTATGAACTGCAACAAACTGCAACACATCACCATTCGACAATAACCTACAACACTCGTCGCGTGAGTTAGACGTGGTTGTACCGTACCAGATTTCAAATTACACGTCTCTTATGTTTGAAAGAGACCAAATATCCGTCTGGAATAGTTTATGTGGGTGAAGTTTCCCCCGCACAGTATATCAAATTTGTATCAATTTTTGGAATTTCGTAATTATCAAGATGCATCTGTCGTGAACCACAACCCCACGTCTATCCCACACGTCGAGTCGAGTGTACAACGCCCTGCAAAACACCGCAACACATCAAAGCAAAGACATAGATGCTCCTCCAATATATATTTGTGCATGTCGACGCAAATGTATAAATGAGTTGACACGCACAAATATGTATATGAGATACGCCATATGAATCCTCAACCATATGAATACATGCAATAGCCATGTGATCGTATGTATCATAACTATATGATTACACAAACGAATATAGTGTTTAGCCCGACAAACTCCATCCCAGTGTTGCAGTGGACATAGTACCAGAGTTGCAGCTCGTGTGCGCCTAGGGGCAGTGTGTTGCAGGAAGTTGCATTGTCTACAAAGTTTATATCGCGGCAAACTCCATCCTAGCCTAGCCCAGGTTGCTGTACATAGTTGCAGCTCTTGCACCCCTGGATTTGGCGTGTTGCAGTGAGTTGCAGGGTGTTGTTGCAGTGTGGTGCACGTCTTGTGTGCTCAGACTCAGTGTGTTGCAGTGTATATGGTGTGCCTAGACACAGTATGTTGCAGTGTAAATAGCTCTGAGTTCCTGTGTGTTGCAGCGTATATAGTAACAGAATTGCAGCTCGTGCGCGCCTAGAGGCAGTGTGTAGCAGGGAGTTGCAGTGTCTACATAGTCTTCAGCCGCGCCATACTCCATCCTAGCCTAGCTCTAGATGCTCGAAATAGTTGCTCTTGCACGCCTAGAGGCAGTGTGTGGAAGTGAGGTGCCATGTGTTGCAGTGTATAGAGAATTGCAGCTCGTGCGCACCTCGAGGTGGTGTGTTGAAGGGATTTGCAATGAGGTACGGAGTATTGTTGTAGTGTGTTGCAGTGTGTTGCAGTGTGGCGCTCATGTGTGTATAGTAGAAACAGGGTTGCAAGAATTCGATGAATGTGAAACTTGTGTAATAAAACGTGACCCGTGACCCTCTCATGCTTGCAACAAACTGCAACACACTTGACTCAATTGAATTCGCACCTTATGCTTTATTTCTCAAAACGTAGTGATCTGAAATAATCTTGGTGCGCAGCGGCAACTATACACGTGTACGCACAAACAAATAGGCGCAAGCGCGCGCACAAACATACACATACATGTATATATGCATATATATATATGTATAT
>Ga0209390_10011407_pt1 | contig 10212 bp, 6 predicted proteins | sample BON01_FD_187212 | JGI IMG/M metagenome (GOLD analysis project Ga0209390, IMG submission 187212) | Freshwater microbial communities from Lake Bonney liftoff mats and glacier meltwater in Antarctica - BON-01 (SPAdes) (version 2) | ecosystem: Environmental > Aquatic > Freshwater > Ice > Glacier... | reverse complement strand
GGTGATACGTGGTTGACAGGTTCAGCCCGACGGCGCGCGCCAACTCCTTTGCCTGCCCTCGTCCGTCCAATGCCCCAACAGCGTCAACCAAACGCAAGGCTCGCTGCACCGACTGAATAAGGGTGGGCGATCGATAACTCGCATCCATTGGGCCTCCCCATCCGATACGAGATGCTAACCCGCTCCGCCCCACCGTGTCAGCCTTTCGGATTATTAGAGGTCAAAGGTCACAAGGGAACGACAAACTGTCGGCTGGTCGTCGCTGACCCCACACTTCATCCGGAGTTGCCGCAAGAGGTCATGCCAGCAGCACTAGGGAAAAATGAGCGAAACCGGTGCGCTTCATAGAATGAAAACGATTTCCCGCGAACCGGCCCTACAGACCACTACTGCCAAGACTTCAACGACCCCAATATCCCCCATGCCATATCGGACGCGGTCATTTCGTTGCAAGGCAACAACAAATAGTCAGCAGGGGCATCTAGCAGCGCCAAACAGTGCCCAACTAATTTTTTTCAAAACCCGTTGCATGAAACATTTCCACGCTCTAACCTGAAACAACTTAAGTTGTCGCAACACTGCGTTGACTCACGATGGGAGGCGTAATGTCTGATCTTTCTCATTCTTTCGACACCATTCTTAGCAGCGCTGTAAATGGTGACCCACGAGTTCCTGGCGTGGTTGCCATGGTGACTGACCGAAAAGGCAATGTCTACGAAGGCGCGGCTGGAGTGCGTGACATGGGCACTGGAATTCCCATGACTACGGATTCTGTTTTTGCCATCATGTCGACAACGAAAGCAATAACGGGAACATGTGTACTTCAATGTGCCGAAGAAGGACTGCTGGATTTAGATGCTCCAGCTAAAAACTACGCTCCTGCGCTGGGCAAACTTCAAGTTATCGAGGGTTTCGACGCTGAAGGCAATCCAATTACGCGTCCCCCAAAGCGCGACATAACCACTCGAATGTTGATGCTTCATACAGCAGGCTTTGGCTATGACTTCTTTAACGAGACGTACAACCGTATGGCAGAGGATCATGGGCAACCCAGCGTAATCACGGCCTCACGTGGATCAATTGAAACGCCCCTCCTGTTTGATCCCGGTGATAAGTGGGAATACGGCACCAACCTTGACTGGGCTGGTCAAGTTGTAGAAGGGGTGTGCAATATGCGTTTAGGGGAAGTAATGCGCGAGCGCATTTTTGATCCACTGGGCATGTCTGACATTGGCTTTGTGATGACTCCTGAAATGGAGCAACGGCGGGCAACAATTCATCTGCGTGGTGAAGAAGGAACCCTCACTCCGCAACTTGACCTTGTGCTAACCCAAGAACCAGAGGTTCACATGGGCGGACATGGACTCTATGCAACTGTGGGCGATTACATGAAATTTATTCGAATGTGGCTGAATGATGGAGCCGGTCCTGACAGCAGAATTCTTAAGGAAGAAACCGTTTCAATGGCGGTAAAGAACGGACTAGAAGACCATCAAAAGGTAGTTGCGTTACCAGGAGTTATTCCATGGCTCTCTAATGACGCCGAGTTTTTCCCCGGCATCAAAAAATCGTGGGCACTAACGTTTATGGTCAACGACGAACAAGCACCAACGGGCAGACCTGCCAATGCCATCGGTTGGGCCGGACTGGCAAACACGTACTTTTGGATTGATCGAACGAATGGCTTTGGTGGCTATTGGGCAACACAAATTTTGCCTTTTGCCGACGCAGCATCTTTTGGTGGATACATAGACTTTGAAACCAACACCTACCGAGCTCTTAGTCCTGTCAATGCCTAATAAATAATTCTGAAAGTTTTCAGCACCAGATCGAGCCTTTCCACCCACAACGGGTGAACTAAGACTCGCAAATAACCCTGATGTGACTCGCTGCAAGGGGTCATGCCACCTGCACACGCTGAACAGAATCCTTTGAACTAAGCCTTGATCAATAACATGCATTTAAGCTGTACCCCGTTGGGCGTGGGCAGTCTGCGCTCCCTCGGAATCGAGACCCTAAGGAAACTACGGCCAAAATAATAAGGATCAAATTCGGAACATCTATCGGCTCGCTTTTCGCAAAACATCTGGCATGCCTCTTGAATGGACAATCGTGAGTTCTTTATTTGCGCGGGTCAGACTCGTGTATAGAGAGCCGAGTCTTGCGAGATTTGCAGGAAAATCTTTGGGTTCGACGACTACGACACCATCGAACTCGAGCCCACGTGCAACATCAGGCGTCACGAGTGAAAATGTTATTCCCGATTTACTCCAATACCTTTTATCCCGTGAATTCTGAGTCCAACCATCCCGAAACAAATATGCCTTGAGTTTGACGACCACTGGAATAATTATTGCTACGGTTCCATCTGGGTAATTGGACACCAATTTCAGCGCTGCAGCAACCACTTCCTTGTTGAGATCCTCGGTGGAGGATTTAAGAACGACGGGCTTGAGGCCTTCCTGCTGGATGTTTTCCATTTTCCTCTCGCTTCGGGGAAGGAGATGATTTGCAAAAGTCATGATATTTGCCGTAGATCTATATCCCCGCACAAAGGTACTGGGCGCAAATGATTCCAGATCAGAAATTATTTCAGTTTCGATGGCTAGCAATTCCCACGAAGTGTAGGAGTGGTCGGTACGCCGTTGATTCATATCCCCAAGAACAGTCCACGCATTGCTCCGATTGCGGCTTCTAAGCAAGTGCCATTCCAAGGGACGCACATCTTGGGCTTCATCTACGATTATGTGATCAAAACGAAATTCCCTCAAGGGGTTATGACTGACCGCGCATTGAGTGATCAGGGGCAAATACTTTGTCAACCCAATCGCCATTTTCCATGGCGGGAGGGATCGCAAAGCCTTTGCAGAATCTTGATCGTCTGTAAGGTCAACCCCATTGGCCCGATTTGCCCGCACAGCCTCGTATACAAGACGCGTTCTCTCAATCTGGCTTCGCGCAGACCTAAGGTCTCCACTGGCATGCAATTCAAATGCTGCCGCCTCTACAAAAGCCCCCAAATCGTAGGACACCTCGAAGTAGGTGGCGTCTACACCTCCACGGATCTGAGAATTGAACTGCCGCAAATGAATCATCAGTTGACCCATGCCCATCACCACGCACCGCTGTCGATCTTCTGCCAGGACGAGTGAATCTAAGACTTGGCTCACGTGTTTTGCGTAATAACTTGTCGGGCCAACCAAAAGAATTCGAAGCCGAGAGTCTCGCGTGTACATTTCCGGGTGAGTGAGGAAAGCTGCCCTGTGGGATGCAATTACCGTCTTTCCAGTCCCCGGGTGCCCTTGGATTATGTTGGTTTGATCCGCGGGTCGCGTAACAAAGTCGTATTGTTCCGGTTGCAAAGTTCCGAGCAGTGCAGGCAAAGAGTTTGTCCGCGGTGCAGCAAGGGATCGACGAACTGCAGTTTCACCCCGAACTCCTTGTGCCTTGACCAGCGGTGTTGTAGGAACCGAGCCAGGAGTGTCAGGAAGCTTAATTTTTGCTACAGCCCGCACGACTTCGGGAGTCACATTTTCCGATCCTCCAGCCAAAACCGGTGGCGCTGGTACAACTAGTTTTCTTCGAGCCTTGAACGGATCAAAGCCGTCGGGCTCACGGACCCACTCATCGCTGACTTCGACGACTCGGGGACCAGGATCATCCAGGCTTAGAGTCCGGCGACACACAACTTCAGAATCCAATTCAAAGCCCGAATCGTCAAAACCGTAATAAGCCGCCGCGACTGGTGCTGCCCAACTAAATACGACTAAATCTTCTTCGTCTACATGCCACGGACCAATATAGAAGTTTGATCCACCAACCAATTTCTCTGAGCCGCTTAATCCAACGCGGCCAACTAGTGAACCTATGGTGGGTATGGTCGGAATTGGCAATCCACTACCGGTCCACGTAGCACTGCGTGATACCGCGACTGAAATCTTTTGCTCTACTTTGCGACGCATGATCTCTAGGTAACGAGAGTTGGCAGCATCCTCATCAACGACTGATCGATTAAGTTCTTGGTTATCCATTGACTACTTCAATCTCACAAACAGCAAAGTCTTCATACGTCAAACCAGGCGTAGTGTGCATTTCTAAGTCGCGCATGAGTACCTCATGATTCAAATTAACCTGCTTAAATCTACCTTCAGCCGCAGGAATCATGTTCATGAAACCCCGTTCTTTCAGAGTCTTGATTTGACCTTCAATGGACCGCCGCTTGCGGTCATGCAGGCTGATGGCATTTGCGCGCCGTGACTCCAGCAGAGACCCTGACTGCCTAGTCTTCTTATCGCTCTCTACAGTGGATCTGTCTCTCATCCGAGAAGATGTCTCTGCCACCAATTTGACTCGCTTCTCCGAGTCCCAGTTTGATTCGGCTTGCGCTAACTGACCCGAAGCTAGATTTGATAACAAAACATCCAGCAATTCCCTCGGCGCAGGCCTGCCGACTTGGTCTACTCCCTCGGCCCAAATTTCCACGCCCGGCCGAGGGCCTCCCCATGAGGCAACTGAAAGCTGCAGCAGATACTTGCCTGGGGCAACCTCAGGGAAGTCACTCCTCGCTTTCACGCAAGAGAATTTACTTTCTTGATACCTCTGAACCTTCATAGCAGCAAGGACTGCAGGATGGCTGGGAGCAAGCAGAGGGCCGCCACTAGTTCGTGCCAGTTCTTGATCAAGTAGAAAGATCACCTCCATCTCACTTTGAAACTGACCCACGAGGTTTTGCATTTCAGAGGAGTTCCTTGCTCCCTCCTTGATTAACTCCTGCAGGTTTTGCGCCATCTTGGCGTTGCCACGCACAAAGATTGACTTGCCGTCGTGTCCCAGGCGCACTGCCGGTGCTCCACTTACTCGAGCCCAATCCGCAATGAGTTTATGAAGTTCGGGGCTGCCCACGTATCGACCTGTTTTCAGCAGTTCTTCTTCCATCCCGTTAATGTCAACATCGTTGCTGGTGAGTAAGAAATTAGAGGCGTCTGTCAGGGATTCGACGCTTTGTTGTTGCGCCTCAATGGCTAACTCCATTTGATTCAAACGCACTTCCCGTTGCTCATCGGTCAGACTAAAGTCAAATATTCCTTCTCTCGCCTTTTTCCATTCGTCAAAAACGATCGGTTCCATGTCGCCAATCGCATTCTTGAAAAGTCCAATTCTTTCCAGTACTTTGACCATGATTTCCTCGTCGATTGTTTCCCGGCTAAAGAAGTTTAGAATCCGAATGACTTCTTCCTTCTGGCCAATACGATCGATACGGCCAATTCTCTGCTCAACCTCCATGGGGTTCCACGGCAAGTCATAATTGATCACCGCTGAGCAAAACTCAAAGTCAAGGCCCTCACTCGCAACCCGATTGGCCAGGACTAGGTCATAGCCTCCAGCTCTGAAGTTCTCAATTATTTTGGCTCTCTCGTCTCTCTTCACCTTCCCACTCAAAACAGCGACTCGCAGATGCCCTGAAAGCCTGTTTTTCAGGTAAGCGAGAGTTGGAAGCGAAAAAGTGAAAAGCAACGCCTGCTTGTTTTGCCTCTTATAATCCAGAACACGATCTAAAAGTTGGTCGAATTTACTATCCAAAGCCCCCAACTCTTTGGCAGCCAGAACAAGCTCATGATGTGGAGGCACCGCATTTGACTTTGTGACTCGCACAGTTGTGTCGGACTCGTCGACAGGATCCAATTGCGCCGACGACCAGTTCAACACTGCGTCCCGCGCAGCAGGCAAACAGGCGCTCGCAAGTCGCAGTGGCATTTGCATGGAGAAACCCATGGGTGCGCCAGAAGCATCAGCCCTCGCCTTACACCAAGTTCGATATTCTCGGTAAAACTTTCGTTCGGCGTCGCACCACTCAACGTCAACTTGATGCACTTCTCTCAGTGCCTTTTGGTCATCGACCTCAACCTTGCGGGTGCGCGTCAGGACCGCAGAAAGCGCATTCAAATCCGCCAAGTATCGCCGACCTTCAACTATTTGACTTGGGGAGAGTGAATCCTCCCAAAGGATTTCCTGGAGGTATCCAAATTCTGGTCTGCCCAGCAATGCAGCACCAAATGAATCTCGACCGACCGACTCGAGCAATTGGATTCGGTCACACCCCTTCAGTGTCTTGTCATTCATCGAGACTGAAACTGCATGTAAAATCCTGTTCGGTTTCATTTGATCTTCCAGCGCCTGTGTGTCCCCAAACTCCCCTGGTGACAGCAGCTCCAACAAATTGAACAGATCCCGATTGTGGAGATTCAATGGTGTGGCCGACAGAAAAACGAGACTATCTGTCATTTCCGTGAGTAGCGCTCCCAGCGCGTAACTCTTGGTCATTGAATTGCGCAAAGCATGAGCCTCATCAAAAACGATTAAGTCAAATTTCAATAAACCAGTCAGATTGCCAAGATTTTCCCACCTGCGCAATTTATTCAAGCTAGCAATGTAGGCGCCTCTATGAGGCAACCTCCCAGATTCTACTTTTGCTTCAAACTCCGGCAACGTCTTTCCGTCAAGTTCAACCAACTCGAAATTAAATCGATTTTCCATTTCGCTGCGCCACTTCCCCACCAAAGACGACGGGGTAATAATGAGTACTCGATTGGCATTCTTGCGTGCTTCTAGCTCTGTCCAAATCAAACCCGCTTCAATGGTTTTTCCGAGACCCACTTCGTCTGCAATTAGGAGCCTGGACTTACCTGTCTGCAGTAACTTAATAATCGGCTTGAACTGATACGGCTTAAATATTGTGCGAGTTGCCCTAAACGAAAAGATTGTGTCCGTAAAGAGACTCTCAAGTTTCTTGCGGGTGAGCGTCGCCGCAAACTCTTCAACAGGTGCCGGCTCTCGAGTCACCCATTCTGAAATGTCAGCATCCGGGGGCGGCCCTGATAACTCTGATTCACCGACCGTGAGCGTTCTTCCATCTAGGCCTACTGCGTACACCCAGCCACCCGCCGTCCAATCTCGACGACGAACAGAGGTGTCTTGCCCAGTACTCACCTTCACGACAATTTGATTGACGGAAAACTTGGGCCGATGGACCTCAGTAGCTTTTAACCACAAAGCCCTGTGCCAACCCCCCGCGGCAACAACTGGGTGTTCGGGATCCACAACCGAGCTCGGAATAGTCTCGCTTGCCACAGGATCCTCATGACTGGAAACATGCATGACACGCAGGACATCTTGATCATGAAACCAGTACAAACCCGAAGGCAGTACCACCTCAGGGTCGCGAACGTGCCTTACAGGAATTGCGCCGTATTCCAAGTCCTGAACTTGACTCCCCAGGAAGAGCACATGAGGACCTTCAACTGACTCCAATAGAATTGCAAAGTCCTGCGTAGCAGGGTGATAGCCGTGCGTAGAACCGAACTCTGTACCCCCGATTTGGAACATCTTACCCCCAGCAATCTTCAACTACCCATCACAAAATGCTAGCAGGAGTATCTAGTATTTCGCAGCCAAAAGAACTGCGAAAGTTTCAAACCATTTCGTAGAGCCCCCCGTGTTTCACCCCGTGTTTACTGTGCCAGATCTTCGACGGAATGAGCGAGCCCTGATCCTCAATGAGAACTCCAAATTCTCTGTTTAGATGCTCGGCACTGTAGGAGAAGTTTGCACTCGTGCGAAGCATGATCGAATGGTCAATAATCACAAATTTGGCGTGACTCACAACTTGTTTTCCTGTTGGAAGTAAGCCTGACCTCAAGACTGTTGCCCTCCATTCTTACTTTTACCTTTACTACCTTCGTACAGGTTTCCCCCAGCACTTCCGCACCGACAACTGAGGCTTTCTCAGTCTCGACCACAACACCAAAACACGGTCGTCCTTATTCGGCGAGAGAGTTCGGAACAACAGCAGTCGACGGACGAGATGTCAGGGTTCGATGCATCATGGTTCCTTGACCCAGGATGTTGATCTGGGTGCGCGTTAGGTAAGTGCGTGAGTCGATGGGAAACTTACTGGCTCGCCTTTGTTTAAAAGTGAATTCAAAATTCATTGCTTAATTCGGGACTGCCCCGAGTTTGGTTGACACTTTGACCTGCCCCAGAGAAAGTTTCCTGTTTTGGTGTTGATTTTTGGCCTTTATGAAAGGCTAGTGTTATGCCACGTGTCTATCCTGATGAGTTTCGAGTGAGAACTGTTTCATTGATTCGAGCCGGTCAAAGCGTGCGCCTCTTTTAGTTCATCGGTGATCAGGCGGTAACCAAAGGTGGAATCTTTCCTACGGATTGACCTGATTTCGTCGATCACATGCGCATCACTCCAATCCCGGTCAAAAAACGGGGGTCGTTTCACCCGGACCAAATAACGGGGTCCTTCCAGGTGCGTTGATCCTTGTGATTATATTTTTTGGGGCCCTGGTGTCCTGCGCCTCAGTTTTGTAGAATGGAAAATTAGAGATGTTTCCCAATTTCCCCAATCGCATGTCCCGATCTTAAGCTCGATTTGGACCAGAAAGACCTGAATCAGCTCTTTTCGAGACCTTGGTGGTAGTCGACCGCACGCGTGAATGACTTAAAAGTGAGCTCCAATGCAATTTCTTCTTTGGCATACGCGCTTATAAACTTTCGGAATCATTGACCCGGGGACTCATGGTCAGACCAAGCTTTATGAACACGGTCAACTCCCTCTTTCGTCACTATCGCCCACCATTTATCCCTTTTCGACCCGACATTTTTTGGAGGGGTTGTCACCACTACGGGGAATCGCGCTTCCGGATCAGCGGACAGCGCGCGAACTTGATCCCACACGACTCGTATTGCGCTGTCATCTGCGAAAAATGATTCACCTTCCATGCGGACCCAACCTTTTTCTGCAAGGTGGAAATACAGTTTCTTGTCTCGCGCTTTGATGGCTCTCGGTCCGCCATTTTCTTCCAGAACAAGCGTTGTGAACAAATACGCCGACTCAAATTCCAACTCCCCATCAGTCACGGCAATGCGATGAGCCGTCACATAAGACGGTGAACCCGACACTCTGATCACCATGAAATCCTCCAATTACTCGTTTCCGAACTCTAATTGTTGCAGTGGCGTGTGCTGTTTCTATTTCCCTCTTCGAGATGTAACAACGATTAATCCCACTACCGGCAACATGATGAGCATGTAGATCCAGTATGCAACGGTGAGCACGATTGGGTCCACCACGATTAGCCATAGCAGCCCACGGATCAAGTTGAACCTGTCGAAGTCAACGAAGAATAAGGGCGCTTGACCGCCGATGAACGCAGTGACGGTGATCAGCACTGTCCAGATCAGCAGCGCTATCCCGACCGGAATCGCAACTATTTGACCAACAGTGGTCGCACGTTTCTCGTTTCGTTCCTGACGCTCAAGATCGCTATCCACATTCCCCCCTGTAGATCTTGATAATGAATCTAGCGCAGTTTTCTGTTGCGGTCACCGAATTGTCACTTAAATACTCGACCTGTGAGACCATGAAGATCAGCACATAAGGGGGAAGCATGGCCCAGCACATCGCCATTCCAGGTGGCCAAACGACTGCCACGGAGAAACTGATGGCCAAGGCGATCCTCAAGCACCTACGTGATGAGGACATCCTCATTACCGGCCTGCGGTTTCACGACCACGAATACGGCGATGTTGAAATTGATGCGGTAATAATTTTCCCCGACGTGGGTATCGGTGTGATCGAAGTCAAGGGAAGTCAGATCGCTTTCGCTGACGGCACCTGGTGGCAAACCACCCCCGACGGTGTGAAAGAGATCGATCCGGCCAGACAAACAATGCAAGGCTGGCACGCTCTCAGACGTTTTATCGAGCGACAGCCGGATTGGTCCCGCGGCAAACTGCGCGGTGACTGGTTCCTGGCTTTTCCCGACACAGTTCTGGCAGAGCACGAGGACATGGGGCCTCTGGGCCGAAGGGAAACAATCTTCGCCAAAGGTGAAGAAGTTGACACCGCAAGAAGGATCTACGACACCCTTGACCGACCCGGTGGTATTCCACTTCCAGCCCGGGGCTGGGCCGACCAAGTGGTGACACTGCTGCAAGGCATGAACACCCAACCTTCCACGATTGAACACCGCCTTGCCCAACGCCTAAAACACGTCGAGCAACTCACAACAGCCCAGTCCAAATTACTCGATCTGCTGCGCGAGACCCCACGCATTGAAATCTACGGCGGTGCGGGAACCGGTAAAACCTGGTTGGCCATGGAACAAGCTCGACGGTGGACCAAACAAGGACTCAAGATTGCCT
>Ga0209390_10011406_pt1 | contig 10212 bp, 6 predicted proteins | sample BON01_FD_187212 | JGI IMG/M metagenome (GOLD analysis project Ga0209390, IMG submission 187212) | Freshwater microbial communities from Lake Bonney liftoff mats and glacier meltwater in Antarctica - BON-01 (SPAdes) (version 2) | ecosystem: Environmental > Aquatic > Freshwater > Ice > Glacier... | reverse complement strand
AAAGTCCCATCTCTTAATCTCAGTTCACAAGACACATCCGCCGTAGACGAAGGAATGAACCCACCCAACACCCGATGACCATTCAACTCAGGCACCTGTCGTAAAGCCAGCCCCAACGCACGCATCACCACGTGCAAAACCGTGATCCCCACCCCCCCCGTCTCCCTCTGCTGCGCGTCAATATACCTCTTCAACTTTCTAATCTCCACAGTAAAACGGACGTTCACTCGTTCCTTCATCCCTTCCTGCCCCCATTCTGTCACTCTCTGAGGAGGCACTCCGTCTCCTCCACCAAGCATCCGACTACTCCCCCGTGCTTGAGCCGAGGCCAGATACCGCAGGGACACCATCACGCCCAACGCAAACAATAGTCCACGGAAAGGATTCAAACTGCTGCTACTGCTGCTGCTGCTGGAGCCCGGCATGTACAAGAGGAGGAAGCTGGTAAGGAAGGAGATGCTGCTGCTGCTGCTGCTGCTGCTGCTGCTGCTGCTGCTGCTGCTGCTGGCCAGGTAGTACAGAACGACGGGGAGGAATAAAATGGCGAATTGCAGGGTGGGGCCGCCCCAGGCAGACCAGGTGGGGAGGGAAGAAGGCTTCTTGCTCGTCTTGGCTGCTGCTGCTGCTGCTGCTGCTGCTGCTGCTGCTGCTGCTGCTGCTGCTGCGGTACGTGCTGGGGAGGGACGCTCGGCCGTGCCCGCTAGAGTCGCGGGCGTGGTGCCTCGAAAAATGATGGAGGGAGAAGCAGCTGCCGCCCTGCCGCCAGTGCTGGAGGCTCGCCCCGCACGAGGGCTGGAGTGAGGAGGAGTGTAATTGACACTGGCTGTGAAGGTATCCCTCTCCATCCCTCCCGCCGAGTCCAAGGGGAAACGACGCATAGACCCAGCAGGGGAGGAAGGCACACTAGGCGTCACCCCTCGCAGCTCCTCCTCCTCATCGTACTCCTCCTCCTCATCCTCCTCCTCCTCCTCTCCTTCCTGCCTACTGTCTCCTTGCTGGTACCGCAGTGTGGACCCTCCCCCTCCTCCTCCTCCCCCTCCTCCTCCTCCACCACGATGCCGAGGCGGCCGCTGATGGGGCTGAGGCTGAGGGGAGGACGTCGCAGAACGAGCAGCAGAAGAGGAGGAAGAGGTGGACTGCTGCTGCAGCTGCTGCAGGCCAGGGAGGAGGGAGGAGGAGTGGGGGAAGGGCTGGGGGGAGGGAGCGAGGGTGTAGCGGGGCATGGCCATTGTGGTTAAGGCTCGTTTTTGCTGGGGCGGAGGGACGGTGGGCGCGGAGCTGGAGCGACCGAGGCCTGGTTTGCTTAGGTCGAGGGCGCTGTTCCTTCTTGCTGCTCCTATTAGGGGGGCTAAAGTATCGAATTCCTCTTCTCCACCTCCTCCTCCTCCGCCATTACCACCATGATAACCAAGGGAGGAGGCAGAGGAGGGGGTGCGTCCCTCCCGTGCAGCAGCTGCTGCTTTCACCTCGTCCGCCGTCGGGGAGATGTGCATCCGATCAGGTATCATACTCGGGCTCCACCTATTCCACGCAAGCACCAACGGCTGCAGCGCCGCGTTCGAGATCTCCACCGAGCTCAACTGCGGCCCTCCCTCCAAACCCTCCCCTCCTCCTCCCCCTCCTCCTCCTCCTCCAGCCCCTCCCCCCCCGCCTCCACCCACTTTCAAATACTCATCCAAAAACTTCCTGACGCTCGGAATGACATTCGCCTGTTTATCCGTCAATTCCTTCCTAACAGCCTTCGTCATAATGCCCTGAATATCAAGGGAAAACAAACAAAACGCCCTCGTCGCCTCCCCTTCCCCTACAGAATCCAACACCCACTGCTCCTGCTGATGCGCCCTAATATACCCCTCCTCCTCCGGGTGACTAGGATCACCCATAGCAACCACCACTATCCTCCCCTCCTGCTCCTCCACCACCCTCCAATGGACTAGTTGACAGACATCTCGCGTGGGCATGGGAAACATAGCCTTAAGCCTTTGATACGTCACCCAGGTATGCACATTATAGAGCACGTCGTGCGTCGAAAACTCAGCGGCGCTACTCCAGATATTGACCAAATCTAAGGTAGTCAGCGCCTTGAGAACAGCAGCGGGCGGGTGTTTGATCACTCCTTCCGAGCACACCTGCAACACATTCACGTCCGTCGCGTCTTTTTCGTTCAAATACGACCGGTCCTTACTGCTGCTGCTGCTACTGCTGCTGCTACTCCCTTCCACCTCCCGCTCATCAAACAGCTCCCAGCCATCCGCCGACGTCCCATTACCACCACTACCATTACTCACCCCCACCCCTCCCCCCTCCCCCCCTCCTCCGCGTCTCCTCTTCCCTCCATTCACAAAAGGGAAAGAAGCCTCCTTTTCCAGCGCAGCATACACAGCATCTTCCACCTGGGCATCAATATGTGGTGCTAGAGAACTCTGAATCTCCTTCATCGTCAACGACCGCTGATGAGCCGCCTTCCTCGCCGGAGTCAATGACCCCCCTCCTCCCCCCCTCCCTCCCTCACTCCCTCCCTTACTCAACGACCTCCCCCTGGGAATATGCACAGGAGTAGCAGACATAAGAGACCTCCCCCCACTACTACCACTGCTGCTGCTGCTGCTGCTGCTGCTGCTCGTGGCGTCCATGGCCAACAACCGTCGATTCAAATTATCCATTGCTTGTTCCACTTGCTGGTTACTATAAGTCGGAAGATTAAAAGAATACACATCAATCGGTCCCTTCCCTCCCAACCCCCCACTTGCCCCCAGCCCCCCACCATGCCCGCCTCCGCCTCCTCCCCCTCCAGCAGCAGCAGCAGCAGCAGCGCTGGTGCCGATGCTGTTCAAGTGGCTCGGTCGTCGTCGGGTGGAGGAGGAAGAGGAGGTGGAGGACGAGGAGGAGGACGAGGAGGAAGACCGTTGGTGTGTTGACAGGAATTTACGCAGGGAGGCAATAATGAGGGGTTGCCCTTCGGAGACCATATTAGTCACAGAGTGAGGGAGGTTCCCTTTTAGGTCGGTTTGGAGGACGAAGCTCACTTGGGACTCGAGGGGGAGGGAAAATTCATTTCCTCCTGACGACGAGGAGGAGGAGGAGGGGGAGGAGGGCTGTCGTCCTGATGCACCAGCAGCAGCACCAGCAGGATAAAGAGGGCGGATCACCCACCCAGCCAACAGGCACTCGGCTCTCACACACCCTGCCTCCTCCGGGTGCCGGTCCTCATCCGCAAACACCACCACGACAATCGTCCCTCCCTCCCTCCCTCCCTCCAAAACCTGCCAATGGACCATGTTGTACATGTCCCTCGCTGAGGTCGGCCAGACAGCACGATAGTGATGGTAGTCTAACCAGGTATGCGCATTATACATCTTCACCCTCCTCCCAAACCCAAAATGAGTATCGTACGCCTGTCGCTGCGACAAATCCATCACCGCCAGCAACACAGATACAGGATGCGCCGCTATCCTCCCCTCCCCCCTGAAACACGTCACAAGCCCCGGTCGCTTCAACACTTGGACATCCGAGCGCGTGGAGACCACCTCCCACCCCTCCTGCTTCCCGCCCTCTGTGTTTTCAAGCACAGCTTGCATGGCTCTGGACACCTTGTTCCCTAACTCTGGAGGGATCAACGCCGCGTTTCCCATCGGGCAAAACCCTCCCGCCTCCGGCAAGGGCAAACCAAAGGACGACGACGGCCTGCTCCCTCCTTCCTCCATCTGCTGCTGCTGTAGCTGCTGCTGCTGTTGCCACAACCTCGAGTCGACCGAGGGCTTCCTCCGGAGGGAGACGCGACGAGGACCAGCAGCAGCCATTTTAAGGGTGCGAATCCACTCGTCTATTTCCTCTTGGCTGGTAGCTGCCAGGTGATAGGCCTGGTTGCTATCGGGGTGGGTGATCGAAAAGGGGTAGAGCAACATATTTTCGCCCGTCCCCTCTTTTTTGACTGTGTAGGTATGTCCGTCCTTCAGTGGCTGCACGCGGCACCCATCCAAAATCAAAGTGCTGCGTGGCACGGGGTCATCGTCTTGTAGATAATAAGTAAGCAACTTATCCTTAAGCACGAAATTCCTCGCCCTCCACCCCTTGAACACATCCCGCTGTTTGTAAAGCACCCCAGTCTTAGCCGTCACTGGTTCTTGGGAGGAATAGAGACCATCGCTACTATACAAAGCAGCGTTTCCTCCCGTGGAATCCATCAAGGCCGCACCCCCCGTCATAAGCTCCTCGTCAATTAGGTCCATCTGGTCGATATATGCCACCATGGCCTGCTCGCGTGACATGCCTTGCTTCTTCTTCCATGCCATCCACTTAAGGCCCTCGTCGCTTTGGCTAGCGCTAGAGCTAGGCGGGGGTTTGCTGGCTCGACAGTCCCCGGCCGTGGCTTGCATTAGGATGCCGTACAAGTGCACACTCCGGTTGCTGCTCAATTGACCTGATTGTGGTGGTGGTTGGGGTGTGGGGGAAATGGAAGGAGGTGAGTTTGTGTGTATGTCTCGCGCCCGCGGCCGAAGACAAAAACCAAGGCACAGGAAGCATACGCCTGGTTGCTGCATGCATACAGGTTTACATAATGAAGCTATACACGAATGTGCGACCGAACATTGCGTGCCGCAGGCGCCTGTCTTCCTCCTCTTCCCGCATCCACGCCCATGTCCCCATTCACTGAGACCCACCCACCCACCCATCCCACGCGTACCACTGCGCTCCAACTCCTGCGACCGACGCACGGCCATCTGGAAGTTGTTCGACACGGCCAACAGCCGGGCAGAACGGTCGGAGTCCGTCATGCTTGCGTGTTCGCTGGGGCGTAGGACTGATGCTGGTGTTGCTGCTGCTGCTGCTGTGATAAGCCCGGCGCCCTCCTCCTCTCGTCTCTACCCTTGCCGTTCTCGCTCTTTCACTGGTCCGTTCACCTCTGCGGTGCCACCATGCAGTCCTCTCCTGTGGGTGGGAGTAACAAGGAGGTTGGGGAAGCCGGGGATGAGCGTGGGTAGGGCAGGGGTGGGATTTGTGCTTATGCTTATGCCGTCGTGTGGGTGTTGTGTTCTGCAGAGGGAGACCCATCGCTGTCTGTCCGTTTCCCGTTGCTGCGTTTTAAGGAGGCTGACAGTGTGGGTTGTTGTCTTGGGTCTAATGCCGTGAATTTGTGCAATCTGTGGTGTGTATGAGTGGTTTGTGTGTTGAGGGCTCTTGCGAATCATGTCCTTCGCACGACGGCAAGAGGAGACGAGACCACCATGCCGCTCTCACCAAGCCACGCCCCGCGCCCGCCCTAGGCAACCCACGAATTGTGCCTTGCCTTGCCACGGTTTGTATGCTTGCAAAGGCTTATTTGCCTGTATTGTGGGCGTGAATCAGTCTGAAAATAAGGAAGGTTCGAACATTGATGCGGCCAGGCCCGGCAATCTCTCGTGTCGTCCGCCCGCGAAATGCTCCGTGTTGCGCTGCCGCATTGCCCTCCATCACATGTTTCTTCGGGCTTCAACTCGCCGACATTCATAGCAGTCAAAAACACAATTCTTTTGTTGTTTCTTTTTTTCTTTCCAATAGCTTCTTCTTCGTGGTACTTTGTTTTTATTTCAGGTAAATCGAAAGGCACATCTTTCTTTCTTCTTACATTTAACGACCCACATTTGTTTCAGCCTCCCACCACACAACCCCTCACGGCCTACTCTCCCCCCCCCCCGCCACCGCCTCTACCTCTTCCTTTTTCTTCTCCAAATTGGCAAACGGCCAGCGGGCATGCACATCCTGCCCCTCCAACACATCCGAGTATCCCAATCTCAACTTTTCGATGGCCGCCCACGCGACCATCACTCCATTGTCCGTGCACAACCTCGGCGGAGGCACCACCAACTCCCACGCCGGCAGCTCCTCCGCAACAGCAGCAGCAGCAGTAGCAGCAGCAGTAGCAGCAGTAACCTCACCACCTCCTTCCATCTCCTCCACCCACGCCCGTTCCTTCTCTATCTCCCTCTTCCTCGCTACCGTCCTCTTCTCACACAACGCCTGCAATCGCGTCCGTATCGCTTGATTGGCCGCCACCCCCCCCACCACCGCCAAGGTATGAATCCCCCTCCCCTCACTCTCCTTCATCGCCCGTTCCAACCGATCCTCCAAATGCTGAATCGCCACATTCTGAAACGACGCCGCCAAGTCCGCCTTTGTCTGATGGTCCAACTCCCCCCCTTCCTTTCCCCCTTCCTCCCCCCCTCCCTGTGATTCCCTCACCCGTGTCACCGCCATCCGAAACGCATTCTTCAAGCCCGCATACGAAAAATTCAAATTTTTCTTCCCCTTCATCGGGACCGGCAAAGCCACCGCTTTGGGGTTCCCCTCCCTTGCTAGCAATTCCATCGCAGGTCCACCAGCAGCCCCTGACCCCACTTTCAATAATCTCGCTGCCTTATCATAAGCCTCCCCCAAAGCATCGTCTAACGTCCCCCCTAGAATTCGATATCTCCCCACGTCCCCACACTCCAAAATCATGCAATGCCCCCCCGAGACAAGCAAAGCCAAAAACGGAAACCGTGCCAAAGGCAAAGTCGAAGCGACACCCCCCTCCTCCTTCCCCCCTTCCTCCCTCAAGCCCTCCTCCTCGACCTCTACCAACGGCTGCCCCAATCTTGCCATCAAACAGTGGGCCTCCAAATGATGCACGGCCACAAAAGGCTTCTTATACTTCTCCGCTAACCCCTTCGCCGTCTCACTCCCCACCCTCAGACAGATCTCCAGCCCCGGGCCAACAGTCACGCCTATCGCGTCCACCTCCCCCGCGTTCGCCAAACCTGCCTTGCTCAACGCCTCTTGCACCATACTATCAATCACGGACGCATGGGCATCTCTTGCTAAACCAGGCACAACTCCACCCCATTGCTCGTGAATCTGGTATTGGGAGGCGAGGGCTTCTCCGAGGATCACCCCGTCTGATCGCACCACGGCCACACCCGTGTCATCACAGCTCGTCTCTATCCCCAACACTGTAAAATACGGACGCTCCTTACTAGTAACAGGCAAGCCCGAGGCTCCTTTTATAAATTGCTCGGCCGAATAAGCACGGAATCGACCCGTGTCGGTGGCCTTGGCGACGCCTACAAAGTCGCGGGAGAGCTTAGGTCCACCACTTCCAGTGCGCTTCCGCCTGCGTGTTGTGCTGGTGTCCGTGTATTCAGAGGACGGGGCGCTGGGGCTGATCCCATCGTTGGGCGAGGTAGAGGAGGAAGAAGAAGAGGAGGAGGACGCCGAGTATATTCCTCTCCTCCTTCCCGTGGGGAGGGTGGGCAAGAAGGCCGCAACGGCGGGGCGTGATGGTGGTGCTATCCGGGAGGTGATACAAAAGCCACCGAGTCCCGCCCGCGCCAGCGTCGAGCCAGACACGCGCAGCAGCATGCCAACAAAGCAGGCGTGGGTCAAGAGGAGGAAGCGGCGCCCACCCACGGCCGCCACGGGCATTTATCAATCTCGATCCTGGGGAGCGTGTACACTAGCTACTGGCTGTGTGCTTTGCGTGCAATAGCTCCTTGTTGCTGCCTTGCCGGCCGGGCCCAGGCTGCTCCGCCTATAGACGACGCCCTCCCTGTGTTCGTTGTGCGTGTGTATCGGAATGGGTTAGATGGTGGGGTGAGGGGCGGTGGGTTTAGGGATGGTGGGGACGCGACTTGAAGAAGCGCCTCAATCATCACTCGTCGATCCAAGCACAGCACTCTACCCACAATCAAACAATCTGACGCCCCCCGCATTTACACCAACAACAGGACCACGACCAAAGCCGCGGCAGCCTCTTCACTGCCTCGTCATCGTCCCCAACGCGGCCAATGAACACCGTCCATAGGTAAGTGTTTTGAGTCGCACTTCTTTGCACTCCCATGTCCAAACCCGGCCGCCGGTGTTGACATCCCTACAAAAAGCGTCAATGCTGCCTTTGCCTGTGTGCATTCTCTTTCCACATCCCATATCCTCTCAGGCCCGCCTTAGCACAACCTCCCCCCCCCCTCCCTCCCTCCATCCCCCACTCCCACCCAAAAGCGTCAATGCAGGCTGGGCTTGCTTCGCCGTTGCCACGCTCAGCGGGGCCTACATGGGTTGGCGTCGCTTTCTGAAGGAAGACGCGGAGCGCAAGGTGGATTGGGAGCGAATTCAGATCTTGGAGAATGATAAGATGCGGCGCGAGGCGGAGGCATTGGCTAAGATGGCTTCGGAGCGGAAGGAGGCCCGGCTACGTGAGCGGCAAAAGGAGCAAGACAGCAAGCTGCTCAAGCGCCGGCCGCTGAAGAAAACCTTGACCGGGACAGTAGGCATCCCGAACACCACCATGCTAGGGCCTGCTGTGGTGCATATCCCCACGTCCCTCAAGCATCGAATCACGGCCAAAATCATCGCGGACGACGAAGAGGAAGAGGAGGCAGAGGAGAAGGAGGCTGCCGCCCGGAAGCTGGCGGCCGCCAGTGCGGCTGCTTCTTGGGCGGCCGCGGTTGCTGCTGCGCCTGGTGCCAGTGGAGGGATGTCGGTACGGAGGGAGAGTTAGAGGAGCAGAAGCAATGGTAGCACCACCAGTGATCAGTGAATGATAAGGACTTTTGAATTAATGTGTGGAATGTAAATGTAAATAGATGGAGAGGACGAAAGGGGGGAAAAAAAACTACCCATTTTGTTTTTTGATTGTTGTTTCTGCCCCAAAATTGCTTCTTCTTCTTTTTGCGTGCGTTGGTTACTTGTTTGCTCTGCTTTGTGTCTTGTTGTTGTTGATTTGACATGTAAAGGTCTTCTTGAAGTCCCCCTCACCAGATATTTGATCTCGCCTCTCTCTTTTCTCCTCTTCCTCTTCCTCTTTTTCATTCTCCTTCCCTCTCACACTCTGCTGTCTTTCTTTTACTCGCTGCTGCTGCTGCTGCAACTTGCCTCCTGCTGCTGTGCTCTCGCCCCCAACAGGTGCACACACACTCCCTCCCCACACACGCATCCCTCCTCCTCTCTTACTGCCAAAATATTCTTTCTTCGTCTCTCCATCCTTTTCCTCTTCTGTACCTTACTTTCTTCTTCAAGGAAAAAGAGGAGGAGGCAAAAGAGGGGGTAAACTAATTTCGTAATGTTTACGTCTCCCTTTCGGCTCTGCTCTCTTCTTACAGAGTCTCTCTCTCTTCTTCTTCTTCTTCTTCTCCTTCCTCTTCTCCTTCTTCTTCTTCTTCTTCTTCTTCTCCTTCTTCTTCTCCTTCTTCTTCTTCCTTCTTTTCCCTCTCTATGCATACTGTCTTGTTCCCTCTTCCACTCACTTGTCTTTGTGCTTATGTCATGTGTCTTTACCTGTTCCTTCTTCCTCCATCCCTCTCTTCCTCCCTCCCTTCCTCTTCCTTCTCCTCCTCCACCTCACAGCACCGCCACTGATCCTGGGGTGGTATCTCCCGCCGTCCCCCGTCGCATCCCCCCCTCCTCATCCAGCTCCAACTGCTGTCCATGCTGTTCCTCCCTCATTCGTCGTCGTCGACTCAAAAGCACCCCGACCCCTATCCCCGCAAAAGCCAACAAAGCCACAATCCCTCCTACCAAGGCCGCGTCTTTCTTCCTCTTAGTATTCGCACTTTGCTTCTCGTGTTCCTTCTCCTTCTCCTCCTCCGTTCGACCCGCAATAGGAGAGGGGGCTTGAATCACAGGAGACTGCGCAGGCTGGGCAGGTTTAGCCATAGGCTGACTTGCGTTGCGCGGGCCTTGAGGCAGGGAGGGACGGGTGCCGTTCGAGGAAGGGATGATGGGGGAAGGAGGGCGACTGGGAGCACGAGGGGTGGGAGCGATGGAGGGGTCGGAGCTTTCGCCTTTGGGGGTGGTAGTGGCGTTGGCGGGGCGCTTGACGACGGAGGGCGTGGGGGAGGAGGGGATGTCGGGTTTGGAAGGGAGGGTAGAGGGGAGGGAGGGGGTGGTGGAGGGACGGGTGGGCGCGGTGGTGTTGGCTGCTGTAGTGATTGTAGTGGTCCCGTCCGCGGTCACGATGGTGGGAGGCAGATCCGCACCGTAGTACAAGGTAAACAAAATGCAGCCCTTCCCAGGGGTGCTTGCGAGAGTGGCGCCGGGCGTGGGGCTCGAGCAGAGGATTTGAGGCTTGCCGGATTTGGGCCAGGGACCGACTAGGCCGAGAGGGCCAAGGCATGCCTCGTCGCCGAAGTAGTCTTGTTTTGAGGGGGGGGGGGGGGGGGGGGGGTGGGGGGGGGGGGGGGGGGGGGGGGGGGGGGGAGG
>Ga0209390_10011403_pt1 | contig 10215 bp, 10 predicted proteins | sample BON01_FD_187212 | JGI IMG/M metagenome (GOLD analysis project Ga0209390, IMG submission 187212) | Freshwater microbial communities from Lake Bonney liftoff mats and glacier meltwater in Antarctica - BON-01 (SPAdes) (version 2) | ecosystem: Environmental > Aquatic > Freshwater > Ice > Glacier... | reverse complement strand
TAATACACCGATCGAACTAGCAAGTAATAAAGCCGCTACAGAGCCAAAAAATACCGCCCGTGGATGTTGACTGCTACCACCTAACGCGATCGCTGCTAGCTGGCTTTTATCACCAATCTCAGCGATAAATACTGTCACAAAAGTTAAACCGAGTAATTGCCAATTCATAAGCGAGTGAATGGTGGATGGTGGATGGTGGATGGTAAAACCTAAAGCACTCGGATGATACTGGGGATACTGTCGATCGAATCCAAGCCACGAATCTCGGCTAATGCTGATTGAAAGTCTCCCTCAGAGACATCATGAGTAACTACAACGATTTCTGCGCGATCTCCTTGGAAACCAGTTTGAACGATCGACTCAATACTCACATTATGCGCCCCAAATCTAGTTCCGAGTTTACCAATGACCCCTGGTACATCTAGACACAAAAATCTGACATAGAAACTACTCCGTAAGCTCGATAAAGGAGCCATTTTACTATAGTCGTTGTGGCTACAGCTCAATAGAGGATGGAGCGATGTATGAGGTGAATCTATCGCCTCTTCGCGGCGGGGATTGCTTTTGAGGACACCCACGATCGCCAGAATATCCGAAACCACGGCCGAAGCTGTCGCGCCAGCACCCGCACCAGGGCCAAATAACATCACTTCCCCCAAGGGGTCGCCTTCAACTAAGATCGCATTATACACGCCATTGACAGTCGCGAGGGGACGATCTTTCGGGATGAAGGTGGGATGTACCCGTACAGATACCGCACCACCTTCCACCCGTTCGGCGATCGCGAGTAATTTGATGACAAAATTGAGTTTATCAGCATAAGCAATATCCGCCGCCCCGATCTTCCTAATCCCTTCGCAATACACCTCATCGCGCTGGATTCTGCCCCCGAACGCCAGTGATGCCAAAATTGCAATTTTATCGCCCGCATCCAATCCATCGATGTCAGCGGTCGGATCTGCCTCCGCATAGCCGAGTTTTTGAGCATCGGCGAGGATATCTGTAAACTCACCTCCCTCGACCGTCATGCGGGTGAGGATATAATTAGTCGTACCATTGATAATTCCCGTCACGCGTTGAATCCGGTTGACTCCCAGGGACTGCTTCAATGGTTGAATTACCGGAATCCCTCCACCGACCGCCGCTTCGAGCATCACATAGACACCAGCTTGATTGGCAGCAGTAAAGATTTCATCCCCAAAGTTGGCAATCAGAGCTTTATTAGCGGTGACAATGTGTTTACCATGCTCGATCGCTTTGAGCATCAGACTCCGTGCGGGTTCGATCCCGCCCATTACTTCCACAATAATATCAATTTCGGGGTCGCAGACGATCGAGTCAAGATCTGTCGTCACCAACTCAGCAGGGAGATCGACAGCGCGAGGCTTATCGATCGATCTGACTCCCACCCGCTGGATCTCCACAGACTGGAGCAAGTGATGCCGTCCTACGGGATCTAGTAAAATTTGAACAGTGCCCGTACCAACGGTTCCTAGTCCTAAGATGCCAATTTTAACCACAACTCGATCGCTTCAGATAGTTACCTTACAGTTTCGATTTTAAGCTAGTACGGACACAAATTTTAGCTTCACCTACCGATCGAGGCTGGCAGTAAAGCTAAATTCACTAAATTAAAATCTGTAGTCAGTCAGAAATCGATCGCCAACTAGAACTCCGCTCCCGAGTCTGTGTCAATCTATCTCAAACGATCCGCAGCATCCATCACATTAAGATTTCCGTCGATTAGGATCGGGGCCAGTTACTTTCTGTTAAATTTTGATGAAATTATTCTCAAGCTCTAATCAGTTCATGAAGTAGGGGCAATTCATCAATTGCCCCTACTTCATTGCTAAATTCGATCGATTCCCAATCCTGGTAAATCCCCTGGTATTAACCGCCCATCGATTAACTTAGCACCTATAAATGGATCGTCTAGTAAATTTAGATGACTATCCAAATCTAAATAATCTGCCAACGGTGACAACTGCGCTATGGCGGTATTTGCTAACACCGTATCTGAATAACAACCAAACATCACCTGCAAATCGTGAGCGCGGGCGGTGTGAATCATCCGCATCGCTTCAGTCAATCCGCCAGACTTCATGAGCTTGATATTAATCCCATCTACTTTATTAGCCAATCTAGGGATATCTCGACTGGTAAAACAACTTTCGTCGGCAAAAATTGGTAACGGGGATGCTTTCTTTAGTTCTACCAATTGCCCTTCATTTCCTCGTGCTAATGGTTGTTCCAGATATTCTACGCCCAAATCTGCCAACCACTGACTCATGTAAATCGCATCTGCGAGACTCCAACCGCCATTGGCATCGATAGTTAATTTTGCAGTGGGCATCTCATCCTTGATTGCCAACATCATCTCGCGATCGGCACCAATTCCCAAGGGATTCCCCAGTTTTATTTTTAAAAACCGCGCCTCGAATACTTCCAACCACCCGCGAATTCTCTCTCTGGCACCGTCGGGCGTATTAATCCCCACCGTCACCGAAATCGGGACAATTTTTTCGCGATCTAATCCCCACAATTGCCATAGGGGTAATCCGACACTCTTCCCTAGCCAATCATGTAGGGCAAGATCGATCGCGGCTCTTGCTGAGGAGGGTAATTGGAAAGCATTCATCAGACTCTCGATCGCTTGGCGTTGGAGGGGATGATAGGCTGCTAACTGAGGGATAATTTGTTTGACAGCAGTAGTAATCAGATCGAATGATTGGACTTGACTACCGATCGTAAATGGTACCGCTTCTCCCCAGCCAGTAATATCGTCTGCGGTGATCCCCACTGCTAAGTTTTGATTTTGACTACTGGTACCCCGACTAATTGTCAGCGCAAACCGTTTATTGACAGTGTAGGGATAAAGTTCGATTTTCATGTGGAGTTGGGAGTTGCCAGATTAATCTCTAATTTAATAAATTTTAGAGTACCGATCGCCTTATAGTAATTGAACCGTTCGTCGATCGCCGCAAACTGCCCTATGGCTGTCAGTAAAATTCCATTTGGATCTATCAAACAACTTTTCAACAAACGCCGAGATCGTTTGTCTACCCAATTATTAGGGCTGGGATTAATAATTACCGTCAGTTTTGTCGCGATCGCATTATTCGCACCATTATTACAGGCGATCGGTTTATTACAAGATCCGCAAGACCTACTCGGCTCTGCCATGCCGCCCTACAACCCAATTAATCAAGCTCCATCTTGGCAGCATTGGTTTGGGACTAGTCGGGAGGGTTATGATGTCTTTTCACGGACACTGTTTGGTGCTCAGGCGGCTCTGCAAGTGGTGATACTGGCAACTTTGATTAGTTTGCTGATTGGGGTGCCGTTGGGGATGGTGAGCGGCTATTTAGGCGGCAATCTCGATCGAGTCCTGCTGTTTATCATGGATACGATTTACACGTTACCAGGATTATTGTTATCGGTGACGCTGGCGTTTATTGTTGGTAAAGGCGTGTTTAATGCGGCGATCGCGTTGAGTATTTCTTACATTCCCCAGTACTTTCGAGTGGTACGAAATCAGACAGCCAGTTTGAAGACGCAAATGTTTGTCGAAGCGGCTCAGGCGTTAGGGGCATCTACCCGCCATGTGTTGACAAAATATCTATTTGCCAATGTGGTGCAGAGCGTACCCGTACTATTTACGCTCAATGCTGCGGATGCGATTCTCGTTTTGGGTGGCTTAGGTTTCCTTGGTTTGGGCTTACCTGACGAAATCGCCGAATGGGGACACGATCTCAAACAGGCTTTGCCCGCACTTTCGACGGGGATTTGGTGGACGACGTTATTTCCAGGGCTAGCTTTGACGTTGATGGTGACGGGCTTGTCACTCTTGGGTGAAGGTTTGACTGAGTTGATAAATCCCAGGGATAGACAAAGATAAGAGTTGTAAATCATGATAGAAGTAATCGGGATCGATCTTGGTGGTACGGCGATTAAATTAGGACGATTTACTGAAGATGGGACCTGTCTTCAGTCATTGTCAGTTCCCACACCGCATCCAGCATATCCCGACGTGACGATCGATATGATGATTTATGCGATCGAGAAATTAGCCCCAGGAATGATGAATATTCGCGCGATTGGTGTAGGTGCGCCAGGACCAGCGGATGCGGGGGGGAGGATCGCCAGAATTGCGATTAATTTAGCAGGTTGGATCGATATTCCGGTAGCGACACTGATCCAGTCTCGAACTGGGGTGCCGACAATCGTCGGAAATGATGGCAACTGCGCCGGATTGGGGGAAAATTGGTTGGGTGCAGGACGAAACTATCGCAATTCAGTACTCCTAACTTTGGGGACTGGAGTTGGTGGAGCAGTGTTTATCAATGGGGCATTATTTACGGGACATGCGGGGAGTGCTGGAGAATTAGGTTTGATTACCTTTGATGCAACGGGATATCCCTGTAAGAGTGGTAATAATGGCTCACTAGAACAGTTTCTATCTGGGCAATCAATTCGGCGCATCACTGGTAAAGAGCCGAAAGAACTGGGTATATTAGCGGCAGCAGGCGATCGATCTGCGCTAGAATTTTGGGATAATTATGGTCGAAATCTTGGTATTGGTTTGACGAGTATCAGCTATATTCTGACACCAGAAGTCGCGATTATCGGTGGCGGTATTAGTGCTAGTGCCAAATACTTTCTACCCGCAGCCAAACAGGAAATCGACAGGCGAGTGATGGTTACTTCTCGCCCAGGATTTAAACTAATTGAGGCAGAATTAGGAAATCAAGCAGGGATAACTGGTGCGGCTAAATTAGCATGGGAAATGTTAAAGCGCAAAAAATGAGGCATGGCGATTGGGGATGATGGTTGAGCAATACCATAGATCGTAACTAGCCTCGATCGATTTTCCTCTACCCAACTCGCGATCGCTAGTGCTCGGCAATATCATAAGTGTATAACTTGAATAGACGATCCTATGTCTTCAGAATCCCCAGAATCTCAATTAAGCCTTTTCGGTGATACCACAGCTATACCTATAGAACTCCCAGCTAATAACTTCGAGCTGATTCCCAGCAGCAGTAATATTCCGATTCCTCCAGGTACATATAGCAGTCTCAGTCAGCTTGCGACTCATTGTCAGGTTTGTCACCGCTGCGAACTAGGAAACACGCGGATCAATGCAGTAGTCGGTAGAGGTAGCGAACAAGCACCAATCTTAATTATTGGTGAAGGACCAGGGCAAAATGAAGACGAACAAGGTTTACCATTTGTCGGTCGATCGGGTCAACTGCTCGAAAAGATTCTAGCGGCGGTTAAACTAACGATCGATCGTGATATTTATATCTGCAACGTCGTCCGCTGTCGTCCGCCCGAAAATCGCGTCCCTACGCCTACTGAAGTTGCTGCTTGCAAACCCTATTTACTAGAACAAATCCGGTTGGTAAATCCGCAAATTATTTTATTAACTGGTGCCACAGCAGTCCGCGCCATCACAGGGAAAAAAGATGGGATCACCAAAATTCGGGGGACTTGGATTGAATGGGAAGGCAGATGGTGTATGCCAATTTTTCACCCAGCGTACTTATTACGCAATCCCTCTCCAGATGTTGGTAAACCCAAATGGTTGATGTGGCAAGATATTCAGGCGATTCGCGCCAAGCTAGATGAAATCAATTCGTAAATATATTTCGGTCGTCAATACTCATCTAGTTTAGGTTGCTGCCACGACAAATTACGATGTATGCTAACATCACACATCAATTATTTAGCAAAATTTGGGCATACTCAAACTGATAACTCTTACCAAACACGATCGAGTATGACTAAAGTAGCGAATGAATATGCAGTACATCTGCTATTGTCAGGCGGTCATCGGGAGGAAATCCGCTTTCCCACAGTGCAGGAGTTTCAGAAATGGTACAGTGCCGAGCTAATGCCAAAATCAGGCTCCAGCGACTTTATCACGGTACCCCTAAAAAATAATCAAGGTGAGTACATGGTAATTCGTCCTAGCTGCGTAGAAGCAATCCGTGTCGAACCCGTATTCGCATCGAGTATCGATCGAGACTACTAAATTAGGCTTTAGGGTATATGATCAAGCCGTAACGCACCAGCACTGACCACTCGTGCTACTCTGTTTGCTACTGCAAAATCGATACATCACAATCGAATGCGAGATCGGATCGGAAACATGACTTCCACAACTCTCGTCACCGATTGCAATGTCCAAGCGTTATTTTAATAATTACTTCATGATGAGAACACTGGCTTTACTCTCTTTGAATCTAGGTATTGCGCTAGGATTCAATCAGCAACTATCCTTACGGTCAGATGCTGCACCCATTGCCAATATCCGTACTCCCAGTACTCCCAGTACTCCCAGTACTCCCAGTACTCCCAGTACTCCCAGTACTCCTAATTACGAGGAAAATTCTCTAGGTTTTGACGAGCAACTGTGGGGTAAATCCGGCGACAAAGCATCGATGCTCAAATCGATCGATCACAGTCTTCGCTACTTAAATACACCCACAGCTATCAAAGCTTATCAAAATTATCCCGTCCAGGGCATTAGTCGCGATCGAGTACGTCGATCGCTAGTCAGATTTCGTCAATTGGTTAATATTAGTCGTTCCGCTGCCGAACTTCAAACTGCGGTAAAGCAGGAATTTTCCTTTTATCAGTCGATTGGTAAAGATAACAAAGGTACAGTCCAATTTACTGGTTACTACAAACCAATTCATCAAGCCAGTCGTACCCAGACAGCCGAATTTAAATATCCTCTCTACAAACTACCTGCGGACTTTAGTAGTTGGAAAGACCCTCAACCCGAACGCGTTCAATTAGAAGGTGTAGACGGGCTACAAGCCGGTACAAGTGCGCTCGCAGGTAATCAAATATTTTGGATGCGCGATCGATTTGAAGCGCTCCTCGTACAGATTCAGGGTTCGGCAGAACTCAACCTTCCCGATGGGAGCAAAACTAGTGTCGGCTTCGCTGGGGGTACGAATTTTGCCTACACCAGTATCGGTAAAGAACTCGCCAAAGATGGTAAAGTCACCGCCAGCCAGCTTAATCTCCCTGGAATTATCCGTTACTTCCGCGACAATCCCTTGGAATTAAATGTTTATATTCCTCGCTACAAACGATTTGTCTTTATGAAGGAAACCTTCAACAGTGAGGCGATCGGCAGTATTAATGTGCCAGTCACACCCGAGCGATCGATCGCCACTGATAAGTCGATGATGCCACCAGGCGCACTAGCTCTAGTTTATACCAAATTTCCTTATGTGATTGCAGGTCGATCGATCCAACAAAAATTGGTGAGTCGTTATGTTTTGGATCAGGATACGGGGAGTGCGATTACTGGGCCAGGACGTGTAGACTATTTCATGGGTACTGGCAAGATTGCTGGCGATCGTGCAGGTATCACTGGTGGGCCTGGACAGCTTTATTATCTATTGTTAAAGAGCTAGGTTTAGCAGTTGACAGTTGACACTTCTCTTCTCGATCGAGAGGCTCCGCCAACGAGACGCTAAGGGCAAGGCTAACGCCAACAGTGCAAGCAGTTGATAGTTTACAGTTGGCAATGATGGTAATTAAACCGATCGAACTAGGACAGCCACAGTGTTCGAGCGTTATCGAGTCTTACAGGGCAGTTATAGCTGCTCTGTGGGCTGTAGATCGAGTAATTTTTGATAATCGCGCAGCAGATAATTTGAGTACCCAACTGCCACCGGATATCTATGTCAAAGATGATATTTACTCGATCGATACTCTTCCCAAAGCCATTTCAGCGAGGATATCCGGCGGGAAAGTGCCGTTAATTCAAGTTGAAAGACCTACATCAACGACAGTAATTATTCAGCCGATTATCGATAGTAGTAAGAAATAATAATTCAGATAATTTTTGGTAGAATATCAATTCGGACTACCCCACGCCACCGCCGATCCTCACCCATGCCCGATTCCAGTACTACTTCACAACCGATCCCTTCAGCTATCGCCGAGTTGCAGGACAAATTTACAACTAGCACCACTAAAAATCAGTTGCAGATGCTTCCTCAGATCGTTGCTACTGGTTTACCAGGTGTTGAAATTTTAATTAAGTGTCTCCAGCAACAGCTAGAAAGTAAGCCGACAATGATTGCTGGAGCCGTTTATCAAGCTCTATATCACAGCGAGCTTCCCGCAGCCAGAGAGTATCTCGATCGAGAATTCCCCACCGGAATCGTTCCGCTCCAATCGAGCGCAAATATTGACTACACGACTCTTCAAAAATTATTAGCCCGACAAGAATTCCAAGCTGCTGATAAACTTACCACCGAGAAGCTCTGCGAATTAGCGGGTGCGGGTGCCGTCGGGCGGAAGTGGATTTATTTCACTGAAGTCGAACAGTTACCCTCGATCGATCTGCACACAATTGACTCTTTATGGCTACTTCATTCTGAAGGTAAATTTGGCTTTTCAATCCAACGAGAAATGTGGCTGGGAATGAGCAAAAATTGGGATAAACTGTGGGTGAAAATTGGCTGGAAAAACGCTAATAACTGGACTCGCTATCCAGGCTCATTTACCTGGGATTTGACTGCGCCCAGAGGTCATCTACCCCTATCCAATCAACTGCGTGGCGTTCGCGTAATATTCGCTCTGTTATCACATCCTGCCTGGTATAAAACTGGTGAATAGAAGATTTTGGATTTTAGATTAAAATCGACAGCCGGAGACTGCAACCTTCTAACTTCTAACTTCTAACTCCCAAATGCTGAAATCATCACACCGTCTCGCAGTATTGTTACATGAAGGAATCACTGGAGTTCAGGGGAAGACGGGATTGACACTGTTGCGATATAGTCCAGCGCAGGTAGTGTGTGCGATCGATCGATCGGTAGCGGGTCAGTCTTTGGTAGAGTTAACGGGCATTAACCGCGATGTGCCGATTGTAGATTCGATCGAATCGGCTTTAAATTATCAGCCGGATGTCTTAGCAATTGGGATTGCACCATCGGGTGGGATCGTTCCCGATAGTTGGATGGCCGAATTACAAACTGCTGTAGCTGCGGGTTTATCGATCGTCAATGGATTACACACGCCTTTAGCCAATCATCCTCAACTGGTAAACCGATTAAAACCAGGACAATGGATCTGGGACATGCGTCAGGAACCTCAAGGATTGAAGATCGGTACTGGTGCGGCGAAGTCTTTACCCTGTCAGCGAGTGCTGATGGTAGGTACTGATATGGCGATCGGTAAAATGTCCGCAGCACTAGAATTGCAACGTACCTGCCAACATCGGGGGATAAAATCAAAGTTTATTGCTACGGGACAAGCGGGGATGATGATTAGTGGTGAGGGTGTCGCGCTCGATGCCGTGCGGGTAGACTATGCCGCAGGAGCGATCGAACAAGCTGTGATGCAGTATGGCAATGATTATGAGCTGCTAATCGTGGAGGGACAGGGTTCGCTCTTACATCCAGGCTCGACAGCGACTCTCCCATTGATTCGCGGCTCCCAACCGACACACCTGATCCTACTACACAAAATCGGTCAAGAAACCATTCGCAATTGTCCCGATGTCAAAATTCCCCCCTTAGCAGAAGTCGTACGGCTGTATGAGGCAGTAGCTAGCTGTGCGGGCGCATTTGGCACCGTCAAAGTGGTCGCTATCGCCCTTAATGGTGGCAAGTTACCTGATGATGTCGTCAGATCCCAGATCGATCGAGTCACCGCAGCGACGGGTTTACCCTGTACGGATGCCGTCCGGTTTGGTGCTGATGTGTTGTTGGATGCAATTTTCAATTCGCATTGTCTCGCAGAGAGGGTTTAGCGCATCAAGACAGGCGGACTTTGCATTCTGAGCGGTGATTTCCATCGCTGAAATTTTCATCTGACGATCGATTCACCCGATCGATTGTCCAAAGTGAAATCTGAAAAGCTATACTCAGACTGCATCAACTAGTAATCATAACTAAAACTAATCACCCTCATTAGATCTCTAAAACTGAGAAAAGTTTACAAACATTAACAATTAAGTTAAGTTAAGGACATATTCATCCAATACATTCCGTTCTACCGAGAACACCAGCAATCATAAAATGACTACAACTCTACAACGCACCCAGAGCGCAAACATCTGGGAACGCTTTTGTAGCTGGACCACATCCACCGAAAACCGCATTTATGTTGGTTGGTTCGGTGTACTGATGGTTCCTACATTGCTTTCTGCAACTATCTGTTTCATCATCGCTTTCATCG
>Ga0209390_10011401_pt1 | contig 10216 bp, 9 predicted proteins | sample BON01_FD_187212 | JGI IMG/M metagenome (GOLD analysis project Ga0209390, IMG submission 187212) | Freshwater microbial communities from Lake Bonney liftoff mats and glacier meltwater in Antarctica - BON-01 (SPAdes) (version 2) | ecosystem: Environmental > Aquatic > Freshwater > Ice > Glacier... | reverse complement strand
GCTGATGGCTCGCTGGGCTCCAGGATTTTGTGTAGGTACTGCAGGAACTCTGCGGAAGGTGCCCCTGGTGGACCCCAGGCGGGCTCTTCGAATAGGAGCATGCCTGTGCACGTGTCGTTCGGTCGGGCCACCTGCGCGGGCCACAAGCAGAAATATGTCAGGAACGAGCTCGGCATCCCCTCAACCCAACTTGGCACGCAAATGCACAGCCTGGCATGGCTCGGGCAGGGGCTCTGCCCAGCTCAGCACGCCATATCCATGTCGCGCGGCCCTCCTACAACACCCACGACCGCCGCTCCAAGGCGCCGCGGCAGGGTCTCACCTGGTGGTTCTGTGGAGCGAGCAGTCGTAGCTACGGGCCGCCGGAAGGTAGCGGCGATTAGCGGCGTAAACTGGTACTGCCTCAAAAACATTTTAGACGACATTTTTTCAACTGCTGTGAACTTAGCAAAATTTTCAAAATTGGCCTGTGAAATTTAGTCAGGGCTGACAGATACCACAGGGGGAGCAACGAGCGTCCGAGCGAGCTAGACTCTATCTCCGGTTCGTCTCGTCCATAGGGCACTCTCTTCCTTGATACGCCAGGGGTAGGCATATGAGTTTGGGGAGTGACGGGGGCATTGAACCAAACCGGTCCGGGTGTATGCAAAGGGGCTGATATGGGATTGGGGTTACCAAAGGCGGCCATTCCGGTAGGGTCTAGGCCATTAAAATAAGCCTGGAGCTCAGCCGAGTGGGTATTGGCGGGGACAAGAGGGACCGTGGAGGTCCGCTGATGATGGCGTGTAGGCTCATGCGAGTCAAAACGTGTGTGGCGTGGCGGTGGAGGGTTAGCGGCGGTTTCGTCTTGGGCACGCATGCGAGCTAGCTCTACGTCCTTAAGTCTCTTTCGCTCCGCGTGAACTGCCCGTAGGTCTTTAAGTGCGGCCTCTTGGTTTAGGCTTTCGTACTTCTGGGTTTCAATTAGAAGCCTACGTTCCTGATCGTAAATCGCCTGTTCGCGAGCATGGAAGTTCTTCTCTGACCGCAGGTCATCGGAGGCAGAAGCATTACTCTCCGCATACGCGCTAGCGGGGCGTGGTACCGTAGGAATAGGTCCGTATGGGGCCGCGACGAGTACGGGCACGTGTGGAGTTGTGGCGATTACAGGCACGTGTGGGATGGTTGCGATTACCGGCACGTGTGGAGTGGTGGCGAGTACAGGCACGTGTGGGACAGGCCCTAACCCTAAATCCAACCATGACGGGACTGGGGCGGCGACGGGTTCCGATCTGGCACTCGAAAGGGAGGGATGAGAATGGGACGCGAGATCGCCGTCAGGGTCATACCACGGGTTGAAAGCATCATATCCACTATCCATCCCAAAATTAGGGTTTGGGGGAGGGTAGGGAGCAGGAGTAGAAGGTCTAAGGTGAGGGGATGACAATCCACTATAAGCCGGGGGAGCCGTAAATGAAAGAGATGGAATGGAGGGCGCTAAGGGTGGCGCTGCTCCTTCGGCCGGCGCCGCGGAAATAGGGTAGGAGAAGAGATGGCCTTGTTCAGGATTGAAAGTTCTCCTAGGAGGTCTTGATGGGACACCGGGTGTGTCAGAAGGGCCATATTCAGGAGAGAACCCAGGAGTCCTGGCTTCTCCCCCCCTTAATGGAGATACTTCGTCCTCGGAGTTTTCGTAAGAACCTCCCGCCGAAGGTGGAAGTGAAATAGGGTCAGAGTCTAGATCGCCGTTATATGTACGTCGCGACTTGTTTACCCACCTGGAATGACGAGCATGCAAGTCGAGGCCGAACTGAGAACGAGCGTTCGTGATGGCTCTAGTAGCTCCGCGACGAATTACGTCGGGGGAGTCATCTATTTCTTTGAATATGGCCGAGTAGCTTCGCGAAGCGGCGCTAAAGGCGTAACGGGCGCGGCTCATAAGGCTAGCGGAGGGGGAAAAAGATGAGCAAACCGAGGTCTGCGTATGTGAACCTCCATGTGAAGAAGAGTCAGAGAGCGACTCGCTATCGGATTTGTTGTAATCACTGGCTGGAGCCGAGGCTGGGTTCGAGGGTGGCGGAGCGTCGTCCTCGTGGTCCATACGGGGGAGGACGTGAGAGCTAGATGAGGGGGTCTCACCAGGCTCATTTTCCATACGAACTATGAAAGCAGCTACCTCTGTATGTGGTAGGGGTGGTGTAACTGGTGGCGTGCTGCGTACACTGTGTGTGTTGGCTACCGAAAGGGTTCTAACCAGGGACGGGTTAAATGAACCCGTTACGTAATGGGCGGCCCAATTGGAAACATAAGCTTCTGGCATTGGAGTAGGCAGCAGCGCCAATAGAATGTGGGTAATCGCCAGAGGCGCTGGATGGGTGGTCGCCGGAGGCACTGTGTGTATGGGCTGGTGGATTGCCAAAGGCGCCGGTGGTGTGGTCAAGGGTGCGGGCGAAACTGGTGGCGTGTCGTAGTCTATAACTGATTCCAGAGCGGAAGGAGGATTAGAAGGCGGGGGCACAGCGCCGGCGGCAAGTGTGGTCCACCGAGTACAAGTTAACTCTAACATGGAAGGAGTGACTGGAAGGTTAGCCATTATTTCCCTACAGGTCATACCACAAAAATCATAGTGACCTGTGGTGGAGTAATAAAAGACGAGGTTGTTGCAGCTTGGGAAGCCACACTTGATCTCTCCTGGTCCTGCTTTAGGTTTATTACCGTATTTATTTGCCAATTTGGCGTGGTTAATACAGCAAAAATCGTAAGCAAGGAGTATGTCTGGTCTAAAGTGAACCGGGCGTTCACATTCCGGGAGGGCGCACCTGGTTTTAGAGCAGAGGGCCTGTAGGTATTTGAGGTGGCTACGGCTACAACACAGGGACGCCGTACCCCCGATAACGAAGGCATCCTTGTTGCAGTCCTTGAGTGCGCATTGAGCTACCTCCGGGGGTGAATGGTGTCGAATGGACATGGCGTGGTTACGCGGCACGGTGAGCCTCGGAAGTTGGTCAATATGCAGTTGCACGATAGTCTCCTCTATCTGGCGCGCAAGCTCAGCATCCTCGGCCATAGTGATCGCGCTCAGTCTGCTTATTCTACGGTCATTTTCACCGTGAAGCGCCTCATACTTATCCTCCTTATCACGAGCCTCCTTAGTGAGTTTGAGACGTCGAATAGATTCGATCTCCGACTCCGTCTGTGCTACAGGTGTAACGCGTCTGGATGTAGGTCGTGTGGGGAGGTTGACCACAGGGTCTCCGCACGGTATACAAGTTCGCATATCGGGAGGCGAGCCGGGAGGCGATGATGGTGGAGGTGAATCAGGAGGCGGTGGTGGCGGCACACAGCCGTCACAATTATCGTCTGAAGAACAATCTTCCCCAAAATCAACATCTTCCTCCACGTGAGCGGCTGGGTCAATAAAACCAGGTGGTATGTTGATCTTGTTACCAAGCTCATTTGCATGAACACTATCCGGGTTGAACCTAAAGTTGTGTTGTGGTAGGGTGGATGATTGGCGAACGGGGGCCGTAGTGCCGCTTTGGGACGTGGAACCCTTTGGGCCACTAGATGGCCGTTCCATGGCTCGAAATAGTTCGCTAGGGCCTGGGGTTCCTACCGGCTTATCCTTTCTCTTCTCGTCCTCCGGTGGGTCATCGTCCGGCGGAGGGGGAGTTGGAGGTGGGGATGCAGTGTTGGAGTCAGAGTCCGCCCTAATAAGCCTAATACACCATAGTTTCTCGGGGTCGCCGGTCCTGCCATCCTCTGCTAGGTCCATACTAAATGGGCCTTCGGAGACCAAGTATATGGACTATTTATTGGGTTGACATGCCCAATGACCAATGAATTAATCCCACCGCGCATAATCCTACACACGATGCTTGGGGGGCGCCTCGGGTTGGCTCGGTTTGGCCCGCCCACGAGTGCAGGTAAGCAGCGAAGAACGTGTCATTACCTATTGGAGTAGGGCCCATATCCGTCCACTTCTCTCCGGCGTGAATTAGAAGCTCGTTAACAGTCCACCATTCATCATGCATGGATGATGGTTGCTTTAGCAAATCGGTGACAATTCTACTAAGGATGGCATCGGCAAATAGATCCATGGCGGGAGTCGCGTACGGAGCGGGTGTAGTGACCGGAGTGGAAACATCGTTAATCCTGAGGCGCCATCTATTGCCTGGGTGAGAAACAGATGGATAGGATTCAAAGCAAATCTATGTAAGATTGTTCCTAGGGAACTTGGCCCATTGAAGCAAACCAAAACATAAGATGCAATGATCGTCTCCGGTGGTGACCGAGTACTCTGCGGCGCACAAATATAGGTACCGGCGTAATAAGCAAACCTCGTACTTTTTATTCGCAGTCATATCTTCGGATAATTCCGTGAGGTGCCCTATAAGTTCGCTAACGGTATAGGAATCCTGTGCCGTTGGCCCTTGGCAGCAGAGTAGAGAGGTAACTGCCCTACCAAGGAGAGGATTGACCGTGGGATCGGGGTCGGGGTGCGGGGTAAACGGGTCGGAATGATTCCGGAATGGGCCGGAGTGCCATCCGGGTTATCCTTAATAACAATGGGCGGCCCCTTGTCGTCTCGGGGAGGCGAAGGTGGCGGCTGTGAATCGGGGCTGGATGGTGTCTGGTTCCCAAAGGGTTCCGTCAGGGAGCCTGAAATGATATCTCTCTCCTATCCCGAGGGCGGGATTATGAAGGGGGGGGGCGATGGCCGAAGGCCGTAACCCCATAGATCGCATCATACTCGAAGATTACCACCAGGTGTCTATACTCGGGTAGTCTGGCTTAAGTAAACAAACCGGCGGCAAGAATAGCGCCGATGTCTGTAGGCGGGGTGAGTCTGATTGTACCCAAAGCTTGTAAATAGTTGGTTAGACATTCAGAGGTGTTAACAACGCTCGACCTGTGAACACCGTGATCTGGTAGATGTACTCCTTTCTCTAATAGATCGTCGATCGACCACCATTGACCGTTAGGTGCCTCTGGCTGGTGTAGTAAACCGAGAATAATATTGCGAAGGACGTTTCCGGCCCCGGGAGAGGGGTTAAGGTCTGCAGAAATAAGACTCCTGTCGGTGTCTAGGTCGATCAGCCTCGGTAGATTCCTTCGAACTATAGCCCTTCCGCCAAGTGGCGGAACCGGTGGAGGGAGGGGTGTATCCCAGCGCCAGCTAAGGAAGTAATTATCTCCCGGGTGTTGGTCAACAAGTAGCGAGACAGGATCTTGTCTGGCAGTGATACCCAAGGTGGCGAAGTGGGGTTTATTAATAGCGAGATTGGCCCAAGCTATTAACCCATGACAAGTGGCGTGTTCGAGAGCATCCAAATCGTGAGAGGGGATGTAACCAACTTGAGCAACAGAGCGCAAATAGGTAACAAGGGAGTTGCATTCCTCTGGTTTAGTTGAATCCAGAAAGTGGTCGAAGATTTCACTAACCGACCGCCATTTTCTTTGGCTCTTGAGTAGCGTGGGGACCCTTCGACTGAGGATATGGTGTGGGTGGGTGCCGGGGATCGAGGCACTAACTGGAGGTGGTTGGACGAAATTGGAGGAGCTGGCTCCACCCCGATTTTGCCCATTAACATCAGCTATAGGTCCCCGTGGGTCAGAGGAAGAGGAGGAAGCGGAGGAGAACTGAGGGGATCGACCAACAGAGGGGTTAGAGAAGTCCTTACGACGCTTAGCGTTACTCCTTTCCCCCTGGGCCCGAACTGCCGGGGCATAAGTGCCTTTAGAGGGACTCTTACCGGTTAGCTCGAGGCCCCATCTATCGCAGTGAAGCTCCGAGTTGGCGTCGAGGCGAACGACTCGGAAAATGTGTTGGTTTTCAACACCTTCCGCCCAACGAAGTAATCCTACGCTAGCCACATTAAATTGCCTATCTTCATCTACTCGGTAACTAACAGCGTCGATAGCGATGTCATACAAGAATCGCGTGTAAACAGCACGCGTGCTTATATGTTGCAAGTCCATGGATGCTGTCATGCGCACCGTCCGGTTTAAAAGACTCCGAAGTGGCCAAGTGCATCCGCTCTGCTGGTTGTCGGGACACTTGGCCTCGAGGAGCGCCTGAACATATTGGCTCAGCCTCGCGCCGGCGGCGTGTCGGGCGTGTGGCGGGAACGATTGGCTTATTAATGTATCCCGTTCGTCGCGCAGAAAACACCCCATGCAATTAGCAGTGCAAAACGTTAAGGTAGTATGTTTTCTGACCACTCTATGACGGAACTGGCCGTTATGGAGTGTACAAATATTCTCGCACTGGCTTGCGTGGTCCGAATAGTGGCACCGAATCTGTAGGTCGGGAAGATTTTGACGGGGGTAATTCGGTGGTGGTGGTGGTGGTGGTCTACCCCTATTGTCATCGCCTCCCTCTCCGTGCCTGTACCCGTCATTGTGGCGATAAGGCCTAGAGGGGGTGTGTGATGAGCGTGAAGGAGTGGAGTGATGTGCACCAGCTAAACGAGGTCGACGGCCGGGCCCGGGGTCACCCCCGGCGCAGCTACGGGGTGTTTTACAGCAGTTAGCTATACGCGTTTCCTTGCGTGGGCTTGTGGGGATGTGGATGAACCGAGGGACGGAGTGAAAGAGGAGATCAGATAGGGGTCGGTCGGGTCCATGTGGAGAGATGGTCGGTTCAGGGGTAACCGGGGGCAATGTTGCTCCACGGACGTCACCCGCCTCGACGACCTGGGGCACGAAACCGGCACAGCTACGGGGGGTTTTACAACGGTTAGCTCTACGCGTTTCCTTGCGAGAAGGTGGGTGGTTGGTGCGGAGTTTGCGTTGGATATGATGGTGTGTCGCATCCGCGAGAGATATAGAGCCCTAAGGTACTACCTTTAGCTCTATACTTGGGGATAAGACGAGATAACCATAGTATTTAGCACCTAGTAGACAGTAAACCAAGACGTACCGCCACCGAGGCGACGCTACGACTTTAAGGCCGACTATAGGCACGGGCACGACGAGGCGACCTCTACAAGGCCAACTCGACGTACAGGAACAGGAAGGCGCAGAGCGCCTTGAGTACACAGTAATATCCCCCTTATATAGCAGTTGATGACCGTGCGAGCCGGTGTTCTTCCGAACACTGATCGCGGCCACTCAGCTTATATGTATTGCCGAGACGTAGTCAAACCCGACGACGAGGCCAGTACGCACCGGCCTCAGTCATCATCAGCACAGGAATCAGTAACGGTTCATAGGCACCCATACCCCCCAGATTTAGCGTCTATCTTCCAGAGTAACGACTAAGGTTAAACCTTATTCCTTACTCTCTAAGATAATGACCCCCTCATAATAGATATATACCCAGATTCGTGTGAATGACCATTGCGGATGTTCGACAGTTCACAGTTCAGCCGAGCGACGGCCTCAGCGTGCCGACCAATCAACCATTGACGAACCCAAACCAGAACCACAGACCATATACCCAGCTCAGCCTTTGTGATGCGTGCCCCGGCCAACATGCCAGCGGCACCCCAGCCATTTGACCCAGCAGGCTTATGCCCGGACCAACCCAGAGGAGACATGAATACCCAGTCGACGATCAACCCGCTCGCGCCATCTGACGTGGGCGGGACGGCTGGCCATGATGCCGCGGCGTGTGTTAGCGCACGCGGCAGGTGTGATGGCGAGCGCGTGTGCGACGCGCGCGATGCCAATTGCGTACTTTCTCCTACAACCCAGTCTCTACCAGCGCGACAAGTCGTAGCTCCACAAGCACAGAACTTCGGCACCAGCGTCGCAGTCAGCGAGCTGCCATCAACCCTACCATCAAGTGCGCGGGCATCAACACGCCCGCCGCCTCCATCTCCGAGGGCTCGACCAAGGGCAAGATCACCGCTTTCTTCGTCCCGTCGGCCTCGCACGGTCAGGCCAGGCGGTCTGCCGTGCGCGGTCCTTCTGCTCCCGCCGTCCCTTCCGTTTCCATTCCAGTCCCTACCCCGGCCGGCGTTGCTCCTTTCGACGCTGTCGCTCCCTCCGTCCCTTCCGTTGCCCCAACCGCCCATCGTCGACGGACGGGTGCTTCTACGAACAACTCGCCCATCTCGCAGCCGACGGGAGCTGCTCCGCAGCATTCTACGAACGACTCTCCCATCTCACAGCCGACGGGAGCTGCTCTGCAGCGCCTCCACGAGAGGCGGGCCCTCTCCAAGACTCGGCTCTACGTCGCTCACGGATCTCGTCTCATTGCATCTGGTATGAATCCAAGGGCAAGGGCTAACCGCCAGGGCCCGCCTGCGCAAACCTCCAATAATACCATATTTACCAACGACACCTCTTCTAACCGCAAACACGTCGAGAATGTTAAACCCCCCCGGAATTGCACGCCAAAGCAAGTCCCGGAAACCAAATCTTCACCTAAGTGCTCCGATTCTCTAAACGACTTAACGGGACCGACACCTCCTAGTTTAGAAAAACCTAGCCTAAAACCGAAAAAAACAATTCGTAGACGCAATCTAGGGCCCAGCCCGATTAGCTTATACACTACCACATACCCTACCACCCCCAGATTCAACGCGCGCACCTCACTTTCATGCAGGAGCTCGTCGAAAATGTTAAACCCATCCGGAATTAGTAATAGGACAGCCGTTTGTACTGGATACATGTTGAGACACCCAGTAACGTACGTCACTATAATAGTAATAGCACGGCCGTTCGTACTGTATACATGTTGAGACACCCAGTAACATACGTCACTATACTTACAACTATAGTCCCGGAAACCAAATCTTCACCTAAGTGCTCCGATTCTCTAAACGACTTAACGGGACCAACACCCCCTAATTTAGAAAAACCTAGCCTTAAACCGAAAAAAACAATTCGTGAACGCAATCTAGGGCCCAGCCCCATTAGCTTATACACTACCACATACCCTATCACCCCCAGATTCAACGCGCGCACCTCGCTTACATGCAGAAGCTCGTCGAAAATGATAAACCCATCCGGAATTAGTAATAGAACGGCCGTTCGTACTGGATACATGTTGAGACACCCAGTAACGTACGTCACTATAATAGTAATAACACGGCCGTTCGTACTGGATACATGTTGAGACACCCAGTAACGTACGTCACTATACTTACAACTATAGTCCCAGAAAACAAATCTTCACCTAAGTGCTCCAATTCTCTAAACAACTTAACGGGACCAACACCCCCTAGTTTAGAAAAACCTAGCCTTAAACCGAAAAAAACAATTCGTGAACGCAATCTAGGGCCCAGCCCCATTAGCTTATACACTACCACATACCCTACCACCCCCAGATTCAACGCGCGCACCTCGCTTTCATGCAGGAGCTCGTCGAAAATGATAAACCCATCCGGAATTAGTAATAGGACGGCCGTTCGTACTGGATACATGTTGAGACACCCAGTAACGTACGTCACTATACTTACAGCTATAGTCCCGGAAACCAAATCTTTGCCTAAGTGCTCCGATTCGATAAACGACTTCAAGGGACTGTCAACCCCCAGTTTAAACAATCCCGACCTTAAGCTGAATACCCCTCCCGAATTGCACGTCAAAGCAAGTTCCGGAAACCAAATCTTCACCTAAGTGCTCCGATTCTCTAAGCGACTTAAAGGGACAGTCAAACCCCAGTTTAGAGAAACTTAGCCTTAAACCGAAGAAACCAATTCGTAAACGCAATTTAGGGCCCAGCCCGATTAGCTTATACACTACCACTACCACACTACCACCACCACTACCACTACCACTACCACTACCGCCACTACCACCACTACTACCACCACTACTACCACTACCGCCACTACTACCACCACTACCACTACCACCACTATCATTTTTAGAGACAGATTCTGAAATTGAGGCTAATCTACGCCTGTAAGGAGAGGATGGCTAACCTCCCAGTTGCTTCCTCCTATGTTGGAACTAACCTGTACTCATTTTACCACAGCGCCCTGGGTGAACCACCTACCTACACACGCAGCGCCTGGCGAACCACCACCTACACACGCAGCGCCAAACAAAAACGCGCGCCAACTTCGCGAAAGTGCGAACGAGGGTAAAAGCCGTTTTCACCATGCACTACACGCGACATCAATGACCGCGGTGCCGACCTCCCGCTTAGCAGGCATCCTCAAGAGGCGCCCTAGGGCATCACGCGCCTCAAGATCCGGAAGTCCAGCTGCCAATATCAAGTCAGCACTGTTTGGGCGCACAGCAACATCTGCACAGAGCCAGAGGCCGCCCGAGGCGG
>Ga0209390_10011398_pt1 | contig 10218 bp, 10 predicted proteins | sample BON01_FD_187212 | JGI IMG/M metagenome (GOLD analysis project Ga0209390, IMG submission 187212) | Freshwater microbial communities from Lake Bonney liftoff mats and glacier meltwater in Antarctica - BON-01 (SPAdes) (version 2) | ecosystem: Environmental > Aquatic > Freshwater > Ice > Glacier... | reverse complement strand
GAATATATATACTGTATGTATTATATGTATATATTTATATATATGTATTATATGCATATATATATATATATATATGCACACATATATATATATATATATATATATATATATATATATATATATATATAAAATATATATATATATATATATATATACACACATATATATATATATATGTATATATATATATATATATATATATATATAATATGCATATATATATATGTATATGTCTTACCATCGAAGGGCTTTCCAAGGTCGGTTCCGAACCGTCATTCGTGAAGTCACCTTGACATTATCCCCAGCCCAAGCAATAATAGAGACGGCTGTTTGTCTGGGACCTGAATTGTAGGTCCCACCCGGAATCGAAAATCTGGGCGTGCGGGAACGGAAAGTTATGGTTCGCAACTTATTGCCATTTGAATCGGATGCGTAGATCAGGCCGCGCGTTCTATCAATTGCTATTCCAAAGGGCGAATTGAAAAGTGCCGAAGACGATTCTCCGTCGCGATATCTGGCAACATTGGTCGATCCGCCGGGCTTGCCGGCCGGGTTAGCGCCAGCCAGGCTTCCTACATACTGAAAAAAAAAACGAGCGCAGAGGGTGTCAGGACAATGCAAAAGCATTTGACACATTCAACAAATAGGAAATAATCTTGCAAAAAGCAAGTAGAGCACATTAAGATTACCTGGTTGTTAACCTCGAAATAGCGTATGATATTCGACCCACTGTCGCTAAAGTACAAAACATTTCCATCTTCACCTGGAAACAAAACAAAAGGCACCAACAGGGCATCCCACGCACATGCTCAGAAATGATAGGACCATATATATATATAAACATATATTTATATACATACATACATATATATACATACACATATATACACATATGTATATATACATACACATATGTGTGTGTGAGTGTGTATATGTATACCTACATACATAAATATATATGTACCCCATGCCGCTTGGTCCATGAAAGCATAGCCAAATTGGGCGTGCATTCCAATCCCAGAATACGAGCCTTCAGATCTGCCAGCAAGTGTGTAAACTTCTGACGTCTCCAGACTTAGGCGACGCAATCGGAAGCCTCCTTGCATAGAGAAATAAACGTGCCTACCGTCAGGAGAAACAGTCAATCCCCAGGGAGTCTTGATTTCTGCCTGAGTTCCAAAGCCATGCGCGAGTCCTCCCACTCCATTTCCTGCAATAGTAGTGACATTGCCTGCCGGCAATACTATCTTCCGGATGCGGTGGTTGCCGGAGTCTGCTACAAAAAGCTCGTCACCACCAGTGGACACTGCAATGCCACGGGGAGAATTCCATATAGATTCTCCAGTTGAGCCCTCAAATATGTCTGAGCCCTTCAAAGTTTCTGCGTATCCGCTCGTCACGTTTATGTATCTAATAAAGTTGTTGCCAGCATCTGTGACAAACAGACGCACGCCGTCTGGATGCACAATCATATGGCTTAGCTCCGCAAATTTTGCCAGGGTACCTACACCGTCATTTACTCCCTGTGATCCTCCAGCTATTGAGGTCACTTGTAGCAAATCCACCGATACATTCTGAATTGCGTGGTTCCCAGCATCCAGGAGGAAAATTGAATTTTTATCTCTTGATAGCACAAGACTGGATGGTCTGTTGAATTTAATCCCGCCTTGCCGATTTTGTATACGTCCGTCTCCATCTACATAGCCAGCTGAGTCTCCAAGCAGCGTACACACTTCGCTGATGCATGCTGAAAAAAAAACTTTAGCGCACAGGGTGTCAGTACCATACAAATGCAATGGACACATGCAACAAATAGGAAATATCTTGCAACACACAGTAGAGCACACGAAAATTACCAGCCTGCACTTCAATTTCTGCCACAGAATAAGCCACTCCAGGTTCCCCTAATGTGCTGCCGAACCCTGCATACCGGGAGAGGTTCAAGATCACATAGCTAGCGTCCCATCCCCGAGGCAAATTGACGATCTCTGTGCAACCTGCGCACGTGTCCCCGATCTCATTTTGACAGACTGCTGCTTCATATCCTGGCACACTGTAATCATACGGAAATTCTCTCTTTTGCGTCTTGACAATGTCAAGGTACGCGCTCGACGATGCATTGCTCACAAACATGGTTACCGCACTTGCAACTACTTCCTTATTGTATGCTCTACTGTGTGCTGCCACCCGTAAAGTGTAGTGACTGGGGAAAAATGTTGTGCTACCCCAAGTGATCTTGACCCGTTTGAGCTCAAACATCCCCCCATTGGGAGCTATGTGAACGACAATGTATGTCCATCCCTGTTTTATGAATCGATATGTGTACACATACAGATATATATATGTAGATATGCGTCAGCGTGTAAATTCGCTGATTTACTCCTACAGTGCTTCTCCGTGCAGTGCTCATTCATGTATAGGAACTGCTATTTGTTTCCTAGCTAGCCCAGTCCCTATTTGTTTCCTTTAAATCAAAGTACCATATGTCTGCATGTGCATCCCAATCCTAATCAAAGTTCTGTAAGTGGGAGAAACACTGAAGAGAGGATTTGTTTCAGTGTAAAACAGATGGACTATACTCTCATCGTATGTGTCAAGGTCAAACTACATTCGACTCGGATCATAGTGTACACACACTCCTCATCAGGAATGATGGAAAGTATTGTGATGGTATTTGAGGCACCAATTCTCGTGTAGTCAAGTCCCGTTGGTGGCGAGATCGTAGTCCACGGTACTGCATCATTTGCATAGCCATCAATTATCAACTCAGCCTTTTCATTGTTTGATCCAGGCAGGTAAACCGAAGCATCACGATTTGCTGTTTGGTCATCTACAAACTTCTCATCGAAAAATGAGGAATCACAATAGAGTTGCTGAATGGCCTTGTCAGAGTATACCAAATCCACTTCCACGAAACGGGCTGTAGATTTAGTATCAAATGAGAATGAAGCTGTCCAGGTCCTCATGTTCCCTGCGGTCGTTACCAAGACTCTTGGTTCTGACACATGCACGCCAAAAGGGACCAGACACGAGACAGAGCTGTCCGAGCTCCAGATGCTCACGGGGCATGCGGTTCTGTCAGTCCGCACAGCGAGAGTGGAATCGAAGGCTGAAAACTGGGAGCCAAAAACTGATAGATAGGTCCCGCCCGTCAGTGGCAAATTTGCAGGTTGCAAACTCGACATCTCCACAATGTCAAATGAAAAGGATTCAGAAGTGCTATTCGAAACGATTGCAGTCGTCACACGGACTGACAAGGTCCGACCCAGTGCGAATCCCCTCTTGCATCTCACTGTGGTCACCGAGGACCATATCGTTTCTGCACATGCGGTCAACCCTACTCGCGCATATGAGGTGTAGTAAGTAGCACGAAAACCACCTGATATGACAAGCTCCATCCGACCTGGGGTACGAGCAGGAAGGTTGGAATTACGAATCGCAGAAGTGTCGAAAGCATCATACGATGTAGCTTCAGTCATGCTTCCTGTGTGTGAATTGATACTCATAACAATTCTTCGAGTAACACTTAAGCCACGAACAATCTTCAGCGTAACTACAGTATCTGATAACCATAGGCTGAATTCACACGCACTTTGACCAACTGAGCTCGGCCTGTAACGTCCGATTGTGCAAAATTCAAACCAGCGAAGTCAATTCCTATGCGCCTGCTTTGAAACACAGGCACATTAGAGAATGCACAAATTGAGATGGAAGGCAAGTCAAATGTAATAACATCTGATAAACTACCAATTGTACCTCCAAATGTCACTGAAAGACGCGAACTCGTCGACAATCCTGTTGAACTAAGGCAAGAAATGGAAGAGAGCGAGGACCACCAGGTTTTTTCAGCGGCGGAACTTGTCACCCGTGCTACTCGGAATAGGTATATCGACAGCCGTCAGAATATGAACGAATGAAGTATTGAGACCCAGAATGGCTGTGACAGGTGAATTTTTTGGAGTCGAGCCAGTGTAAATCGCATTATCGAACGAAATGCTTGGCTGGTAGTCATGACGCGCATATCAGAAGTCAGTCTGACTGCCAACGAGGAGGCTAATCCAGATAGACTTGTACAGGTGATCGCCGAATCTGACGACCATTCGGAAACTTCAGACGTGGTGTAACCCGTACGAGCACCCAGAGTTCTTCAAGTGACCCAAATTAACCGCAGCAATAGACAAAATGCGACCTTGCGTAAAACCGTTGTTGATGGGTGTTATCCCAGAGCCTCTTTGTCCCATTATCATGATGGGCAGGGCATATGAAAACGTGTCAAACAGTTCGGTTCGGGAATTACTGACAGTGATAGACAGAACAGAATTATGTGGAGGCACGGCAACCCCTATACAGAGTAGTGAAGTCTCATCTTGCCATTCCGATTTGATTCTCCAATCTGTCAATGGACCATTTTTCTGAGGACCTTGGCAACAATGATTGTCCATGCAGACCAGAGACCTATCAACTCCTTTGGATATCTTGCAATCCAAAGCTGAATCAGATGTCCACCTCGTGGCTTCTCACTTTGTCTGTCCCCCTCCCCCTCTAGCAGTATACTCCAAAATACCAAACTGTGCCCCTTGGATTGGAACAATCAGACCTCCAAAAGTAGCAATGTTAAATCGTTTTACGCGTCGAAGACTCTGGACATCAAATGAAGCCACACCAGAGAGTGATCCTGAAACCAAACCAGCTGTGATTTTCACAGTCAGACTTTTGTGATGGCTTGCTGCTGTTTTGCACAAGATGACAGTACTTGAATGCCACTGTGATTCTTCAGCTGCAGACCAGCCAATCCTCATCTTAACACTTGATTCATAGTTCCCTAAGTGCAGACCTATAACAACATCCAGCCGCCCTGAAAGTTGATTTGTTGGGTTGAGTTTGGTTGGGAACGGAACATCATATGAGAATACTTCAGAAGTTGATGCTTGCTGAACACCAGATGTAACGACAAATTTTCTTGAAGATTTTAATCCCAACGCAGACAGAGACAAAATGGAGCTGTGTGAGAGCCAGATGCTTTGTTCTACAGAAGTATATCCAACACGTGGGTAAGTGCTTAAATCAAAATTTCCGACTTCAAATACGGTCACAATTGCTGTCGAATTGTGGTTAATGCCAACTCCAGTATTCAATCGACTCTGCTGGTTAATATGTGACAAGTCAAGCTGAAAACATCTGTTCCTTTTGATACTTCGTTTCCTGCAGTAAAAATCAACCTGAGGGTGGCTCCAATGCTGAAAGCTGCTGCACGGCAAGTCGTGGAAGTATCAGACAGCCAGAACGTGCTCTGACACAAGGTTGAGGCAACTCTGACAGACTGACTCAGATCCCACGATCCCATATTTATTCCAGCTAAAGTCACAGCTGTAGTTCGGCTTGCATGGTTTGCAAGCCGTGCGCTGGAAAACTTCAAGACATCAAATGACCACATTTCTGTCGTCGAAACGATTCTTACTCCAGCAGTGAATATTAGCATCTGAGTCGTTTTGCTGCCAATAGGAACAGAAGATAATACAGTGCTGACTGACACCCATTGTGTGCTTTCACAGTCCGTTTGTCCTGCACTCATGCGTGATGTGTGCGATTCATGCTCCAAAAACGTCCCCAAAATTTCTACCGGCCCCGTCGTTGTCAGAAATAGATTTGAATGGTTTTTGAAGCCCTGATAGAGTTTGTCAACCCTACCTGCTCCAAATGAAAGAGCTTCTGTACTAGTCCCTACAACAACTCCCCCCGTCAAAACAACTTGCATAGATCTTGCTACCGAAAATTGAGTTTTGCATTTCACCGCGCTATCTGAAGTCCAGAAAGTGGCTTCACAGACTGTCAATCCTATCTGACCGATCATGCTTTGCTGTAGAGAACCAAAGGTTCCAGAAAATCGTGCCCAAGTTTCGTCGTATATTCCAGCTACTGTCACATTCTCCATCTGTGTTTTGGTCCAGTTGGAGACACATATGCACGGGGTATTATATGAAAACGATTCCGTCAACGAAACTGCTCGTTCACTGGCTGTGAGATACAGGCTATAAGATGTATAAAATCCTGTGACTGTACGGCAAAGCAAAGTGCTGTCGGAAATCCATGAAGAGCTTTCACACTCGGAGTACCCACTTCGACCAGAAATAGTGTAGTCCTCTGATCCTACATTCACGATTAGAAGATGCAGGGGTGATCTTCCCTTGGCTGCCGAATTACCCGTGTGCGAATTTGAAACGTATTGTAGATCATACGTAATACTACCAGTAAGTGAGCCTACAGATACTCCGACTGTCATAACTACAGAATTTAGTTGTGTTTTAGTGTAAAGATATCGAAGAGCTCCGCCTGCTGCCTTGGCGAGAATAGATGTATCACTCAACCAAACACTAGATTCTGAGCGGGATCCCGAAACCCTGCCATTCAATGTCGTTGCATAATGCGAAAATGAGATTCCAGAGACTAAGATTGTCTGCTCCATGATACTTGCGAGGCTATATGTGGTAAGATCCGAAACCATAGCGGCAACATATGAAATGATTTCAGTTGATGACAGTACATTGACACCTGTCGTGATTTGTAGTTGGAGAGTACGCATATGTCCTTGGCTGGTCTTACACAGGACCAATGTATCTGAGATCCAGACACTTGTTTCCGACGCTGTTTGAGCCAACCTAGTTCTAGGCGAAAAATCAATAGGGCTCAAGCCATAACCAACCGCTGTCACAATTCTATTGCCAATCGAATGGATGTTTGTAATAGCAACTGAATAGATTAAACCCGTTTCATGGCTTACAGCATGAGTTTTCATTGGGAGTGGCTCAATGGCTTGTATGCTGACGACCAAGGATAAAGTGGACATCAAACCTCTCGACAATTTGCACGTCATTGCAGTTTCTGAATCCCAAGAGCTTGCCTCGCAAGTTGTCGATCCCACAGCAGCTGCTAGGGTGATGGTATAAGACCCAAAATTGTCACCCGAAATCGACATCATTTGCCGTCCAAAAGTAAGGATGTCGGAAGGATTTCCTGTTGAAATTCTTGGTGGCAGATACGTGAGTGTTAACGATAGAGTTTGCACAGATTGGTCCACCGTGAAGGCTAGAGACAAGTCATTACCACCGATGGAGCATGGGAGAAAACACACAACCTCCCTGTCAGATTGCCATGCAGTTCTGAGACAAGTTGAGCCCCCCATGTGAGCTCCAGCAGTTATATCAAAAATCCCAAAACCAGATCCATACGTAATTATTGGAAAATTCAAAGACGATGTATCATTGGAAAATCTTGTGTTGTTGCGGATGAAATTTGTGGAAGGTCGTAGGAAACCGATTCTGATACGCTACTTCTTGCTCTATGCATCGTAAGAATCACCGACGCTGTCTGAACAAATCCAGAAGTCCAAGAGCATAACACAGAGGAATCAGACTTCCAGGATGTGTGCTCACAAGACGATGCAGCAAGTCGAATAGCAACTGAAAACAATGATATGCCCAAAACCATACCATGAACAGTCATGACTGTAGATCCAGTGCCGAATACGTTGCTCTTTTGCATCGCAGATGTCCTAGCAAGATCATAAGAAAAGGATGTTGAAATACTGCCTGTAATCTGCCCAAAAGTCAGAGAAATACGACGAGAGCCTAGTAGACCAATGGAAATTGAACATCGCAAAGAAGTATCAGACTTCCACTCGGTCCCCTCGCATCCCGTCTGCCCTCCCCGACCCATGGCCGTAAAGGCCATCAGCCCCAGTCCCGCCCCATGCACCGTCACCGACGCCGATCTCGTCGCGCCTCTGTTGCCTGGTTGCAGCATGCTCACGCTCGAGTCATCCACCGACCAAGCCCGTGTCATGCTCTCTCCCCTCTCTCCCGCCGTCATCACCATCCGACTGGTGCCTTGAGCTCCGCGTCCCATAAGACATCGCATCGACGTCTCTGACTTCCACTCGGTCCCCTTACATCCCATTTGACCTGATCGCCCCATCGCAGTCATCGATGTCAGACCCAGCCCTGCCCCGTGCACTGTCACCGACACCGAGCCTGTGGCTGCCCTGTTGTATCCTCGTGTCAGGCTCAGGCCCCCGGTGTCAACAGTGAAGACAGCTGATCCACTACCTCCCTGCTCGCCGGCCGTCATGACGATGCGCAGAGACCCACGAGCTCCCTGCCCGAGCATGCACCGCGCCGCCGTCTCCGACTCCCATTCGGTCCCCTCACATCCCGTCTGCCCTGCCCGACCCATGGCAGTAAACACCACAAGCCCCAGGCCTGCCCCGTGCACCGTCACAGACGCCGATCCTGTCGCAGCCATATTGGAGCGATGTGTCATGCTCATCCCCAGAGCGTCCATCGACACCCCGATGCTCCCAGTCCCCCCACGCTCGCCTGCTGTCATGACGATGCGCCATGAGCCTGGATTTGCATGCCCCGTCATGCACCGTACCGAGGTCTCTGGCTCCCACTCCGTCCCACAGGTACAGAGACTAGACGATGATGGGTGAACTCGCTGGAGTTTGCTTAAAAAATAGTCCCTTCCCCAGGGAAACCTGGTCCTATCTCAGTGGCGCCCTCACGCCGTGAACATAGGTCTGATGTCCGCAACCAACTGGGGGCCGGTGAGCGTTCTGTGAAGCCACGAGGCTGCGATATCTAGGTAGGAGTTTTATTGGATTCTTTTGGCAGCCACTGAGGATCTCTCAGATGAGTTCTTAGAGGGAGACGGCCGGGGCTGGGTGATATGTTTTACATGTAGTGAACAAAACTTCCATAAGTTTCGCAGGAATCGACATCTTCGTTCACAGTACAGGTGCCAATCGACGAGGTCGGCGAGGAGGCGGTACTTGAGGGACAGAACATGCCGCTTGACATGGACTCTTTTAGGTCGCGCAGTTGTATCTCACGTGCATGTCGTTACCCGTCACGGTTGGTGGCGCTCTCCATCCAGTGGTGTCGGTCGATCAGCAGTCTCAGTATCGAGTGGCATCTATAGACGCAGGAGTCCCTTGCGGGTGCAACAGTGCGTTTGTGGAGGTCATTGGCTCAGTCGTGTGAGACAAGGTGTGCTTTGCAGCCCTTACCTGCAGCACGCGCGTGCACGCGTATGCGTGTGTTCGTATGTGTGTGTTTGTGCCAGTATCTGTGTCTGAGTCTGTGTCTATGCCTGTGTCTGTGTTTTTTTTTTTTTGTGTCTGTGTCTGTGCCTGTGTCTGTGCCTGTGCCTGCGCCTGTGCCTATGAGTGTGCATGAGTCTATGTATGCGCCTGTGTCCGTGCCTGTGTCTGTGTCTGTGTCTGTGTCTGTGTCTGTGTTTCTATGTCTATGTCTATGCCTGTGCCTGTGCCTGTGTCTGTGTCTGTGTCTGTCTATGTCAGGGTCTGTGTCTCTGTGCCTCTGTGTCTGTCTGTTCTCTCTGTCTCTGTGTTTGTGTCTTTGTCTGTGTCAGTGCCTGTGTCTGTGCCTGTGCCTGTGTCTCTATCCATTTCTGTGCCCGTGTGTATGACTGCGCCTGTGTCCGCGTCTGTGCCTATGTGTATGTCTATGTCTGTGTATGTGTCTATGTCTGTGTGTCTATGTCTGTGTCTGTGTGTCTGTGTTTGTGTTTGTGTCTGTGTTTCTGTGTCTGCGTCTTTGTCTGTGTCTATTTCTATGTGTCTATGTGTCTATGTCTGTGTCTGTGTCTGCGTCTGTTTTTGTGTCTATGTCTGTGTCTGTGTCTTTGTCTCTGTCTGTGTCTTTGTCTGTGTTTGCGTCTGTTTCTATTCATGTGTCTGTGCCAGTGTCTGTGTCTATGTCTGTGTGTCTGTGTCTGTGTTTATTTCTGTGTCTGTGTGGTTGTCTGTGTCTGTAGCTATATCTGTATCTATATCTGTGTCTGTATCTGTGTCTGTATCTATATCTGTGTCTGTATCTGTGTCTGTCTCTGTCTCTGTTTTTGTTTCTATCTCTGTCTCTGTCTTTGTCTCTCTCTCTCTCTCTCTCTCTCTCTCTCTCTCTCTCTGCATCTGTCTCTGCATCTATCTCTGTCTCTGTTTCTGTCTCTGTCTCTGTCTCTGCCCCTCTCTCTGTCTCTGTCTGGGTCTGTGTGTTTGTATATTTATGTCTATACATATATGTATATATACACACACACAGATATGTATTTATGTCTATACATATATGTATATATACACACACACAGATATACGTATACATATATATATGTATATATGCATATATATATATATATATATAT
>Ga0209390_10011397_pt1 | contig 10218 bp, 5 predicted proteins | sample BON01_FD_187212 | JGI IMG/M metagenome (GOLD analysis project Ga0209390, IMG submission 187212) | Freshwater microbial communities from Lake Bonney liftoff mats and glacier meltwater in Antarctica - BON-01 (SPAdes) (version 2) | ecosystem: Environmental > Aquatic > Freshwater > Ice > Glacier... | reverse complement strand
CCGATCTGGCACTCGAAAGGGAGGCGCGGTCCGCGAGATCGCCGTTAGGGTCAAACCACGGGTGGAAAGCATCATATCCACTATCCATCCCAAAATTAGGGTTTGGGGGAGGGTAGGGGACAGGAGTAGAAGGTCTAAGGTGAGGGGATGACAATCCACTGTAAGCCGGGGGAGCCGTAAATGGAAGAGATGGAATGGAGGGCGCTAAGGGTGGCGCTGATCCTTCGGTTGGCGCCGTGGAAATAGGGTAGGAGAAGAGATGGCCTTGTTCAGGATTGAAAGTTCTCCTAGGGGGTCCTGATGGCACACCAGGTGTGTCAGAAGGACCATATTCAGGAGCGAACTCAGGAGTCCTGGCTTCTCTCCCCCTTAATGGAGATGCTTCGTCCTCGGAGTTTTCGTAAGAACCTCCCGCCGAAGGTGGAAGTGAAATAGGGTCAGAGTCTAGATCGCCGTTATATGTACGTCGCGACTTGTTTACCCGCCTGGAATGACGAGCATGCAAGTCGAGGCCGAATTTAGAACGAGCGTTCGTGATGGCTCTAGTAGCTCCGCGACGAATTACGTCAGGGGAGTCATCTATTTCTTTGAATATGGCCGAGTAGCTTCGCGAAGCGGCGCAAAGGCGTAACGGGCGCGGCTCAAAAGATTAAGGTTTGGAGTAAAAAATGAGCAAACCGAGGTCCGCGCGTGTATACCTCCATGTGAAGAAGAGTCAGAGAGAGACTCGCTCTCGGATTCGTAGTAATCACTCGCTGGAGCCGAGGCTGGGTTCGAGGGTGGCGGGGCCTGGTAAACCTAGTACAAGTTAACTCCAACATGGGAGGAGTGACTGGAAGGTTAGCCATTATTTCCCTGCAGGTCATACCACAAAAATCGTAGTGACCTGTGGTGGAGTAATAAAAGACGAGGTTGTTGCAGCTTGGGAAGCCACACTTGATCTCTCCTGGTCCTGCTTTAGGTTTATTACCGTATTTATTTGCCAAATTTGGCGTGGTTAATACAGCAAAAATCGTAAGCAAGGAGTATGTCTGGTCTAAAGTGGACCGGACGTTCGCACTCCGGGAGGGCGCACCTGGTTTTAGAGCGGAGGGCCTGTAGGTATTTGAGGTGGCTACGGCTACAACAAAGGGACGCTTTACCCCCGATAACGAAGGCATCCTTGTTGCAGTCTTTGAGTGCGCATTGAACTACCTCCGGGGGTGAATGGTGTCGAGTGGACATGCTGTGGTTACGTGGCATGGTGAGCCTCGGAAGTTGGTCGATATGCAGTTGCACGATAGTCTCCTCTATCTGGCGCGCAAGCTCAGCATCCTCGGCCATAGTGATCGCGTTAAGTTTGTTTATTCTACGGTCATCTTCACCGTGAAGCGCCTCATACTTATCCTCCTTATCACGAGCCTCCTTAGTGAGTTTGAGACGTCGAATAGATTCGATCTCTGACTCCGTCTGCGCTACAGGTGTAACGCGGCGGGATGTAGGCTGTGTGGGGAAGTTAACCACAGCGTCCCCGCACGGTATACAAGTTTGCATATCGGGAGGCGAGCCGGGAGGCGATGGTGGTGGAGGTGAATCAGGAGGCGGTGGCGGGGGCACACCGTCGTCAATATTATCGTCCGAAGAAGAATCTTCCCAAAAATCAACATTATCCTCCACGTGAGCGGCTGGGTCAATAAAGCCAGGAGGTAGGTTGATCTTGTTACCAAGCTCATTTGCATGAACACTATCCGGGTTGAACCCAAGGTTGTGTTGTGGTAGGGTGGATGATTGGCGAACGGGGGCCGTAGTGCCGTTTTGGGACGTGGAACCCTTTAGGCCACTAGATAGCCGTTCCATGGCTCGAAATAGTTCGCTAGGGCCTGTGGTTCTTTCCGGCTTATCCTTTCTCCTCTCGTCCTCCGGTGGGTCATCGTCCGGCGGAGGGGGAGGTGGAGGTGGGGATGAAGTGTCGGAGTCAGTGTCCGCCCTAATAAGCTTAACACACCATAGTTTCTCAGGGTCGCCGGTCCCGCCATTCTCCGCTAGGTCCAACTGAAGCGGGCCTTGGGAGACCAAATATATGGATTCTTTATTGGGTTGACATGCCCAATGAATTAATCCCACCGCGCATACTCCCCAACACGAAGCTAGTGGGGTTGGTCCGCCTTGGTCCGTCCACGAGTGTATGTAAGCGGAGAAGAACGTGTCATTGCCAATTGGAGTGGGACCCATATCCGTCCACTCCTCCCCGGCGTGAAATAGAAGGTCGTCTACAGTCCACCATTCGTTGTGCATGGATGATGGTTGCTTTAGCAAATCGGTGACGATTCTACTAAGGATGGCATCGCCAAATAGATCCATAGGGGGAGTCGAGTACGGGGCGGGTGGATCGACTGGGGTGGAAACATCGTTAATCCTGAGGCGCCATCTATTACCCGGGTGAGAAACAGATGGATAGGATTCAAAGTACATATATGTCAGATTGTTTCTAGGGAACTTGGCCCATCGAAGCAAACCGATACATAAGATGCAATGATCGTCTCCGGTGGTTACCGAGTACTCTGCGGCGCATAACTGTAGGTACCGACGGAATAAGCAAACCTCGTACTTTTTGTTCGCGGTCATACCTTTGGATAATTCCGTGAGGTGCCCTATAAGTTCGCTAACGGTATAGGAATCCTGTGCCGTTGGCCCTTGGCAGCAAAGTAGATAGGTAACTGCCTTACCGAGAAGAGGATTGACCGTGGGATCTGGGTCTGGGTGTGGAGTAAACGGGTCGGAATGAGCCGGAGTGCCATCCGGGTTATTCCTAAGAATAATGGGCGGCCCGCTATCGTCTCGGGGAGACGAAGGTGGCGGCTGTGAATCGGGGCTGGATGGTGAGTCTGGTTCTGGAAGGGCACCGTCCGGGAGCTTGAAATGATATCTATCTCCTATCCCGAGGGCGGGATTATGAAGGCGGGGGCGATAGCCGAAGGCCGTAATTCCATAGATCGCATCAAACTCGAAAATTACCACTACTAGGTGTTGATACTCGGGTAGTCTGGCCCAAGTATACAACCCGGTGGCAAGAATAGTACCTTTGTCTGTAGGCGGGGTGAGACCAATTGTACCCGAGGCCTCTAAATAGTTGGTTAGACATTCAGAGGTTTCAACTTCGCTAGACCTGTAACTACCACGATCTGGTAGATGTACCCCTTTCTCCAAGAGATCGTTGATCGACCACCATTGACCGTTAGGTGCCTGTGGCTGGTGTAGTAAACTGAGAATAATACCGCGAAGGACACCTCCGGCCCCGGGAGAAGGGTTAAAGTCTATAGAAAGAAGACTCCTGTCGGTGGATAGGTCGATCAGCCTCGGTAGCCTTCGAACTATAGCCCTTCCGCCTGGTTGCACAACCGGTGGAGGGAGGGGAGTATCCCAGCGCCAGCTAAGGAAGTAATTATCTCCCGGGTGTTGGTCGATAAGTAGCGAGACAGGATCTTGTCTGGCAGGGATACCCAAGGTCGCGAAGTGGGGTTTATTCATATCAAGATTGGCCCAAGCTATAAACCCATGACAAGTGGCGTGGTCGAGAGCATCCAAATTGTGAGAGGGGATGTGACCAACTCGAGCAATAGAGCGCAAATAGGTAACAAGGCCGTTGCATTCCTCTGTTTGAGTGTAATCCAGAAAGTGGTCGAGGAGTTCACTGACCGACCGCCATTTCTGTTGACTCTTGAGTAGCGTGGGGACCCTCCGACTGAGGATAAGGCTTGGATGGGTGCCGGGGAAAAGCCAGGAAGGTTTAGAGACACTAATCGGAGGTGGTTGTGGGACCAAGTTGGAGGAGCTGGCCCCCCCCCGGCTTTGCCCATGGGTCGAGGCACTAATAGGAGGTGGTTGTGGGACGGAGTTGGCGGAGCTGGCTCCCCCCCGACTTTGCCCATTGACCTCAGCTATAGGTCCCCGTGGGTCAGAGGAAGAGGAGGAAGCGGAGGAAAACTGAGGCGATGGACGAACCGAGGAGTTTGGGAAGTCCTTACGGCGCTTAGCGTTACTCCTTTCCCCCTGGACCCGACCTGCCGGGGCAGAAGTGCCTTTAGCGGGATTCTTACCGGTTAGCTCGAGGCCCCATCTATTGCAGTGAAACTCCGAGTGGGCGTCGAGGCGAATGACTCGGAAAAGGTGTTGGTTTTCAACACTTTCCGCCCAACGAAGTAATCCTACGCTAGCCACATTAAATCGCTTATCCTCATCTACTTGGTAACTAACCGCGTCGGTAGCGATGTCATACAAGAATCGCGTGTAAACAGCCCGCGTGCTTATATGTTGCAAGTCCATGGATGCTGTCATGCGCACCGTCCGGTCTAATAGACTCCGAAGTGGCCAAGCGTATCCGCTCCTGTCAGGACACTTGTCCTCGAGGAGCGTTTGGACATACTGGCTAAGCCTCGCGCCGGCGGCGTGTCGGACGTGTGGCGGGAACGGTTGGCTTATTAGTGTATCTCGCTCGTCGCGCATAAAACACCCCATGCAATTAGCCGTGCAAAACGTTAAGGTAGTATGTTTCCTGACCACTCTATAACGGAACTGGCCGTTATGGGGGGTACAAATACTTTCGCACTGGCCTGCGTGGTCCGAACAGTGGCACCGAATCTGTAGGTCGGGAAGGCTTCTACGGTGGTAATTCGGTGGTGGTGGTGGTGGTCTACCCCTATGGTCATCGCCTCCCTCTCCGTGCCCGTAACCGTCGTTCTGGCGATAAGACCTAGAGGGGGTGTGTGATGAACGTGAAGGAGTGGAATGATGTGCACCAGCTGAACGATGTCGACGGCTGGGCCCGGGGTCACCCCCGGCGCAGCTACGGGGTGTTTTACAACGGTTAGCTCTACGCGCTTCCTTGCGTGGGCTTGTAGGGATAAACCGAAGAATGAAGTAAGCTAGGACGGAGTGAAGGGAACCAGATAGGGGTCGGTCGGGTTCATGCGGGGAGATGGTCGGTTCGGGGGTGACTGGGGGCAAGGTTGCTCCACAGACGTCACTCGTCTCGACTACCTCGGGCACGAGACCGGCACAGCTACGGGGGGTCTTGCGAAGGTTAGCTCTACGCGTTTCCTTGTCGCGACGGTTAGCTCTACGCGTTTCCTTGCGAGAATATGGGTGGCATGCGCGGAGTTTGCACCGGATACGATGGTGGCGGTAGCCCCCGGTCATTATCGCCGCCCAAGATGGTGGAACGAAGGGAACAGCTAATACCGGGGGGGGGTGATCCGGGGACCATAAAAGGCCCATCCTTAGTAGCGGTTAACCGCTCCTGCTCCTTAAGAATATAATCCCGGTTAAGGGTGGCGGCCTTAACCTGCCGCATGGCGGCCCGGGACAGGTGAATCGAATCAGGCGCCTGCGTGCGCTTACGAGCTGGTTTCTTAGCGGAGACGCCTGGTTCGCCTAAATTAAGGGGCGCAGGGACCGTTTGGCTAAGATGGTGTAAGAGTTTCTCCGAGCTAAAAGGCGTGAGACCATCCTCTGAAAGTAAGAGCAAATGAGAGTTTAGCTCCTGCAAGGCGGAGGTGAATAAGATGGAAGGCGCCGTTTGGCTAACACGACGCGCCACAGAGACGTGGATGGCTAAGATCCGGGCGTCCTTGATGGCCTCTAAGGTAGAAAGTTTCCCTGTAGCATAGGAGAGTGCGACAAGGTTACGTTCCAGAAGGCGTCCGTGTTGAGAAGGAGTGGTTGGTTGTAGTGGTGATGGAAGTACGGGCTGCGAGATTTAACTCCATGGCCACCGAAATCGGGAGTTCCGTTTCAAGGATCTTTCGATAAAGGGATAGGCGAGCGGCTGCAACTTGGGCCCCAGTGAGGACAACCGGCGCCGGGGGGACGGCCTCGAGTGGAGAGAGGGTCGGTTCGGGGGTGACCGGGGGCACTGCTGCTCCACGGACGTCACCCGCCTCGACGACCTGGGATAAGATCGTGGGCTCAAGGGGGTCAGGCAGGGGTGAGATACCCACGGTGAGTGCCTGGTCCGCCTCGACGACCTGGGGCAAAAAGGTGGGTGAAATAGAAACCGCCTTCGGGGTGTTGCGCGCGTTCTTCGCGGCCTCCTTTTCTAGCCAGCTCATACGAGGGGTTTGTGGTGTAATCCGACGGAGAACGTGGGCGAGTGGTCTGGGGGTGGAGGGCTCTGAAATAACCTGAGTGGGAGTGGAAACGTCGATGGGGCTCTCGGGTAGAAGGGCGTACCAGTACCCGCCGCGCGCCATTTCCATTTCATCGCGATACTTATGGATTTCGGCATAGGTATAGTCTGCCCAGGGAAGGAGAGGTCCAAGGAGAGTATTGGAAGAGTTTTCTTTAGCCTCGGGGGCCTGCTTCTTCGACTTCTTGACGGGGGACTCCTCGATGGTGACGTTGGGCGACTCCTCGATGGTGACGTTGGGCGACTCCTCGGTGACGTCGGGCGACTCCTCGATGGTGACGTTGGGCGACTCCTTGATGGTGACGTTGGGCGACTCCTCGGTGACGTCGGGCGACTCTTCCTCGATGGGGACGTCGGGCGACTCCTCGATGGTGACGTTGGGCGAAAACTCGACATGTTTGAGGTTAGAAGAGGTGTTATTGGTGAATATGGTATTAGTGGTTTGCGCAGGCGGGGGCCGGCGGTGAGCCATTCTTGGATCCATACCAGTTGAGACGAAGCGAGATCCGTGAGCGACGAAGAGCCGAGTCTTGGAGAGGGCGTGCTGCTCGTGGAGACGCTGCCGAGCAGCTCCCGCCGGCTGCGGGATGGAAGCGTAGATCGTAGAATGCTGCGGAGCAGATCCCGTCGTCTGCGAGATGGGCGAGTTGTTCGTAGAAGCAACCGCCCGTCGGCGAAGGGCGGTTGGGGCAACGGAAGGGGCGGGGGGAGCGACAGCGTCGAAAGGAGCAACGGCGGCCGGGGTAGGGACTGGAATGGAAACGGAGGGAGCGACAGCGTCGAAAGGAGCAACGCCGGCCGGGGTAGGGACTGGAATGGAAACGGAGGGAGGGGGAGGACCGCGCACGGCAGACCGCCCGGCCCGACCGTCCGCGGTCGACTTGATGACGAAGTAAGCGGTGATCTTGCCCTTGGTCGAGTCCTTGGAGATGGAGGCGGTGGGCGTGTCGATGCCCGCGCTCTCGATGGTAGGGTTGATGGTGGAGGCGGCGGACGTGTCGATGCCCGCGTTCTCAATGGTAGGGTTGATGTCGAGCCCGCTGACCGCGGCGCCGGACCCAGAGTTCTGTGCTTGTGGAGCTACGACTTGTCGCGCTTGTGGAGACAGGGTTGTAGGAGGAAGTATGCAATTGGCATCGCGCGCGTCGCACACGCGCTCGCCATCACACTTGCCGCGTGCTCTAACACACGCCGCGGCATCATGGCCAGCCATCCCGCCCACGTCAGATGACGTGAGCAGGTTGATCGTCGACTGGAAGTTCATGCCTCCGGATTGGGTACTCGGGCCTCGGCCCGCTGGTTCAAATGGCTGGGGCGCCGCCGGCATGTTGGCCGGGGCACGCATCACAATGTCTGAGCTGGGTAAACTGTTTGGGTTCTGGTTCTGGGTAAATGGTCGTTTTGTCTGCTGAACTGTGAATCTGGGTATATATCTATTATGAGGGGGTCGTTATCTTAGAGAGTAAGGAATCAGGTTTAACCTTAGTCGTTACTCTGGAAGATAGACGATTATGCTGGGGGGGTATGGGTGCATGTAAACCGTTACTGATTCCTGTGCTGATGATGATTGAGGCCGGTGCGTACTGGCCTCGTCGTCGGGTTTGACTGCCCAGGTTACATCTCGGCAATACATATAAGCTGAGTGGCCGAGGACAGTGTTCGGAAGAACACCAGCTCGCACGGTCCTCCTGCTATATAAGGGGGATATTACTGTGTACTCAAGGCGCTCTGCGCCTTCCTGTTCCTGTACGTCGAGTTGGCCTTGTAGAGGTCGCCTCGTCGTGCCCGTGCCGGTAGTCGGCCTTAAAGTCGTAGCGTCGCCTCGGTGGCGGTACGTCTTGGTTTACTGTCTACTAGGTGCTAAATACTATGGTTATCTCGTCTTACCCCCAAGTATAGAGCTTCTGGTAATGCCTTAGGGCTCTATATCTCTCGCGGATGCGACATATAGCCTGCATACATAGCCGCAACGTACAGGGGCGGGCGGGCCGCAGCAGGGGTATATATTTACATATACATATATATATTTACATATATAGATCCGAAGGGGGCGGGTCTGCGGCTGCGGGTCTTTCTTTATTGTTGTTTGGTGGCGTGGTTGTCTGTTTTTGTGTTTGTCGTGTCTGCCGCGTGTCTCCTCTGTGTTTTGTGTCTCTGACTCTGAGTCTGTGTGTGATATATATGATATACTCGATACTCGCATGGGCGCACTACGCACTACACTACATATATGGCATGCGCCATGGGGCGGGCTGGCGCTGCTCGAGCTGCGCCCTATTTCTTGGATAGGTGGACGATGGCGGGTGTGTTGCTGTGTACAGCAACACAGTATTGTATAGTATTTGAATACATATAGTTACATATTTTACTCTCTAGTTACTGTTACTACAGTGAGTGTGACGTTATTGCCACGTTACCCGATAACACCACACACAAAAGGAGCAATCAAATACACTTACGCAAAGGCGGGAAGCCTCGTCCAACCCGTTGCGACGCCCAGGCTACCGGCGCACACACATCACGCGGCCCGGCCCCTCTCTCTATACGACTGACAACGAACAACACAGACAGTATGACCAATACGAAACACAAGCCCCCGCTCTCCTCACTCCCTCGCGCCAGTGCGCAAATCCTCGAGGCTTGCGCAGTAGACCCAGACGGAGCAGACCTTGTTGGGGTAGGCGTGCACGTAGACCGCCAGGGCGAACTGGATCTTTGGGGCCGACGCCATGAAGATGTTCGTCTCGCGCACGCGCTTGACGATGGCCGCGCGGTCCGTGTAGGGCGCGTTGAGGGGCAACCCCACCATCCGGTAGCTCGCACCAATTCGCTCCAGTGCCTGCGGGGGGAGATAAAAGGATGGCGATTTAATGGTGATAGTAGTAGTAGTATAAGTATAAATTCATAGTTGGAAAGAGTGGAGGGGCAGCCCCACCATCCGGTAGCTCGCTCCAATCCGCTCCAGTGCCTGAGTACGAACAAAAGAAGATGAGTTATTTTTATTATTATTACTAGTAGATATACTAGCTCTAGTGTTAGTCATGTTCTAAGTAAGAAGTTCAAGAGAGAGAGCATCATCCGGTAGCTCGCACCAATCCACTGTAGTGCCTGCGGGCGGAGGTGAAAGTTGGTGACTTAATGGTGATAGTAGTAGTAGTATAAGTATAAATTCCTAGTTGGAAAGAGTGGAGGGGCAACCCCGCCCATCCGGTAGCTCGGGTTAAAATTTGGGGAGGCTCTCTAACCCTAACCCTAACCCTAACCCGAACCCTCGGGTTAACCCTAACCCTAAATCCGCTCCAGCGCCTGGGGAGTAGTACAAGTAGAAGAATGGTTATTTATTGGTGATAGGAGTAGTAGTAGTACTATAAGTAAAGGTTAGAAGTTGAAAAGAGAGAACTATCCGGTAGCTCGCGCCAATTCGCTCCTGTGCCTGCAGGGGTAGTAGAAGAACAAGTGTAAGTGAGTAGTCACGGAGGGGCCTAACCCGGGGAAGTCTGAAAGTACACGTAGACGTTAGTAGTTAAAGAAAGAGAGGGAGGCGCAAATAGATGCAGAGTGTCTTGTCTGCGGAGGTAGTACAGTATACGTATAAGGTAGTAGTTAGAGAATGAGAGGGAGCCGCAAATAGATGCAGAGTGTCTTAGCTGTGGGGCAGGATACGTATAGGTATGAATTAGCAGTAAACGAAAGAGAGGAAGACGCAACTATATGCATTTATATTTGGCTCTCTCTTTCTTTTCTAAAACATCTATCTATCTATCTGTCTGTCTATCTATATGTGTGTGTATGTGTATATATGCATGTATGTATGTATGTATGTATGTATACATACATACATACCTACATACACACATATATGTATATGTATATATATATATAAATAAATAAATATATATATATATATACATATATATAGATATACATATATACACATACACATATATGGGTGTATGTATGCATGTATGTATGTATGTATGTATGTATGTATGTATGTATATATATATATATATATATATATATATATATATATATATATATATATATATATATAT
>Ga0209390_10011396_pt1 | contig 10218 bp, 5 predicted proteins | sample BON01_FD_187212 | JGI IMG/M metagenome (GOLD analysis project Ga0209390, IMG submission 187212) | Freshwater microbial communities from Lake Bonney liftoff mats and glacier meltwater in Antarctica - BON-01 (SPAdes) (version 2) | ecosystem: Environmental > Aquatic > Freshwater > Ice > Glacier... | reverse complement strand
GTTTCCTTGTCACGTCTCTCTTTCTTTATCAAAGTCCGAGTCAATGTCATACATTGTCCTGTCTACGCTGATTGTGTGTGCACATGTGGGGAAGGACTCATTTGTATGTGTGACGGCTGTTGGCGAGGGTTGCAGTGTGTTATGGAAAGGCATGACATGTATACATTTTCTTTCATGTATACACATTTATATTTGTGTTGTCACGGTCCAGTCACGGTCCAGATGGAATCCCAACGTTCGAAACTACTAGTTTTTTTTTTGAATCTCAACATTCAAACATATTTTTTGTGCTACGCATCCCCCCTTCCCCCTCTCCCCCACCCCCCCCCACACACACACACACATCTCGGTGTTGTGAATCTATTTGTGCACATGACTCATTCCACGTGCTCTTTTGACAGTGTCAATGGCGCGAATCCCAACGGACATGTTGTCCCAGCTTCTTTCGTGTATCTCCATCCCGAAGCAAATGGTGTGCGTGTGTGTGCTGTGCATGCGTCTTGGGGCATGCGTGCTTGCGTGTGTGCTTGTGTGTGAGTGTTGGTATGTGTTGTGTGCCAGTATTTTGCACTGCACTTCTGTGCATGTGTGTGTCTATGTATGCACGTGATAATCATGCATATGATATATATATGTATGTATAGATATGCATATGTATACACACGTATGTATGTACGTAGGCATATGCATGACATGATGCGGCATACGCGCATGTGCAACACATCTCACACATTGATACATCATACACACACATATCATAAATAATGTAAAGCGTATGTCCATGTGCGTGTGAGCACGGACACACCCACGGACGCACACACACACACGCATATCCACGGACATGACCCAACCCCTCAGTCTGAATCTCTCAAAATCCGGGAAAACACCCATCCCACAAATTAGGGGGTTGAATTTGTCATGCACATATTTTTACGAAGTTCTGGAAGTGCAAATTCTCACAAATGCTGCAGTGAGATCTGAAATATCTGCACTACGCTTAAAAAAAAAGGTTTCCTGCATGGGGAAAGTAGTGGGAAAATTCGACCGGCTGCCATGGGATACCCTGGTAGCACAGCACCTGGTGCGTATATAGATTTCTTTATATTTTTTTGATGCGTTTAAATGTACATATGTATATCTATCAGTATATATGTATATGGTTCTTGACCATCTCATTTGCTGGTACACCCTGGTAGCGCTGCCTCTGGTGCGTATTTATATATATATACATATACGTATATGTATTTACATACGTGGTGCACATGTATATACATGTGTATATATATAGACATGTATGTATATATATATATATAGATACACACACACACATATACACACACACGTATATATGAGAAAGGTGCCAGGTGACTCCATAGCGGGTAAGCAGGCACCTTTTATATTATATATGTTTTATCGTACGCACAATATATATACATACATGTATGTATACATATATATGTATATATTTATATGTACATATATATATATTCATATACACACATCACACATATATGTATGTACATAAATGTCCATAAAGGTAAGGTGACCTGGCAATTTATTTATCAGTTATATTAAATCATACACGCCCTAAATACATTCACGCACCCTCGCACACGTACATATATATATGTATATATACACACATATATATATATACATGTATATATGTATATATATATATATACATATACATATACATACATATTTATACATACCCATACATACACACACAAATAGATGGTATACACACAAACATACGTACACATATTTCCATGCGCAACATATATCTATTCATACATACGTACCAGGGGAAACTACCAGGGTATCCCGTGGGGGATTCCTACAATTTATACATATACACCAGGGGCAGTGCTACGAAGACCCAGACAATGCCTTGTCTCTATAGGTTCATCCAGCAAAAGAGACCTAGAATTAGTGGCTTTTTTGCGCACAAGAGACCTGGAATTGAAGGCTCTTTTGCACAAAGAGACTTGCAACTCGAGGCATTCTATGCATATTTGCCACCCCTGTACCGGGGTGTCTAGGGATTCACAGGTATCGTAGCTCTGGCCCTGGTGCGTATATATGAATATATATATTCATGTATATATACATGGTGCCCAGTATTTCGAGAATAAGCCACGTTACACATATGAATTAGACATGTCACATCACACATATGTGATGTCGCACATTAGAATGAGTCATGTCACGCATGTTTCAGTCACGTCACACAACTGAACGAGTCATGTCACACACATGAACGAGCCGTGTCACACATATGAATGAGTCACGTCACACACATGAATCAGCCATGTGACACAGTCGAATGAGTCACGTCACACACATGAACCAGCCATGCCACACATTAGAATGAGTCACACCACACACATCAACGAGTCATGTCACACATGTGCTTAAGCCATATCACACATATGTCATGTCACACGTTAAAATGAGTCATGTCACACACATGAATGAGTCACGTCAGACACATGAATCAGCCATGTCACACATATGAATGAGTCAGTTCACACACATGAATCAGCCATGTCACTCATATGAATGACTCACGTCACACACATGAATCAGCCATGTCGCTCATATGAATGAGTCACGTCACACACATGAGCCAGCCATGTTACACATATCAATGAGTCACGTCACACACATGAACCAGCCATGTCACACATATGAATGAGTCACGTCAAACATATGAACCAGCCATGTCACACATATGCACAAGTCATATCACACGTCCACATGAGTCGTGTCACACGTATCAATGAGTCGTATCACCCACACAAATGAGTCATGTTACACATATCAATGAGTCATGCCAAGCACAACAATGAGTCATGTCACACATATCAATGAGTCATGTCACTCATAACAAATGAGTCACGTCACACGTATCAACGGGTCATGTCACCCAAACAAATGAGTTTTGTCACACATATCAACGAGTCACGTCACCCATAGCAATGAGTCATGTCACTTGTATCAATGAGTCACGTCATGTTATTCACAGGCGCAATTTCAAGAATGGAAATCTCCAACCCTAGCGACCCGGCGTATACGCAAAATGGCGGGAAAATGTTGTATCCCCATGCCACTGTCAATGGTATTGATTTTTTTCGTGAGGGAGAACACACGCAGTGATTTTTATACACTAATGCACGAAAGATATATATTATGTGTATGTATATGTACACGCACACACACACACACACATAATTGCATATGTATTTATGTGTATATCGTACACACACACACACGTGTCGGCTTATGTAGATATGCACATATTTAACTGCAGGCTTTTGCGATCGAACACACGCACACACGCAAACAGAGAGAGAGAGAAAAGGAAAACGAGAGAGAGAGAAAGAGAGAGAGAGAGAGAGATGTGTGTGTATGTACACACATAAGATATGTGCATGTACATTCACACTCATGTACATATACACACGTACATATATATGCGCACGCACAGGCAATCACAATCCGAATTACAACGGGAACGGAAATGGTCACACTTTCGATGGCAGCTTTCCTCCTGCACGGCCCGATATGACGCAGGAGCCACACTACTCGGTGTACAATGCCAACGGTCATGCCAACGGTTTCAACGGTCATGTCCAGGGTCACCTTGACGAGGTGCCTCTGCCGCTGCAGGTTGGTTAAAAGAGTTGTAGTAGTAGTAGGCATAGCAGTTTCGCGCACTTCATACATGTAGATGAGCAGTAGGAGTAGGGTATGCGAAGTAAGTCTGGGTGTGTGTGGGATGTGTACTCAGTGAGTGGGAGTCGTACACACCTCGACGTGGTGGTGACTGTGCGGCTGCATGTCCGTTATATCGACTGTGCGGCTGCATGTCCGTTATATTAGTTGTTGCAGTAGTGTTGCACCCTTGGTGTATGTAGATGAGCAGTAGGAGTATGGTATGCCAAGTATAAGTCAGGGTGAGAGTAGCATGTGTACTAAATGAATGAGATCAGTAAACACCTTGACGAGGTGCTTGTGCCGCTGCAGGTCGTTCAAAGCAGTTGTAATCGTGGTTGTCGTCGAAGTGTGGCTCACATGATGTATTTAGATGAGTAGTAGTAGTGGTGAAGTGAGTAGGTTCAATTATTGGAGTGGTGGGTGAGTTCAAGTAATATGCAGAGCAGTGCCTGTACAGTGCTGCAGCGATTAATAGCAGTGTGAAAATTGAATGAGATTGTTAGCAATATGAAAAATGGATTCGATTCCTGGCACAGCCTACGTCAGAGCCTAGGAGTACATAGGGTGACACATATATGTGTACATATATATACACATGTATATATGTATGTATGTATATATATATATACCTCATCTGATCTAAACTCGCATCGAATTTAGAGGCTCATCTCATCTAAATCATATATACGTGTATGTTTATGTACATATTTGTACAAATGTACATGTATATGCATATGTATATATATATACACACACATATATATCATCTGATCTAAACTCGAATCGAATTGAAAAGCATATCTCATCGAATTCGTATATTTATGCAAATATACATCTCTGCATATATCTCTACATATTTAGTCATACACATAACATCTGAACTGGACTCCCACCGAATCTAAAGACACATTTCATTCAAAACTCACAGATGTCCAAACCAGCAATAGATTCTGACAAGCACAACGAGCACGATGAAGATTGGGATAACCGAACTGGGTAAATTCTGTTTTGATGATGATTGCTTTTATTACTTTAAAAAGTAGTCTACCTTGATTGGTGGTGTATGTGGTTTTTTTTTGGTGTGGTTCTCAAACTAAGTCTCTCTCCCAGAAAATTGTGCAGATGGAATTGATTAAATTTCGTTGGTCGATTTATTTGACTTGCTCCAAAATTTGCCCAAAATTGGTGTTGCTTCATGTGTGTGCCATGACTAATTCATGCGTGTCGCGCGACTCATTTCTTTGCGTGACATACATGGCTTATTCATTTGTGTGAGACAACTCATTCATTTGTGTGACACGACTCATTCATGTGTGAGGAACGACTTACTCATCTATGTGATATGACTGATCCATATATGCAATGCAGATGGATCTCTGCACTTTCAAAATGAAAATTCAAAAAATTCAAACCAAATTTCAAAATATGTGCAATACAGATGGATCGCCGCTATTTCAAAATTCAGCCACGACCACTACTACATTTCGCTCTCTCTCTTCCTCATCCTCACCTTGGGACTCACCGCTGTGATTATGCTGGTATCATCTGAGTGTGTGTTTCCCTGCAACATGCCGCAACACACTGCAACACATTGCAACTCACTGGTGGGATTATGATGGTTTCATGTCAGTGTGTATTTATGCAACATGCTGCAATACAGTGTAAAACACTGCAACACGCTGCAATACACTGTAAAACACTGCAACACAAATGACATTCATCCCTGGACATACGCAACTCTTGCTATATTTACACACAGGCGCATATGTTGAAATTCATACATATACACGTACATGTGCGCATACATGTAATTGGATGCGATGGCATATCTATTTAAGGCGTTTCATGTACAGAACGCATTCCGTGTGTGTACATAAATCAATCTTTATGTGCACGAAATTCATTCCTCTCACGAACTCAAAGTGCGCCAAAGATGGGCCGCATCCAATTCAATGATGTATAACACACACACACACACACATACATGTAGGTGCCCACGAACGAAAAGTGCGCCAAATCAGGGTCGCAATTCACAGTCTGTGAACAAACGAATCACGACTGGGAACTTTCATTTGGAAACGCTTCGAAATTCAAGGACGCTTGTGGTACGTATGTATAAATATTCACATATATACATATATACATGTATATATATATGTACGTATACATGTATTACACACACAAATGATATATATATATGTACTGCACTTGACAAGCATGGAGAAAGAGTTGAGTTGCGAGTCACGAATGAGCAGGCTCACGAGTCATGAATGCAATGGTATATGTTTGAGACACGAATGAAAAGACAAACTACAATCACGAATCAAAAAAATAGCAGATGTTATCAATCTTTGTCGTTGAGCATTTTCGCTGTGCAGTGCTGTGCACTTGACCAGTGTCGTCACGATCAAATGCACTGCAATCCATGCCTACAAAAATCCACCCTCTTCCCGTTGTGATCGCACGTTGCATTGTGAATCGCTTAAGTCAACGAAGTGAAATCCTGACATTTATAAATATATGTGAATACATATGCACATGTTCATGCTGAAATAAACTTCAGGCGAAATAAGAAATGATGGGCTTGTGCGGTTCAATGAGATTACCGGGCGCGCTGCCGAGGCCGAGACAGCACCCCGTACGAATCAAGCTGAAATGCAAGGGCTCACCCTCATCTTCAATCACGACGACGCCTCCGATTACGACCAGTCTATTTTCACCCCCGCGCGCATACAGGCCATGTGTCAAATCGAAGGTGTGTATGTGTGTTGTCATTACTCATTTGATGAGAGGGACTTGATGCTTTGCGTGACTAGAGTAATTTGCACGTGTGCCGCGAGACGTTGAGGCCATGTGCGACAAGGCAAAAGTGTCTACGTGCAAAAGTGTGTACGTATGCCGTGCGTATGTGTGACGTGACACGATTATCGTGTCACATATGGCGTGCGTGCTTGCGACTTGACACGTTTATTTGTTTGCCATGCGTTGTTTGTATGTGTGCGAGGAGGTATTCATGTGTGTCATGAACGGTGGAGGGTGTGTGACATGAAAGGTGGGAATGTGTGAGTGTTTGATAATAATGCCTGCCAGTTTCATCAATATCTTGTGGCCGGGGTGGGGGGAAAAGAGATGTGGTGCACATCTTGACACGCTCACGCAAAAAACACACGCACACAGCCATCATCACGAAACATGAACTTTACAGCATGTTCTGCCAAGTGGGAGCCGGCAACAACTGTGTCGATCAGTTCCTCAGCCCGATGCGCTTCTTTTATGCGGAAACTGACCGCGACCCTGCGGCCAACGGCTGCCAGGAAATCACTGTTGACAATGCCAACGCTGGGTTTGCCCGGATTCTTGCGGATATCAATGGATATGGTAGCTTCTTTTTGTCAGATGCTGCGGGAGACAAGAAGTTCACGAATAAAACACGGTCGAATGTACTCTTGGGCGTGCCGCTGGCGGGGTTCAAGGACAAGGATGATGATAAAGACACACAGGGCTCGCTCTTCAAACTGTTTTACGCCGGGCTGGACTGCAAGGCGTTTGAGCGTGATCTCCAGGGCCAGTTCCAGAGATACACTGGTGTCAATCCCTGCGTGGGCAAACCTGATGACTTCTATTTTGAAGGAATCGAAGGGAGGCTGCTCGATCACTTCAAGATTCGCGGGCTGCCCGCCAAGGCCATTGGCACAATACTTGATGCTGGAGGTATTCGGAGCGGTTACATCGGGGCGGACCCCAAAGTTCACACAGACGAGGGCGTGATGGAAGTCCGCTTCTGGTCCCTCGCTTTTCAGTCGGTCGAGTTTGATCGTGTGGTCAGTTCAGATCTCTACTACTCCATCCTCTCCATCGTGGTGGTGTACTTTTACATCGCGTTCCACACCCGGTCCTTCTTCCTTTCAAGCCTCTACATGTTCCAGATCGTTATGTCGCTCCCGGTCGGCTATTTCGTATACTACAACATCGTGCGCATCCATTTTTACTCCCAGGTGAATATCCTGGCCATCTATCTGGCGCTGGGCATCGGCGCCGACTCCGTCTTTGTGATGGTCGACTGCTGGTGTCAGAGCAAACTAGACCGCAATATCAAAACCACCCAGGGGCGGCTTAATTTTGCATTGGATCGCACAACCAAAGCATGTTTTAACACGACACTCACGACGGTGGCTTCATTTTTGTCCACGTCGCTGACGGACGTCATGCCGATCCATTGCTTCGCGGTGTTTGCGGCACTCGTGCTGCTCGTCGACTACGTTTTCATGATTATCTTCGCACCGACGGTGATGATGCTGTATCACGTGCACTTTTCCGATCTCGGCGGCGTGTGCTGCTGCTGCAGCAAAAACTCCAAGGGCTGTCTCTCCGCGCAAGATCCAGTTGTCACGGAGGACTCGGTGGCACTGCGATCCAAGGATACATGCTACAAGACATGCTGTTATAGCAAGTGGCCGCAGGACGCCGCGATGGTGGAGGCTCATGTGCAGCACCAGCAGTCGCTGTCGGAGGAAGATCAAATGCGCTGGACCGAGCGCTTTTTCCAGACGCACTTCTCGAGACTTATCATTGGCTTCGATTTGCAGCCCGGCAAATTCAAACCGTTTGCGTACCTGTTCATCATTTTGGGTTTCGCGTATGGCGGGTTCATGGCATCTCATGCTGTTCAGTTGACGCCGCCGACGGCGCAGGAGGAGTGGTTCCCGAAGAACCATATGTACACAGACCTGATTGGCCGCTTGACTAACAACTGGCAAGGTGGTGCGGAGAGTGACTATATGACCCTGGCCCTCGTCTTTGGTGTGTCCACCTTCGAGCGCAATGGAATGAAGGAAAAGGATATCCCCAAGTTTAATTGGTATTTCCCCAAGGCGGATCGAGGGGTTCCTATTTATGATGAAACGTTTGATATGACAAAAGGCGCCAGTCAGCTTTTTTTCATCGACACCTGCAACGAGGTGGAGAAGCTAGTGTGCGAAGCGGATGCTTGCGAAGACGGGAAAATCCTCCGCACCGCCACCAAACCCGTGTGTGTCATGAAGGATCTGCTCAACTTCTACATAATCAACTCAGGGGATACGAGTGCCACATTTGTGCCCGAGGCCCTCTTTAACCCCACCTACATGGACTTCATTAAGGGCATGGGCCAGTGGGATGCATACTACAAGAAGCACGTCGATTCATCCATCGATCTCACGGTCCCAACGGTGCGTGCCAAGGTGCTCAGCATGTTTCAGGGCAAGTACCAGCAAGTCATGGGGCGCAACAAGCGATTCGACAAAGTCTATGATTGGGCCATGATCGAATTCCGCTCGTCGGTGACGACGCCGCTCTCCAACAAGGATGCGCATGCGTCGTATGACATCATGGAGGAGTTTGTGGCAGCTCGTCGCGCGGAGGCGCCTGAGGGTATGCGCTCTCTCTTCCAGAGCGATACGCTGGTGCCGGCGCTGGGGTGGACGTGGATGATTGTGGAAGACGCTCTCGTCCGCAACTTGCTGGTGGGCTTTGCTATTTGCTTCCCGGTCGCCTACGTGGTGCTCATCGGGGCGACGGGCAACATTATCGTGGGCACGTACGCGATTATTTCCATCGCCTTTATCGTTGCAGGCGTGCTGGGCGCCGCCAAGTTGTACTCTGGCTGGGATTTGGGCGTCGCAGAATCCATCGCGGGTGTTATTGTCATTGGCTTTTCCGTGGATTATACCGTGCATTTGGGGCATTTGTATAAGGATGCCACGATGTTCGATTCCAAGGAGCTCAAGACGCAGGTGATTGCATACACATGTCTTTGATGCATACACATCTCTTGGTGTCTTTTCTTTGCTTGTTTGTGTGTCTTGGACACGCGTGTGTCTGAAAAAAGAATGCCAGAACGTGCTTTCTCTCGCTTTCTGTCAGCACGCGGTATACGTGATGGAGTGTGTGTGTGTGTGCGTGTGTATTTGAAAGCACGCACTAAATTGCACATGTGCTCTCTCGCACATGTTCCCTCTCGCAAACATGAAACCAAGCTCAACCTGCGCGTCTTGTCTCCTCCTCGCACGGCTTGCTAGTGACGCGAGCATCGCTTATAAGACGCCTCACTCATCCATGCAATGTGTACCGTGACTCCTGCAATGCCTTGCCTGTGGTGAGGGTGTGTGTATGTGTGTGTGAAGGAGAGCAACGGTTATCGGCGGTGACATTACGAAGCTCAATGTATATATATACATATACGTCTCTCTCCCATGTGACCACTAAACTCAGCAGCAGACAGTGCATTCGATGTGCCCCTCTCTCAAACTACTGCATACTAATCCGACAATCTTTCTCGTTGCCTCACATTCCATCTCGTTCGGTTCCCGCTCGCAGCATGCCTTGACAGTGATGGGCACAACGGTCATCGGTGGGGGACTGACCACGCTCAGTGCCGGGCTCATCCTGTATATGTGCACTCTGACCTTTTTCACCAAAATGGCGTCGCTCTTAGGTTTTTTATTTTTTGCAATTTGT
>Ga0209390_10011395_pt1 | contig 10220 bp, 11 predicted proteins | sample BON01_FD_187212 | JGI IMG/M metagenome (GOLD analysis project Ga0209390, IMG submission 187212) | Freshwater microbial communities from Lake Bonney liftoff mats and glacier meltwater in Antarctica - BON-01 (SPAdes) (version 2) | ecosystem: Environmental > Aquatic > Freshwater > Ice > Glacier... | reverse complement strand
AGCTGTGAGGGAGGGAGGGAGGGAGGGAGGGAGGGAGGGAGGGTCAGTCGGAGTGCTTGTATGCATACATAGGGAGTTATGCGTGAGAAGGGGGGAGGCATGCGTCATCGTCATCGGGCTGGGGTGGGCGGGCATGGACATGCACGCAGGCACTCGGGGGAAGGTGCACACACCTAGTGGCTTGGACACGTGAGAGAGGGAGAAAGGAGGGAAGGAGGGAGGGAGGGAGGGCGGGTGTGCATGGGGTGCGTGCGCAAGAGCAGGGGAGAGGAGCGTCATCGCAGGGGTGGAGGGCAGACACGGACATGTACGCAGACACTCGGGGGATGGCACACCTACCTAGAGGCTCAACAAAGTGAGATGGACAGGGAGGGCGGGAGGGCGGGAGGGAGGGCGGGTGTGCACGAGGGTTGGAGGACGTGTGTGACTTACCCGCTGGAGTAGCTGGCGTAGCTGTTGTAGGGGTCGGGGTCGTCGTGCCAGGCAGCGTCGAAGGACTGCGTGGAGGAGTCCATGGCTGCTGCTGGACTTGGCCACCTCGTGTCCTTGTGTTTTCTGTGTGTGTGTGTGGTTGATTGGGTTCGTGTGTGAGTGGAAGTGTCTTTGTCTGAGAGAGGAGGAGGGAGAGGAGGGCCGGGCTTGGACTATGTCGCACATTCCGCAGCTTCAATTCAGTGTGTTCGTCAAAAGGCGCCACCACGCCGGGGCACTGTCAAGAATGAGGATAGGGAAGAGGAGAGAGATGATTTAAGGGATCGATTTCTTGTGGGCGCAGGGACACAAACAATAAAGAATCAAGAAGAGAGAAGAGGCATTGACTTCGATGTCGTCGTCAAGTTTGTGGAGAGAACACACACGCGACTGCCGAGGGAACCGCTTGCCGTTGGCTTTTGTGGCTCGAAATTTGTGTGCGAGTGGAAAGGTTTGGGGTGGGGAGGTCGAGTTGGACAACGTCAGATGTGAGACTGCACCGAGTTAAAGGGAAGAGTGCTTGTCAGTTGCCTATGTAAATACCTGCTTGTGGGCTGTGTAGCAGTGGATCGAAAAGGCGGGGACACAGTGGCTTGTTGTGGTCATCTTCGAGCCGCAGGACCTTGAAGGAGGGAGGGTGCTGGGTCGCTTTTTGCGAGAAAGAGGAGTCACCAAAGCAAACAAACGAGAGGGCCAGTTGCATCAATTGTCGTGTGGGATCTAAGGTATAGAGACGTGTGTGCTTCGTTTTTCGAGCCGTGCGCTGCAGGGAGGGGAGGAGAATTCGGGGTGAGACCAGGAGGTCGAGGTCGGAATTAGGCTGGGCGTGAACGACGGCGTGCGAGGGGAAAGGGTCAAAATACAGCCGCGCAACAAACAAAACCACGCACTTGGCTCCATGAAATATGTTGCTTGGAGGAGTTCTCGTACAATGCATACATTGGTGGTTGTTTCTGTACTGCTGTAATGGTGCTTTTGGACTCCCAAGGTGGCCCTCCTACTTCCTTGCCTCCCAACGGGCCAGCAGCAGCTGCGTTCTTCTTCTTCTTCACACTCATCGGTCGTCTAATGGCAAAGACCCTCTCGATTGCCGCCACTGTGTTGTGTGCTGTGTTGTCGCTGTAGCTGCTAAAAATGCACATGAAAATGCGGCGGAGTATTGGCTTTTGTAGGGGGTGCCATGCAAGAAGTTTGGTGGCCGTGGGCGTCTCTTGTTCTCGTGTGTGTGTGTGAGACTCCCCTTCACAACGAGCATGCAGCAGCTCGAAGAAAGTTTTGGTAAGTCCTTTGCGTGTGTTTTACATTCGGGTTTGAAGGTGTTTGTGGTTTTTGGATTGTTGCACGTCAGCACTCTGCCTAGGCCTTTTTTGAGGGCCTGAACATGCCTCTGCCTGCTGCATGTGTGCTTGTCTCCTTCCCTCCCTGCCTCCCTCTCATTCCGGCCCATGCGCCTCGCCTCGCATGCACCTCCCACACCAGCCTTACCTTCGGTCTCTACCCCCCTTTCACCACAAAATCATTAAAGCTCTTGTCTCCTACCCACTTTACCTTTCTTTCATTCGCCAGCTCCGCTCCATTGCTGCGCAACACCCCTGCCATCCTCTCCTCCCTTCCTGCCCAGGCGAGCCTGTGCGATGGTGCCGACCGCCTCCGCACCGTTGTCGACCATCTTCTTGCTCCCCTGCAGGGGTTGCGGACTCAGGCAGAAGCAGAAACTTGAAAGCCGTCGGCCCTTTTGCCTAGCGAGCAGCTCATGGCGGGCAAGGACAATGGTGGCCGCCTCCTAAACAGATGGGCCAAGCAAAGGCCTTGCTGCATGCTAGCAGGAAGGCGGGGCGAGTGGGCTAGGCCGGGGGGAAGCGTGGCGAGAGAGGAGGCACGAAGAAGGGAAAGCAGCCGGAATAAGAAGCGCTACGGGCAATCTGTGGGGCAGTACGTGCTTCAACTGGCCCTTTTCCGCGGCCTCAAGCCTCAAGGCTCCCTGTATTTTGTGTGCGAGGAAAGGGGGTATGTGTGTGATGAGTGTGAATGCCGAAGCAGTGTTGCAAAAGAAGGAAATGCCAAAGAATCGATGCTACTTGCTCTCGGCAACGTTCTCCGCGTGTCGTGTGCAAGGGCCGTTAAAGGGAGCACGAGGTTGCTGGTATGCGGGGAGGTCAGTGGCTGTGATATCCCTTGATGTAAGTAGTAAATGGGCTTGGAGCAGCAGGACGCGTGATATTCAGGGTGTTTGCCTCGGTCATGTGCCTGTGCATCCTATTTCCTGCCTTTTACGTACCCAAACGTACGTGTGGTGTGGTGGCGGCAGAAAATGGGAAGGACCGATTGCCACAAGGAGGAACGCAATTTGCCTTGCATGAGAAGGCGCGATGGGGACGAAAGCCAGTGAAAAGATAGTCACGTGCTCGCTGTCACGGTGCTTGTTTTACTTGTAATGCGTGCTTGCACGTGTCTGACACTCCAAAGCGTGTGCGTTCCCGAACGGACATTGCCGCACATTTTGATCATGGCCCATGAGGTAGGGCGTTAGGGGTAAGAAAACACAAATAAACCCGCAAGTAAATGGCTAAAACAAAGACAGCAGACAAAATGCTGGGTCTACCAGACAAGTCATAAAAAAGTGGCGAAGGGGCGGCTCTGTTAGCAAGTAGATCACTTCTTCTGTGGCAGTGGAGCCATATATACCCCAGACAACGGCCCCCATGGCCAGGCATCAAGAAGGCATTCGGATCAACAAAATTATAAAGGCCCCGCCCAACTAGAAAAAGCAATAGGCACATTTCGTTGCCATATACAAATGTTCATTTTCTTTCTTCCTAGCATATGTAAGAGTGAAAATCGATTCTACTTTACGCAGATCTCCCACCTCCCATGCGCTCACCCCTCCCCTCTTTCTTCCCTCCTCTCTACTCTACTACTTATTAATACTACCACTACTTTTATCTCTTATTCATTGATTATTAACACCGTCAATATAAGTGGACGATCCAACATGAAAAAAGGGGAGGGTCATTCCCCTCTTATTTTCGTGCTTTTGCCTCCCCCTCAGGCTTACCGTCGAGTTTTTGATCAAAATTGTTCACCCTTTCCCCCCCCCTCCTCCCTCCCTTCCTCCTCGTATACATATGCAACTAATATCCAGCACCCATTCTTCACCTCACCTCCTCTTACGCCGACTCCCCCTCCACCACAACCTCTTCTTCTCCCTTGCCTTCTTCATTTCCTTCCTTTCCTTTCTCCTGCCCACGCCCTTGCCCGGCGTCAGCCGCAGCGGCAGCGGCAGGAGCAGCAACAGCAGGGGCAGCAGGTGCAGCAGCAGGAGTAGTAGATGTAGAAGCGGCCGCTGCCGTGGAAGGCCTGACCTGTTTCTGCTGCCTACTCGGTCCCTTTCCCTTCCCCTTCTTCTCCTTCTTCAATCCTTCCATCCCTCCATATATCTCCTCCTCCCCCTTCTCCTCCTTATCCTCTCTCACCGGCATCCCTCCCTTCCCTCCTTTTCGACCATTCCCACCAGCAAATAAACGTAACATCAGCCTTTCCAAGCGAATGTGCAAAAGCTTCTTCGCGCGGTCCACCGCCCGCGGAGCCCCTGAGAGCTGCACGTACTTCCATTCCCGCCCATACCCACGGGAGGAGGAGTCAGAAATACGAGTTTTCTTTCAATCCCTCCGTGTCAACGCTCTGCTTTATCTTCCTTTCTTACAAGCAGCCTTTTAAACTAGTACCACAATGCACACAACTAAGTATTTCGGCATTTTATCTCCTCTTCCCACCTCTTCCTTCCTCCCTTCCTCCCTTCCTCTCATCCACTTACCCTATCTCGTCGGCGGGGACGGGGATGCTTTGCGTAATGTCCTCCGGAGACTCCACCACCTGCTGCTGCTGCTGCTGCTGCTGTTCCTGCACCATTTCTCTTGCTTATGCTAATGCTGTTTTCGTTGTTGCTATCCGGCCGCTGCTTGCAGGTGTCCTCCTGCTTCCTGTGGTGGTGGGTGTGGTGGAAACGGAAGGGGTGAGGGGTAGGTTGGTAGTAAGGGTGGGTTGAGCGCGTCGTTTCAATAGTGGCAAGTGGAAAAGCGACAAAGAGAGCGACCCCACACAGCGCAGCACATGCACGGACGGGTTAAGACAAGGATGGGAAAAGGTCGGCCACAGGCTTGCGTGTCGATGCAACACCAAATTCGGGCACCGCAACGCCTCCCGGTAAGGTGGCTTTTGCGCGCTTGGTCTTGAGCTGCACCTGGCGGGTCGTGTGCCTCTGTGCTCTGACCTGTCCACCATTTGAAAAGGGGAGATGGGGAAAGAGGATACGCATCGCTGGGGGTTAGGTTGCGACCTGCTTCGGAGGCAACAAGTGAGATCGAGCGATGCGAGGCGTGTGCTTGTGCGACGCTGCCCAAGCCATGGGTCAAAAACCTCCTGGCTCCGCGAGGGAAACTTTGGGAAACAAACCAATACTGACAAGCGCGTGCCTACCAAAGAAATGTGTGTACTGGCACATCTGCTTGCGCTCCGTGCGTTGGACGCGGACCAAAAATGTGCCCCGCACATCCTCGCTAAAAGGAGCTGCGTGCGACGGCACAAGGGTGGGTGGAGGGGTGGGAAGGTGCGACGAGCACACGACCGTGGTTTTCGACATCGTCTTGTAGCGACCAAGCTTCCAAACCAAGGCCTCCGCTGCCCGCAAAAGCAGCCCACAAAATGCATGCTTCAGAATGTAGAAAGGCAGGAAAGTCCAAAGTCCTTCTTTGCTGGTTCAGCGCAACGTAAGCGTGAGTTTTTCTCCCTCGAGTCGTTGAGAGGGAGGATGACCCAAGAGACGCCTCTTGCCGCGTCTCGCTCGCTTAGCCCGCTTCAAGCGATCTCTAAAAGGTGCCTTGGACACTTTGCCATACCAAACCCACGCATGCACGCTCTATCTCTGTCTCTGTCGGTGCGCTGCATACGAAGCAAAGCAAGCAAGCCGTTGTGTGTCTCGGTTGCTCCTACTTTTCCTTGCCCGCCCCGCTCTAGCCTCCCCAACACACAACACACAGGAGCAGCAGCCAAAGTTAAGGTCCCGCCGGCTCGTCCCGCGGCAACAACCACACCCTCAACCACGCCCAAGCACCATGGCTGCCGCGCATCAGCTCTGCACAGGCACAGAGATCCCTCTTGCCCGGCATGGGCTAAGCAAACGCGTCTGGTCGTTGTGCTCTATCTCACATAGTCCCACACGTTCCCTCCCTCCCTCCCTCACCCATTCCCCCGTAGGTAAGCGACCAGGCCATCACCATGGCGACGCGCAGCAGCCGCAACAGCAGCAGCAGTGCCAGCAGCAGCGGCGGGAACAGCACCTCTAGCCATGCCAGTGCCAAGGGTGGCCCCACCATTCAGCGGGTGGTGGACTTGCTCTTTGAGACGAGCCGCACGGCCAAGCAGCAGCTGGAGGACGAGCACAAGGAGAATCTAGGCTGGCTCGCCGGTGCCTTGCAAGGCCTCCGGGCCCGCGTGTTGGGGGAGGAGATGGAGGAAGCGGCGACGGAAGTCGAGGTGCACGTGGGCGAGGAGGAGGAGCAGCAGCAGGGGCACGCCAAGCGCAGCAAGGACAATGCCGGTCGAGCCCGTCCGTCTAAGGGCGCGGCGGTGGCGGCGTCTGCGGGGGCAGTGACAGATGACGAGGAGGATGATAATGTGTCTATTGCTTCGACGGTGGTGGCGGATGATGCGTCTCGTGCTGGCGGTGGTGGTGCTGGTGGGCGGCGTAGCAAGCGCAAGCTGGTCTCGACGAGCGCGGAGGAAGGAGAGGAGGAAGAGGAAGAGGAGGAGGAGGACAACAACGAGGGCAGCAGCACGAGCAGCAAGGGTGGCAAGAAATTGGTCCCCAGCAAGCTGCGTGTGATTGATTTGCGACGGGAGTTGCGTGCGCGTGGATTGCCCTCTGCGGGGCTTAAGGCTCAGTTGGTGGAGAAGCTGGAGGAGGCTTTAGAGATGGAGGAGATCGAAGGAGAAAAGGAAACGGAGCTGCCTGAGATTATGGAGGAGGATGAGGATGAGGAGGACGAGGAGAGTGAGGATGAACAGGAGAAGCAGGAGCAGCAGCAGGGGGGCAAGAAGAAGAAGAAGGCGGGGAGCGGGGCGTCCTCTGCTTCGGCCTCGTCTTTCTCGTCGGCGGCTGAAGAAATGCCTCCTCCCCTCCCTGTGGCTCGCAAAGCTTCCTCTCGTTCCAGCAAGGGGAGTGTCACTGCCGGCGGTGCTGGTAAGAAGGGCTCCAGCAGCAGCAGCAGCAGCAGCAGCAGCAGCAGCAGCAGCAGCAGCAGCAGCAGCAGCAGCAGCAGCAGCAGCAGCAGCAGCAGCAGCAGCAGCAGCAGCAGCAGCAGCAGCCGTAGCCGTCGTAGTGCCGCTATGATGGTCGAGCAGGAGAAGGAGGGGAAGAAGAAGGGCGAGGTGGAGGAGGAGGAAGGGGAGGAGGAGTTTAAGACGGCGTCGGCGGATACGATGGAGGTGGACAGCAGCACGCCTGCTGAAGTTGCGTCGTCGGAGAAGAAGGAGCAGCAGCAGCAGCAGCAGCAGCAGCAGCAGCAGCAGAGCAAGGTGGCTATCGAGGCCTCCCCCAAGGAAGGCACGACGATGGTGGAGAAGCCCCTGCCGTCCAGCAACAGCAGCAACAGCAGCAGCAACAGCAACAAGAAGCTGGTGGAGGAGGAGGAGGATCTGCCCAGCGCCACCAAGCCCGCTGGCCCTACCCCCTCCTCTGCTCCTGCTGTTGCTGGGAAAGAAAACACCATCCCTGCCCCCGTCGCCCTCCCCACGCCCGCCCCCACCCCTTCTGCAGCCTCCTCCTCCTCCGGTTCCTCCTCCGCTTCCTCCGTCCCTCCCTCCTCCGCGTCGAGCACCCTCCTCCAGAACAGCGCGGGCAGCCACACGAGCAGCACCATTGCCAACAGCGGTGGCAGCAGCAGCGGCAGCAGCAGCAGCAGCAACAGCAACAGTAGTGGCTCAGGGCACAGCACGGCCAAGGCCCCCTCCTCTGCTAAGGACATTGCCGCGAAAATTTCCGCTTTACGCAAGGGGCAGATGGAGGAGAAATCCCGAGCGAACGCCATCAAACTTACTGCTACTGCTGCTACTGCTCCTCCTGCTCCGGTGGCGACGAGCAGCAGCAGCAGCAACAGTGCGACTCTCACCCAACCTCTTTCCTTTTTGGAGCGGCTGAAGCTGAGTACGTTTGCTCATAGCGGTGCCACCACCACCAGCAGCAGCAGCAGCAGCAAGGCCGCCTCGACCCCCAAGCCTACAGCTGCTGCCACTATCCCTTCCTCCTCCTCTTCCTCCTCCTCCACGAGCACGTCGGCCGCCAAGGCTGCAGCGGCTGCTGCCGCTGCTGCTACTGCTGCCGCTGCTGCTGTTGCAGTTGTCCCTGCTCCTGCCTCTATCACCAGTGGCATCAAGCCCCCCAGCAGCAGCAGCAGCAGCAACAGCACCGCCGCTGCCCTTGTCGCCAGCAGCAGCAGCAGAAGCACCAGCGCGCGTGCCGCAGACAAGGAAGCGGCAGCGGCGGCCGCAATGGACGAGGTGGAGGAAGAGGAGGAGGAGGAGGAGGAGTTGGAACCGATCCATCCTTCCACCACTACCACCGTTGCCCCCGCAGCAGCCGCCAACAGCAGCAGCACTAGCAGCAGCAGCAGCAGCAACCCCGCCCCGTCCAACCTAGTCGGAGGCCTGCACTCTTTCACCTCTCTCCTCAAGAAAGGACCGACGGAAGGAGGGCCTGCCTCATCCTCCTCCTCCTCCTCCTCCTCCTCCTCTGCCACTGCTCCTGCGGGAGGGAGGGGTGGAGTGGAGGTCAAGGCGCTCAAGAGGGCAGAGGCTGCCCGAAAGGCAGATCTGGCGAAGGAGGAGGAACGACGCACACGCAAGCTCTTGATGGAAAAGGCGATTCAGCAGAAGAAGGCGGATGCCTCTAGGCTGGAGCAGGAAGCGCATAAGAAACGCGCCGAGCTGGCAGCGAAGCGGAAGGAGAGGGAGGAGAAGCTGGGTGGTGGTGGAGGTGGGGTGCCGGTCAGTGGCAGCAGTGCTGCTGCTACTGCTGCTTCTGCTGCTGCTGCGGGTGGGAGCAAGGGGGATGAGAACAACAAGAAGCCTCGTTTGGAGCAGCAGCAGGGAACGATGGCAGCGCCTCGCCCCGTCGTCCCTCCCTCCGCCCCTTCCTCTTCTTCATCTGTCCCTCGTCCTCCTCCCGCTGCTACTGCTGCGGCTGGTGCTACGCTTGGCAACAGCCGCCCGGGCGCGCCGATTGATCGACTTAAGTCCCCTCCCCCTAAGATGAAGAACGCAGGAGGGAGCGGCGGCAGCAAAAGCAGCAACAGCAGCATCAAGGGGAGTGCCCTCAAGGACATTTCTACCAAGCACGCTACTGCTGGTGGTGCTGCTGCTACTGCAGCTTCTTCTGGCACCAGCAAGGCTGCTGCTGTAGCCGCCACTGGCGCTACTGCTGCTGCTGCTCCTCCGAGCAAGCCCAAGTACGCGGGGATGGGCATTGGCGAGTCGTATGAGATTTCGGATAGGGACGAAAGCAGCGATGAAGACTACGATAGTGATGGAGGGAGTGGAGGGAAGGGAGGCAAAGGAGCCGCGAAAAAGGTCCCTGATTGGGCGAAGGGCCCTGCGTTGCGCGAAGCTTTAGAATGTCAATTTAATAAGAAGCAGAAGGTGGACCCGGATTCGATTTTCCCGGAGGTGAGGACGTGTGATTTGGAGGAGATATTCAAGAGTTATCAGGCGGGGGGGGGCGCGGCGAAGAAGAGGGCTTATCGACAGAGGCAGAGCACGGGGAACTGGCAGAGGGATGAGTTGAGCAGTGCGGAGAAGATTCAATATAGGGAGGATATGGGGTATGAGGAGGGGTGTTAGAGGGAGGGAGAGAGGGAAAGGTGGAGTGGTTGACTTGTTAGATAAAGGAAGGAGGGAGCTAGGGAGGGAGGAAGGGGGTGGAGGAAGAGGAAGTGATTGTTGTTATTATTTTGGTTAGCACGCACGCACATATATCAAGGGAGTCAACGAATTGAGAGGAGGAGGGAGGGATAGAAGGAGATAGAGAAGAGCAGGGCAGAGAAGAGAAGAGTGAGGAAAATAGACGTATTAGGAAAAGAGAGAGAAAATGAGGAAGGCATTGCAGAGAGAGATGGACACGCACACTTTGCGCAGATGAAAAAAAGGACGACGTAGTAGAAAAAGAAGACGACGAAGAAGGAACAGCAGAAATAGGAACAAGAAGAAGAAGAAAAGTCAAAGGTGAAAACAAAGGAAGGGCAATGCGGGGCTATGTTCTGGTAAAACCAATTCCGAATTTTTCATGTTCACTGTTTTTCGTATATTTATTTCTTTGTGTGTGTACGTGTGCTTCTTTCCTCTCTCCTCCTCCTCACCCGCATAGAAAGCATCAGTCTTTCTTCTCGTCGCCGTGTGACATTGTGGAACCTTTTCTTTCTTGCTGACTTATTCATCATTTGTGCCACACTACACGTCAACTTATCAACTCAACTCGCTGCTTGCATCAGCAGCAGCACCAGCTAAACTCATCTTACTGTCTTTGTGTGATTACTTACCCCCCCCACCCCAACCCCCCCCCTCTTCCTCACTATCCCATCTATTTCTTCCTCCCGCATCTTCTCCTTCCTCTCCCTCAACTCGCCATACATACAACCCTCCCTCCCTCCCTCTCTTCCTCCCTCCCTCCCTCCCTCCCTCCCTCCTACTTCCGCGCCGAA
>Ga0209390_10011390_pt1 | contig 10222 bp, 7 predicted proteins | sample BON01_FD_187212 | JGI IMG/M metagenome (GOLD analysis project Ga0209390, IMG submission 187212) | Freshwater microbial communities from Lake Bonney liftoff mats and glacier meltwater in Antarctica - BON-01 (SPAdes) (version 2) | ecosystem: Environmental > Aquatic > Freshwater > Ice > Glacier... | reverse complement strand
AAATATATATATATATATATATATATATATATATATATATAGATATATATAGATATATAGATAATAGATATATAGATATCGATATATATATGTGTGTCTATCTATATCTATATCTACATCTACATCTACATATCTATATCTATATGTATGAGGGGACTCCTCCACCTGCAGGGTGAGCAGCGCGGCGATGAATCCCGAGTTTGGGCTGGTGACGCCGCGGCCCTCCTTGCACTTGTTGAATGCCTTGTCGAAGGAGAGGCAGTGGCGCCACATGAGGTAGGCGATCACCATCGACGAGGAGCGGGAGACGCCCTGGTGGCAGTGCACGAACACCACGCCGCCGGCCTGTGTGGGGGATATGCTGAAGTTGAGCGGGTAGTCTTGCCTCATTCGATGTCGGGTCTTTGGGGTAATCGGTGGGCCCAACTCAGAGAGGAGGGCGCACGCGCGGCCCGGCGGGACGCGCCTTCCAGAGAGTCCAATCAAGTAAATGAGAGTAGCACTCTGGCAAAGGCACACAACGGCCTGTGTGGGGGAGGGGCAGGGGGTCAGTGGGTGGCGCGTAGGGCAGTGGCCTTTACACGATATTGCCATTACTAATAGTGTATGGTGTATGACATACAAAGGAGGGGTCGGTAGGCAGGCGTATATTGCGCAATGGTCGCGCGCAATAGTAATGCAATAGGGTAGGATTTGCAGGTGGGGGGGGCATACAAGGATTATTGACTCCCACTAAAAAATTTTGAAGTAACACAATATCTTGTAAAGGCCAAGTGGGGCAGGGGTGGGTGGCGGCAAGACTGTGTGGGTTGCGGCGTGATTGAAGCCAGCCTTACGCTGGAGACGGGTGGGGAACCTACATGTTGAATACGCGGAGCAAAGAATAAAATACGGTATTCTATCCCGATTTAGCCCGTTTTATGAATACAGTAACCTTGAATATGTACGTGTTCCTGTCGTACACAGGGTTAACCAGGCAGAATATGTCATTCATATTCGTGTGGCTGCTAGGAATACATGAATATGTATTCAACACTAAGGGTGGCGCGTGGGGCAGGGATGGGTGGCGGCAAGACTGTGTGGGTTGCGGCGTATGTGAAGCCAGCCTTGCGCTAGAGAAGGGTAGGGAAGACCGGATCATACCCAAGGAGAGTGGCGTGTCTTCCACGCTAGTGATGGGGCTAGCTTGCGACTTACGCTCAGGGTTGAAGGTGCCCTGCAGCTTCCAATTAACCGCTATGGGTAAATTCGCTTTGCTCAGGTACCTGAGCGAGTTTCGACTAAGAGCTTCGTCGTTTTGATTATAGGAAACTCCGAGTCGAATCACTTAGGCGCACAGGGCACCTTTCACCCTCCGGTATTCACACCCTGACCGGTGAAAATACCGGAAACGCGAATGGGCCACGAAATGCCACACAGGCGGGAGGAGTGGCGGCACCCAAGGCCTAAAAACAGGCGCCGGAAGTTGCCCACATATAGCTATCTATCTGTCTATCAATATCTGTCTATCTATCTATCTATCTATATATGTATACATATACATATAGATAGACAGATAGATAGATAGATAGATATACATATAGATATGTATATATATATATATATATATATATATATATATATATATATATATATATATATATATATATATATATATATATATATATATATATATATATACATACATACATATATATATATATATATGTATAGATAGATAGCTAAACAGAGATAGATAGATAGATAGATAGATATAGATATCAACAAAAATAGGTAGATAGATAAGTAGATCGATTGATTGATCTAGATAGATAGATCTACATACTATGCGACGTGTTTCTCTACGTCCTTCAAGGCCAAAATGCCGGGCTTCTGCTAGGTGCCCATCTCTCTCTTTATATATATACCCTGATTGCAGAGTCGATGAACTCGACGGCTTCGTAGATGAGGGTGGAGGTGTCCTGTCGCGGCGAGTCGTAGAGGAAGAGCGTCTTGTATAGATATGTATATAGATAGATAGATAGATAGATAGACAGATATAGATAGATAAATGGATAGATAGATAGATAGACAGATAGACAGATAGATATAAATATAGATCGGTAGATAGATAAGTAGATCGATTGATTGATGTAGATAGATTGGTCTATATACTATGCTACGTGTTTCTCTACGCCCTTCACGGCCGAAATGTCGGGCTTCTACTAGGTGTCCATTTTTCTCTTTATAGATATACCCTGATTGCGGTGTCGATAAACTCAACGGCTTCGTAGATGAGGGTGGAGATGTCCTGGCGCGGCGAGTCGTAGAGGAAGAGCGTCTTGTAATGCAGCGTCGACGTCTTGAGATGGTAGTCGGGGCACGCGACGCCGGCCGTGTTGAGCACATGCGTCACACCGTGTGAGAGCAGCAGCGGAAGGTCCTGCGCGACGAAGGAGGGGTGGGGGTTAATACAGTATTTGTACCGATAAATTTTTAGGTATGTCTGTATGTATATATAATAGACATATGTATATATATATATATATATATATATATATATATATATATATATATATATATAATATATATATATATATATATATATATATATATATATATATATATATATATATATATATATATACAGGCCCGCCACCATAGTCGCGACGCCCGCGCACCTACACAGTCGGGTTAGGGTGGTCAGGGGCTGGGGCGATGGGCGTTGGGAGTGCGCCCGTGCACGAACACACCCACCATACAAGCTTGAGCACGTGCGTAACGCCGTGTGAGAGCAGCAGCGGAAGGTCCTGCACGAAGAAGGAGGGGTGCTCAGGGGCTGGGGGTGCTGAGCCTCTATGCCTCACGGCCAGGGAGCTCGCCTCTCCGCTCTTTCCACACAACACGCGGCTAGGCACGGGCTACCCTTCGGCTCGCCAGCCGCAACGTGTGCGGAGAAGAGAGAGAGAGGAGGCGAGAGAGAGCGAGCGGTGGGCGTTGGGAGCGCGCCCGTGCACGAACACACCCACCACATAAGCAGCAACGCGCAACCCTGTCACGCCGCTCCAATTCAACGGACATGTGGTACGCTGCTCCTCGGATAGCGGTGGGGTGGGTGGGATCCTATCCTCTTCTGTCCTGGCACCGCGCGCCACACCGCCGCCTGAAACTCTCTCTCTCTCTCTCTCTTTGTATATATATATATATATACATAGACAGATAGATAGATGCATAGCTATATCTATATCTGTATATACCTGAGGCAGTGTGTTCCGTGCCGGTATGAGCCGCTGCGGGATGTGTCTACTGTTCCCGGTGTGTGTGGGGGTGTCTCGTAGGGGTAAACGTGTCATGCGAATGTCGAGGGCCGTTCTGCGCGCCGCCGCTTTCGTTGGACTCGAGCAGTGGTTAGCGCTAGGGTGACCCACACACACCAAACCGCGCTAGGCTTGGCCTTTACACAATATTGCCATTACCAATATTGTATGGTGTATAGCATACTCACGGGGGGTCGGGGGAGAGGCGTACCTTGCGCAGTAGTAGTGCAATACTATTGCAACAGTATGGGCATTACACGTGGGGAGGGGCAATACAATTAGGATTGGCTCGTTCACAAAGGGGTTGCAGTGAACGAATATCTTGTAAAGGCGAACTCTAGGCACCCCCCACACGCGTTCTACGCACCCCTTGGCCTTTACACTATATTGTCACTACCAACATTGTATGGTGTATGGCATATAAAAGGAGGGTCGTGGGGAGGTCAAATATTGCGCAAGAGTCGCGCAATCGTATTGCAGTAGCGTGGGTAATGCAAATGGGTGGGGGTAATAAAGGGATGATTGATTCTTGCACACACACAAACAAGTGAAAGAATATCGTGTAAAGGCCAATACGCACCCCGGCGACGGTGTTTGACCCCAGGAAGAGTTTCTCCTCGATCTGCGAGCAGACGCCGTCGAACCTGCGCAGCTTGGCCACGCGGTGCTCGTGCTCGTCCTCCTCAATGCCGCCCGCCGCCCGAAGCTGCTCCACCAGGTCCACCTAGGGGGAGGGGGGGGGGACCTATATGTATATACATGAACTATATATATATATATATATATATATATATATATATATATATATATATATATATATATATATATATATATATACATATATATATATATATATACATATATGCATATAAATGTATATATACATATATATATATACATATCTATATATCTATTTATCTATATATATCTCAATGTAAATCATTCAAGAATATATATCTTATACAATGTATGTATGTGGGGGAGGGGGGATGAGTAGAAGTTAAGAGTTCAAGAGAGGGGGGTGCCGCAGCTGCTCCAACAGGTACACCTACTGGGAGGGGGGGGGGGTATCAGTTGGCCTTTACACGATATTGCCATCACCAATACTGTATGGTGTATGACATACAAAAGGGGGGTCGGTGTAAGGGCGTATATTGCGCAATGGCCGTGCAATAATATTGCACTAGGGTAGGCTTTGCAGGCGGGGGGAGGGGTTAACCCGAAAGCTCTGAAGCGAAACAATATCTTGTAAAGGCGAAGGTATCAGTAGAAGTGAGTGGTTCAAGAGAGGGGGGTGCCGCAAATAGACGCAGGATTTCGTACCTGCGAATAGATCAGAAGAAGTGACTAGTTCAAGAGGGGGAGGGAGACGCTAAGCGATGCGGAGCTTCTGACCTGCGGGGGTAGAATAAGTATACATATACGTTAATAGTTGAAGAACGGCTAATAGATGTGGAACTTCTGACCTGCGGAAATAGAATAAGTAAACGTATACGTTAGCAGTTCGAGAATGAAAGGGAGGCGCTAATAGACGCAGAGTTTCTGACCTGCGAAGGCAGGATATAATACAAGTTAATAGTTTAAGAACGAGAGGGAGACGCGAATCGAGGTGTATTTTCTCATCTGCGGGGGTAGAGTACGTATACGTATTAGTAGTTTAAGAGAGGGAGGGAAAGAGCGACGCTAATAGACGCATAGTGTATTGCCTGCGGGGGCAGGATATCATTCGAGTTAGTACTTCAAGAACGAGGGGGAGACGCTCATCGATGTATAGTTTCTCATCTGCGCGGGTATAATACGTATACATATGAGTTGGTAGTTTAAGAGAGGGAGGGAGACGCGAAACCATGCGGAGTTTCTCACCTGGGGGGGGAGACTACGTATACGTATAAGCTAGTAGAACAAGAGAGGGAGCCGCGCGTAGATGCGGAGTTTGATGACGCTGACGGTGAGGTTGGGGTGCGATATAAGTACCGAGTAGAAGTTAGTGGTTGAAGAGAGGGAGATGCTAGAAGAAGAAGTTAGTAGTTAAAGAAGGGGAGCTGCGAATCGACAAGAGTTTCTTACGTTGACGGTGTGCGAGCAGCGGGCGCTGGGGCGCGGCGAAGGCGGCGATGGCGACGATCGCAGGCTGCCCAATGAGTTGGAGGCGCGCTTGGCGTGGCCGGCGGCGGAGGAAGCAGCTGCCGCGTGCATCGTAGGCTTGAGCGCGCCGAGGCCGATTTTGGGGACGGAGCGCTCGGCGGCAGATACGGAGCGCTCGGCTTCTGCAGTCCAAGTTGGCGAACCCGGCGATGCGGCCGTGCCCGTCGGCGACTGGCGCAGCGCGCCCAGCCCGATCTTGGGCACCGAGCACTCTGGCGCGGCGGGCGCGAGCGCCGCGTTCTGCTTGCGCGAGAAGAGTCCGTCGATCTTTGGCACGGGGCCGCCACGCGCAGACTTGGGCGGCGGCGCGACGGCGGCGACCGGCGGCGCGGTCCGCATCCCGCCCAGCCCTATCCGGGGCACCGACACCTCGGGTGCCAGCGCCGGCGCCGGCGCGGGCGCGGCGGCGGCGGCGTGCGGCGGCACGGCTCCGGTGGCGGCGGCTGCCTGTGGCTCCGAGCCGTGGGCAAAGAGCATGGCTTGCGCGTCGGGCGAGCCGGCGAGCGCGGGCAGCATGCTCGCCACGAGCGCGCTGCAGTTGATCGCGTCGGCGTCGCGGTGCGCTAGCAGCTGCGCCAGCAGGTGGTTGCTCGCCGCCGCGCCGCCGCCCACGATGGCGGCGGCGCGCGCAACCTCGCCGCCACCGCCACCAAAGAGCGCTCCAAGTGGCACAAGCTCGGCGCCGGCGCCGCTGTGCAGGTGACGCGTGGCGCCCGTGGCGTCGCTCAGCAGGTAGCGCTCGAGCTCGAAGCAGCGGGTCAGCGCCACCGCCTTGGTCAGCGCCAGCGCCTTGTTGCCATTCCAGACGTAGATGTCATGCGCCAGCGGCTCGCCGCGGTCGCGCTCCTCAAACGGGTAGGGGCCGCAGTCGTCGTAGCCCGAAAAGGAGGCGGCCAGCCCGCGCGGCGTCAGCAGCTGCTGCGACGACTCGGCCAGGTCGGCCAGCGTCACGCAGCTCGCGCCGCCGCCGGCTTCGCCGCCGCGATGCGCCCGGCCGCCGCGCGCGCCGCCGTCGGCCGACTTGGCCGCCTGGCCGCTGGCCTGCGGGTCCTCCCGGCGGTAGATGTGGAGGATGACGTAGCTCTCGCTCGGGTGCAGCCGCCCGAACCCGTCCGCCCCGACCCCCGCGCTCTGCACCTCATGCGGGCTGTCGACAGCCGTGAAGAAGCGCCAAACCTTGAGGTTGCTCCGGTAGGGGCTCGGCGGCGCCGGGTCCGTCGGGGCGAAGGCGAGCAGCTCGCTCAGCTCAAGTGGCTGCCGGGCCACGGCCAGGTGAGCCCCCATTCTGAGGCGCTGAACAAGTGCAAAACGTTTGTGTTCTATTCGTGTGTTCTATTTTTGTATTTTACCCGTATTCCGCTTTTAGAGGCGGGCTGTTGGTGGGCCAATAGATTTTTTGTGGTCTATTTTGAATTCACCCCGCGCGACACGTCGACGGACGGAACGCATCAATGCCTAGCCGATCCAAGTCGCCGGCGCGGCCCAAGGGCGGCGCGCGCAGCAAGTCGCCCGGGCGGACCGGGCGCGAGCGCAACGAGCCGGTGCGCAAGCGGCGGAAGGGCGGGCGCGACGATGGCGAGGACGAGGATGAGGACGAGGACGAGGTGCTGCCAAAGGAGCTGACGCGCAAGATCATCGCACAGGCCCGCGAGCAGCAGGCCGAGGTGGAGGAGGAGGAGCGCGCGGCGCGCGGCGGCCGCCGGGGTGGCGGGCTCTCGGTGGCGGCCGCGCTCGCCGAACAGGACGGCGGCGCGGCCAGCTCGGACGAGGAGGACGAGGAGGAGATCCGTGGCCGCTCGTTGGGCGAGAACGAGTACTACGAGGACGTGGAGGAGTTGGAGCTGGACGAGCACGACGAGCGAGCGCTCTCGCTCTTCATGGGCGGCGGCGCCCCGCGCAACCGCAACCTCTCGGACATCATTATGGAGAAGCTGGCGGCGGCCGAGGCTGCGAGCGGCGCGCGGGCGGCGGCCGCGGCGGCGGGCGAGCCCTCGGCGGCTCCGATGCCGGAGCTGCCCCCCAAGGTGATCGAGGTGTACCAGGGCGTGGGCCTGCTGCTCAAGAGCTACCGCTCGGGCAAGCTGCCCAAAGCGTTCAAGATTGTGCCGCGGCTGGCCAACTGGGAGGAGATTCTCTTCGTGACGGAGCCACACAACTGGTCGCGCGTCGCCACGCGCGAAGCGACCAAGCTCTTCGCGTCCAACATGAACGCGCGGATGGCCCAGCGCTTCTTCAACCTGGTGCTCCTGCCCGCGGTGCAGGACGACATTCTCGAGAACGGCAAGCTCAACTTCCACCTCTACTTGGCTCTGAAGAAGGCCCTCTACAAGCCCGCCGCCTTTTTCAAGGGGGTGCTGCTGCCTCTGGCTGAGGAGGGCTCGTCCACGCTCAAGGTGACTGCACGGAAGGTCGCAGGTCGACAGACATCCGGCACAGACACACTCACAGACAACACTACAACACACACACCCACTCAACAACGAGCGGCGTGCTTAGTCGCCGTTGAGGCGACTGTGGAACGCTCCGGGGTGACCAATCCCGGCCAGCGTCGACTTCGGTGTCTCTGTTCCTTTTGTTTCCAGAAGACTGTGAAGCACAGGGGGGCACAGTGCCTCCTGATCCTTACTCGCTCGACTAGCCCCCCCTAGATCAGTTCCCTCTATGCGTGTGCTCTTGTCCCCTTTGTTTTATAAACCGTCTGTGAAGCCAGGGCCGAACCCTCCCTTTTTGTTTTGTTTCGTTTTTCAGGAGGCGCTCATCGTCTCGTCCGTGCTGGCCAAGGTGTCTGTGCCCATGCTCCATTCGGCCGTCGCCATCCTCAAGCTGTCGCAGATGGACTTCTCCGGCGCAAACGCCCTCTTCCTCCGCACGCTGCTGCTAAAAAAGTGCGCGCTCCTACTTGGGAAATACGGACCCCCATCGTCCAAACCGTCCCTCCTGGCCGGTGCGGTCATGCTCGCCGTCGGGTACACCGCCGCAAATATATACCTATATATGCGTGGGTGTAAATATAAGTGTGTATGTGATGTACAATATCTTTTGATATGCATACCCCCGAGAGATACCTCCCCGCACCAGGACAGCGCGGGCACAGCCCCCAGCGGCACACCGCCGCCGGCACAGCCGCCCCCACCACCACAGACACGGGGAACACAGTCCCACAGCGCGCCAACCCCACTCAAATGGCCTCTGCTCACTCCCCCTCGACTGGTAGGAGCCCCTCCTTGGCGTCCATATTCACGTATTCTACGCCAGGCTAGCGCCGCCGCCACTCAAACCGGACGCGACTGAATCGGCATATATTCCACCATTCAGCTGAGCCGTGATCATATTTCGAATCTCTTCTTCGCTCCGCGTATTCCCTGCTTAAAGGTGCCCTGTGTGCCTAAGTGATTCTCAGGCAGTTTCTCTTATTCAACATGTACTAATGACTTTGGTGCTGCGACTCATAATGAACGACGGTTTCAGTTTCGACTTTTCAATCGCTTGTTCCGAGTTCTTCCGGGTTTCATGGGTAAATCGCTGTTAATCATCGTGAGAAGTTCAACAAAACGTAACAACTTTTAACAACAAATTTCGCTCATGTACATGAGCAAAGCGAATTTACATATGGTGGTTACTTAGTAGCTGCAGAGCGTCTTTAAGCGCATACGAAAGTAATACGTTTCCCGGGTTTGATGTACCGGAACAAGGTTTGATTGCTAAGCGCGCGTCAGTGCTTCAGACGTGGCGAGTGTGCGTCCTACTCTCTCCTCTTCTTGGCCTATACAAGATATTCTGTCACTTGTTTTTGTGTTCGCAAGAATCAATCATCCCTTTAGCACCCCCACCCAGTCGCATTACCCACACTACTGCAATACGATTGCGCGACTGTTGCGCCGTATATGACCTCCCCCCGACCATCCCGTTATATGTCATACACCATACAATATTGGTAATGACAATACCGTGGAAAGGCCAATTCAGACGTGGCGAATGTGCGTCCTACTCTCTCCTCTTCCGGCCCCTGGCAAATGTCAGGAGTTAGAATCGCGTTTCCAGGTTCGTTTTCCGCGAATAGATTTTGATTGCCAATGAGCGCGCTTTTTCTTACTTGCTTTTATTATCATTCTCACTCTCCACTCTCACGGCTACTAGGTACGCGCTGCCCTACCTCGATGTACCGGAACCAGGTTTGATCGCTCAGCGCGCGTCCGTGATTCAGACGTGGCGAGTGTGCGTCCTACTCGTTCGAGGCGCCTTCCCAGCTATTTATAGACGCTGTGAATTCACGACAGGCGAGCGCAAACTTCCCGCGCCGATCGCCATCCATGTCTACGAATGTGATCCTCCTAACGACATCTTCGACGATGGTATTTCTCTAAAGAGTGATGCGGAGGACGAGCGGCTCTGTCGAGTGGCGCGCACAGCAGCTGATTTACTCTTTCCTCTTCCGTCGCCTAGGTACGCGCTGCCCTACCGTGTGGTCGACCAGCTCGTCGACTACTTCGTCGGCTTCAAGGAGGACACCTCCGTCCCAACGCTGCTATGGCAGCACACGCTGCTCGCCTTTGCGCAGCACTACAAGACGGAGCTCACCCTGGCGCAGAAGGTATGGATACATAGATGGAATATATATATATATAGATTTAGATTTAGATATATAGATATGTATATATAACGCTGCTCTGGCAGCACACGCTGCTCGCCTTTGCGCAGCACTACAAGACAGAGCTTACCCTGGCGCAGAAGGTGTGGACATATAGATGGAATATATATATATATATATATATATATATATA
>Ga0209390_10011385_pt1 | contig 10223 bp, 8 predicted proteins | sample BON01_FD_187212 | JGI IMG/M metagenome (GOLD analysis project Ga0209390, IMG submission 187212) | Freshwater microbial communities from Lake Bonney liftoff mats and glacier meltwater in Antarctica - BON-01 (SPAdes) (version 2) | ecosystem: Environmental > Aquatic > Freshwater > Ice > Glacier... | reverse complement strand
CTGTACAAACTAGGTCTAATTGTACCTATGAAAAACAGAGAAATCCAGCACAAAACTGAAATAATTTATTTGCATTCAATAGGTTAGTGTAAACCTAGGTACAATTTTTTTGGGAGATGAAGATGTAACTCTCAGTCATACTCGGACCATTATTGGTCGCAACATGAACAGGAGTAAATGAAGGCTCTGGTTCAAAAGTGTTACGTGCTCTAGGTGCTGTATTCACGTCATTCGAATGCCTAGACATGTTTTTAGGCGTCGAATTAAAGTATTGAATCGCGCTATCAGCCGTTTGCTCAATCGCATAACCCACCGCTAAAACACCTAGTGCAACTACCCAACCGGCAGTCAAGGCAACACCAATCTGAGGAACGCCTAACAAAACCGAGAGACCAATCGCAATAACGGTTAAAACAGGTGCTAAAAGTAACTGCAGTCCAAAGTTAAGAATCCCTGTGTCACGACGAGAGCTCGAGTTATTAAACATCATATTCCAAAGCATCAATGTGACCAAAGGATTATTTCCAAACCCATTCCCACGTCGATTTGACTCGCTGGCCGCTTTTGCCAGAGCTGCAAAAATCACAACATCGATAGCTACCGTTCCAACAACCGCCATCGTAAAAATAAGAGCCAGCCCTGTGTACTGAGTGTATTCACCTACTTTCTTAATAGTTTTTAACATATATATGGCCTCATGTAAGATTAATCACGAATGAAGTGAGTGTATATTGTACATGATTGGCTTTATTAAATCAATAGCGTCGCCTTTAAGTGTCATGACACCGTGAAAACAGGACATTTCTACTTTGCCGCTACAGCGTTTTTAAAACGATTTCACTCATAAAAAAAATGTGTTTCAATAAGAACTGTTTTGAACGCTTTCATATCAATATACCAAAAGGATTTTGGTTCAATGAAAAAACTCATCTCATGCATCACGCTGTTTTTATCCTTGTTTCTAAACCAAGCTACTCATGCTGCACCGGGTGATTTATTTAACGTGACCGCAAGCGGTGACGCCGCGACCATTAACATCACCTTATGCCTGAATATAAACGCTCCTTTAAGTTGCCAAAATTATACGGTGAATGCTTTAACTCTAACGATTCTCACCACGGCACCCAATCACACCTACCCAGCCCTTGGCATCAAAATAAACACCGCAGGGTACTCATTGGGTAAGGCCTGCATAATGAATTTAAAAGGCTATTGTTTATTTCAGGCCAGTGATACCTCCTCTAAAACTATCACTATTATGAAGTCAGGAAGCACAAGCTACTCCATCGGAGACACCCTGTCTGGATTAACCGCCAGTGGCCTAGTCTTACAAAATAACGGAGGCGATGATCTCACGGTTGCATCCGACGCAACATCTTTTATCTTTAGTACCGAAATCGCCTCAGGAAGCGCCTACAACGTGACCGTCGGCACACAACCTACAGGACAGACCTGTACCGTGACCAACGGCTCAGGTACCGCGACAGCGGATGTCACCAGTGTTGTTGTCACCTGCTCCACAGACACCTTTAGCATTGGAGGCACGCTATCTGGCTTAACCGCCAGTGGCCTGGTCTTACAAAACAACGGAAGTGACGATCTCTCCGTTGCATTCGACGCGACATCTTTTACCTTTAGTACCGAAATTAATTACGGCAGCGTCTACAGCGTCACGATTGCCACACAACCTACAGGACAGACCTGTACCGTGACCAACGGCTCAGGTACCGCAACAGCGGATGTCACCAATGTAACCATCACTTGCACCACAGACACCTTTAGCATTGGAGGCACGCTATCTGGCTTAACCGCCAGTGGCCTGGTCTTACAAAATAACGGAGGCGATGATCTCACGGTTGCATCCGACGCAACATCTTTTACCTTTAGTACCGAAATTAATTACGGCAGCGTCTACAGCGTGACGATTGCCACACAACCTACAGGACAGATCTGTACCGTTGCCAACGCTTCAGGTACCGCGACATCCGATGTCACCAGTGTTGTTATCACCTGTACCACGAATACCTTTAGCATCGGAGGTACGCTGTCTGGATTAACCGCCAGCGGCCTGGTCTTACAAAACAACGGAAGTGACAATCTCTCGGTTGCATCCGACGCGACAACGTTTACTTTTAGTACCGAAATTGAGTACGGCAGCGCTTATAGCGTAACAATTGCCACACAACCTACGGGACAAAGCTGTAGTGTTGCCAACGCTTCAGGTACGGCGACAGCGGATGTTACCAACGTAACCATCACGTGTAAAACGGAGACGTATAGCATCGGAGGTACGCTGTCTGGATTAACTACTAGCGGCCTGGTTTTACAAAACAACGGAGGCGATAATCTCACGGTTGCATCCGACGCGACAACGTTTACTTTTAGTACCGAAATTGAGTACGGTAGCGTCTACAGTGTTACGATTGCCACACAACCTACAGGGCAGACCTGTACGGTGACCAACGGCTCCGGCACCACAACAGCGGATGTCACCAGTGTTGTTATCACTTGTACCACGGACACCTTTAGCATTGGAGGCACGCTATCTGACTTAACCGCCAGTGGCCTGATCTTACAAAACAACGGAAGTGACAATCTCTCAGTTGCATCCGACGCGACATCTTTTACCTTTAGTACCGAAATTAATTACGGCAGCGCCTACAGCGTGACGATTGATACACAACCTACAGGACAGACCTGTACCGTGACCAACGGCTCAGGTACCGCGACAGCAGATGTCACCAGTGTTGTTGTCACCTGTACAACCCCATCAACGCTCTACGCAGGAACAGGGGATGACTCCACCACCGAGCCGGGCAGCTTATACACCATGGACGTCGACACAGGAGCAAGTACCTTCTACATGAACCTCACCAATAGTCATGATACCGCCCTCGCATCTGATACCACCGATCTCTATCACTTTACTGGAAACCCCTTCGCCCGTACCTATGAACGCATTAACTTGGGTGATACTCCAAGCACAACCCACATCGGAACATCAGGTGCTGTATTTTGGGCAACTCAAGGTATTGTTTACTTCGGAAGTAATTTTATTGCATCCACCAATGACGCTCAATTTGGAACCATGACGTTCGATGAAGCCCGTACCGTCTTACAACTGACTGTCACCAGTACCACTGCGAACGCAACCATGCGTGGGTATGCTTGTTACAACAGTGTTGTGTATGCCATTGATTCAGCAACCAACGCCATATACCAACTCGATACGACTACAGGAGCCATCACCGACACGTATACCATTTCACTGAGTGGATTCACAGTGGAAAGTGGTTCAGCACTCACAGCTGATCCGGTTGACGGTACTATTTATGGTTTACTGAACGTCAGTGGCAGCACAATCAAACGCTTGGTTACCATCAGTCTATCGGGAAGTACCGCTACGGCAACGGACAAAGGTGCAGCAGGTGATGAAAATCTTATTTTCTCAAGCCTTGCCTTTCATCCCATCACCAACCCTACCTGTTGATAAAAAACACGCATGCGTGAATAGGGTAGAGCAAAGGATGACGTGAAATTCGAATGATTATAAACGGGTGAAAAATTGATATATGGTGCCCAGGGCCGGAGTCGAACCGGCACGAGATTGCTCTCGAGGGATTTTAAGTCCCTTGCGTCTACCTGTTTCGCCACCTGGGCATACATCATGTTCTGGAGGCTGAGGCCGGAATCGAACCGGCGTACGCGGCTTTGCAGGCCGCTGCATGACCACTCTGCCACACAGCCAAGTAAAAAAAAAGCGACGGTGCGTCGCGTTTTTTTTTGGAGCGGGAAACGAGGTTCGAACTCGCGACCCCAACCTTGGCAAGGTTGTGCTCTACCGCTGAGCTATTCCCGCACTTGAACGAGATGGATTCTACCGGAAATCACGTTCCTGTCAACACCTTTCAGCACATTCAAGCTATTTATTTAGACTCTTTTTTCGTTAATTCAGGCCAAGCCACAATCAAATAAGCAATCATAGACCAAATCGTTAGGATAGCGGCTACATAAAGCAAAATCACACCGAGCGCACCGAGCGCACCCAACCAAGACATCGCTGGTTTAAACGCCAATAATAAAATAACCGCCGTCATTTGCATCGCTGTTTTAATTTTACCGACATAATTGACCGCAACGCTGGCTCGACTGCCCACTTCGGCCATCCACTCTCGCAGTGCCGAAATAATAATTTCACGTCCCACAATAATAATCGCTGGAATCGTAATGTAACCTCGGTCGCCTGCCGCCACGAGCAAGATCAAACTCGAAGCCACCAATAATTTATCGGCGACCGGATCGAGAAAAGCTCCAAACGAAGACGTTTGTTTAAGTTTGCGGGCAAAATAACCATCCAACCCATCCGTGATGCTTGCGAGCACAAATATAACCGCGGCAGCAGTTTGCCCCCATGACCACGGTAAGTAAAACACAAGAATAAACACAGGAATCAAAGCAACCCGCGCTAACGTCAAGGAATTAGGTAAGGTTGCTAATGTGCTTGTGTTCGTACTCATACTCATAACAAAACCTCTTTTATTTGATTTAGGCAGGCAATCCAAGATAATGTCCCAGAGTAGCAAAATCATCAAACACCTGAAGCGCACCTGCTACTTTTAGATCATCACCCTGCTGATAATAAAAATCAACGCCAATGCTTGCAACATCGAGTGCAGAGGCCATTTCGATATCAGAAATAGCATCACCAATCATCAAGGTCTGGTCTGCGGATACGCCGGTGAGATCTAAAATCTCTTCGAGCATTTGTGGACAAGGCTTGGCGGGCGCTTGATCGGCGGAACGCGTCACGGGAAAAAACATCTCTAATTCACTCACATGCAATGCACGTTGCAATGCTTGCGAGCCTCGATTGGTTGCAATGGCCATGTCAACACCGGCATGACGAAGTTGTTGCAGTAAATGCCTCACGCCAGGAAAAAGATACACAGCCCCGTGATTCGAAACCAAGGCTTGCTGTACACCGGCTAATAAACGTTCGTATTGATACAGCGCTAAATCAGGAAAAATTTTCCGTACGGCCTTATCTAAACCGAGTGCTACATATCGTCTTGCGCGTTGCACATCATACGGCCCGAGGCCGAGCGCTTCAGACTCGGTTTTAAGCGCTTCATGAACATGACCTAAAGGATCGCCTAGGGTCCCTTCCCAATCAAAAACCACGAGTTGATAAGGCATGTTCATGAGCGGATGTATCGCTTACATGGCACGGAGCATTTGCAATGCATGATCAAATTGAGCATCTAAGTCAGCCTGAAAACTATAATGTTTTTCTTGAAGGTTAAATTGAATTGCTCTTGCATGCAAATAAAGCCGTTGTTTTAATATTTTTTTCAGCTCGGGTTGAATATGGGGCGAGCAGGGTTCTCCATATTTTTCATCACCAAAAATAGGATGCCCTATATGCGCTGTGTGCACGCGAATTTGATGTGTCCTCCCTGTTTTTGGCTTGGCTTCGAGCCAGCATGCTTCGGCATAGTTCTCGAGTAAACGTACTTTTGTTTGGGACGCCTTACCTTCGGGATCTACGCGTACAACGCGCTCACCTGAACGGAGCGTATTTTTTTGAAGAGCGACATCAATGCGCGTATTTTGCTTGCCATGCCAGGCATTTGACGACAAGGTCCAATAGGTTTTGTCTACCTCACGTGCTTCAAATAATGCCTGAACTGCGCGAAGCATACTTCGTTTTTTTGCAATTAATAAACATCCTGACGTTTCTCGATCGATACGATGGATAAGCTCCAAATAGTTTGCTTCAGGACGCATATGCCTCAATGCCTCAATTACACCAAAACTCAAACCACTGCCACCATGAACCGCCATGCCTGTCGGCTTATTTATCACGAGCAGACTATCGTCTTCGTGTAAAATACTCGCGTTCAGCCGCGCAATTACAGCATCACTTAACCTGAGCTCACCTGGCTCATCAGACATACGAACGGGGGGAATGCGTACCATATCGCTTTCTTCTAGCCGCGAGCTTGCCTTCGCACGTTTTTTGTTAACACGCACTTCGCCCCCTCGAATCAAACGGTAAATATGGCTTTTAGGCACACCTTTTAGAATACGAAGAAGATAATTATCCAAACGCTGGCCGTCTTCTTCTGATGTCACTGTTGTGTAGTACACCCCTTTCATCATACTTTTGTTCCCCAAACCATATTTTTTTGGTATCCTGTTAATAGAGCGGATTTATCCGCAACAGAATTATAACGCATAAGCGAGTGAATGGCTTGAAAAAGCTGTTTTTATACAAACAATGCGTGCTTTCCTTGAGTCAATGATACTTAGATAAAGGCAACTTAAACCAAGGCCAATGTTATGTTGAAACGTAACCTAGCAACCTCCTCAGATAATCATACCCTCATCAAAAAAAGGGCGTGTTAAATCTATATTTTTGAGGTCCTAGGCTACGAAAACAACCGTGAGCTATCAACAAGTCGCGGTGATTTCCTTGATAATTTATTATCAATATGAAAAAAACGGCCATCTTGCCTTTACCCTCGTTTCAACTCAAGGCGACCGCGCCCTTGAATTAGAGGTCCCGATGTCCATTTCCACTGTGGAAAAAATGCTCATCAATGCCACGCAGCCTGAAGAAGTACGTGTCGCCTTGATAAAAAATAACCGTCTTTATGATTTAGATATTGAATGCCCTGCCGAGGCAAAGAAAAAAGGTAATATATATAAAGCAACGGTGACGCGACGTGAACCCAGTCTCGATGCAGTTTTTGTTGAATACGGCTCCAAACGCCAAGGCTTTTTACCTCTCAAAGAAATTTCCCCCGAATATTTTAACAAAACACCTGCTGAAGACGAAAAACTCCCCATAACCACCTTGATTCGCGAAGGCCAAGAACTGCTTATTCAAGTGGATAAAGAAGAGCGTGGCACCAAAGGTGCGGCACTCACGACGTTTATCACCCTGGCCGGTTGCTACTTAGTTCTCATGCCTAACAGCCCGCACTCCGGTGGTATTTCACGCCGTATCGAAGGCGAAGAACGCGATGAACTGAAAGAAATTCTACAAGGCCTAACCTTAAGCGATGATATGGGTGTTATTATTCGCACCGCGGGTGTGGGTAAAAATCCAGACGAGCTTCAAGCCGATTTAGACATGTTGTGCAACCAATGGTATGCGATTAAACACGCTCAAACAACTGAGCTCGCACCCTCGCTTATCCACCAAGAAGGCGATGTCATCACACGCTCGATTCGCGATAATCTTCGTAAATCCATCGATGAAATAATCATCGATGATGCGGCAACTTACGTGAAAGCAAAACAATACATCGAGCAAGTTAAACCAGAGTTTTTGCCTCATCTCAAGCTTTATAATAATCCAACGCCTTTATTTACGTTGTATCAAATCGAAGGTCAGATTGAAACAGCGCATCAACGCCAAGTGGTCTTACCATCCGGCGGCTCATTAGTGATTGACCGTACTGAAGCGCTTGTTTCAATCGATATTAACTCAGCCAAATCAACCGGTGGGGCTGATATCGAAACCACGGCGTTTCATACCAACCTTGAAGCATCTGACGAAATTGCACGCCAACTGAGACTTCGTGACTTAGGTGGCTTAGTTGTCATTGATTTTATCGATATGAGCAGCAGTAAACATCAACGTGATGTTGAAAACCGCCTCAAAGAAGCCCTTAAAATGGATCGCGCGCGCATCCAAGTTGGTCGTATCTCACGCTTTGGCCTTCTCGAAATGTCACGCCAACGGCTACGCCTCTCCTTAGGTGAGGCCGCACAAGAAAGCTGCCCACGATGCGAAGGCCGAGGACATGTTCGAAGCTTACAGTCCCACGCGCTTGCCCTTGTTCGCCTCATGGAAGAAGAAGCCCTCAAAGAAAAAGTATCTGAACTTCAAGTTCAACTGCCTGTTGAAATGGCCACGTTCATGATGAATGAAAAACGTACCGCGATTACAAGCATTGAGAAACGACATCAGGTGCATGTGGTGATTGTTGCCAACCCTTACATGCTGTCACCGCAATATCAGATGACTCGCATTAAAGACGACGGTACGGGAAAAAACAAAAAACCAAGTTACACGCTTGCCGAGCAACCCGCCGTTGAACTCGTGCGAACCAAGCCTACGATCTTGGCTGAAACACCCGTGGTTAAAGCCTACAGTGGCCAGTCGCTTTTACGACCTGATAAGATCAACGTACTCACGCGTCTTTGGCGCGCGCTCTTTGGCGAACCTAATACAACCGTCAAGTCAGCTAAACCCGCACCGGTTAGACATACACAAAGACGTACAACATCACACAAAAAATCCAGCTCCACGACAGTAAATCGCCAACGTTCACCTTCAGATAAACGTACGTCGGGCAACACGGTATCACCCACTGCGCGCAAACAACCCCGCGCACAAGCAAGTAGCAATCAAACAAAAAACACGAACACACGTAAACCATCCGGCAACACGAAGCCATCACAACAGAAAAAACAAACAGTAAAACAACCTTCAGAATAGCCCTTTGGGCACTTTCTTCTCCCGCTTGCGGGAGAAGAAACATCTCATCCCGCTTGAAGCATATAGCCCTTGATCGTATTTCTTAATTCAATGGGTTTATATTTGCTTTTAATCCGCTCGGCATACGGTAAATCTTGAAAAATAGCGTGATAGCATCCTTGATTAAACTTATCTTGGAACAAATTAAACGTACTCGGCACAATACCTAGTCCATCTTTTTTGCGATAATCATTAAATAGGTTTCCAGGCGTATGCTGCGCTAAATACTCCCGCATCAAATAGCGTCCACGCCCATCATAGCGTTTGTAGGCGGTCGGCACACGCATCATAAATTCAAGTAATTTCGGATACAATAACGGATATCGGTACTCGAAGTCCATATTTTTACTCACAAGACTACTGTATTCAATGCGCATACGTACCTCATGGCTATCGACACCTTGTAATAAAGCACATTCCGCTGCTCGTGCGTTGGTGTAATACATGGTTTCATAGGGGTGTACCCCTGGCATTTGGCGCTTAGCTTGAGACCGATATATATTTCCAAGCCGTTTTTTGGCCATTTTTAATTTTAAAGCCTGATCATACAGTTTCGGATGGGCGTATTTAGCTAAATTTAATACTTTTTTTATATGATTAGAGTCTTTAAGCGCATGCCAAGCCTGTTGATACTGGCCTTGGTGCAACAGCTCTGGCATAAAAAAATTCGTAGGCACTTGCCCGGACACGCATTGATCACCACCAAAACCAGACAATAAAATAGGGTGTTTTCCAGCGGATACCGCTTTGTGTATGGGATTCGCAAACATAAAAAATAAATAAGGCGCAGGACCTGAAAACCAAGCGGCATATTGATTAAATATCTCGATCGGATCAAAATCATCGGCACCAATACGCTGAATATCATATAGTTTAAAATGCTCAATAAACTGCTCTTCATAATATTTTACGTATGGATAGTTTGATGGTGTTAGAGAATCAGCATGCATATAAAGTTTAGGATAAATCTCACGATGGGCTGCGGCACAATAGACCGCACTCGAATCAAGCCCAGCACTAAATTCAGCGGCTATATTGGTGTGATTATTTGTGGCATGACAAATACTTTCATCCATTAAGCTTGAAAAGTGTTCCACATAATCTCGTGCATCAGCATAGTCCAACAGTGCACCATCGGGATCTAATTGCCAAAAAGCTTGTTTAGTCACACGCCCTTCGGACTTGAAATGTATGATATAACCAGGCTCAACCCGATATATTCCTTGATAGAGCGTTTCATCTGTATAATATTTACTCGAAGAAAAAAGCATATCAATCTGGGATTCGAGTAAAGCCGGAGTACTCGGCAACTGCTCTAATATCTCTGGGATAGATTGCGCAACAATCAGTTTTTTGCCTAAAAAATTGCAATAATAAAGCGGTTCAACACCAAGATGATCGCGAACAAGCACAATATCATGAGTATTTAAATCTTCACACATCACGGCAAACGGCTGATAATGCTCACGCCATAAAGCTAGATCAAAACAGGTTTTATACGAGGTTATTGCAGATGTAGGCGGGCTGCCAAAATAAGAAAGCTTACAGCGATTCCCGGCTAATTCATTAGTCCCTTAAATAGTGGGCTAACAAGCCCAAAAAAAATATTTTTCGCGGACTTAATCGGTTATTCTATGTGAACTTTATCGCATTAGAGTTAATCATGAAAGGG
>Ga0209390_10011383_pt1 | contig 10224 bp, 8 predicted proteins | sample BON01_FD_187212 | JGI IMG/M metagenome (GOLD analysis project Ga0209390, IMG submission 187212) | Freshwater microbial communities from Lake Bonney liftoff mats and glacier meltwater in Antarctica - BON-01 (SPAdes) (version 2) | ecosystem: Environmental > Aquatic > Freshwater > Ice > Glacier... | reverse complement strand
ATTTCTTTGTATAGTATGGGCACGTACAGGTATGTACTCTTCTCCGTCTTGTATATATAATAAACATAGTGTCTGATATCTATATCTATATATATTAAGCTCAGTTTAGATCCAGGGCAAGCTCTTGCTACACCTGCACAAGCAGCAGATTATTCATCTTTTTGCCCAGTACGGGCACGTACAGGTATGTGCTCTTCTTTGCACGTGTATTTTTATTTTGCTAGGACGGACTTCATCCCAAAAACCAAATTTTTTCTGAACAATCACCCTGGGTTAACCCCCCATTAGTATACCATTCTAATGTTAATGCTAATGTTATAGACTAGCTAGCTATACTCTAGTGGCAGCAACCTTCGCATAGGCATAGATAGGGGTGCGTGCGGGGCTTGCTACTTATTCGTGTGGTGTGTGGCTTGTGGGAGAGGGGAGCGGTCGTATATGTCATACTGGCACACGTCATACTAGAAGCTATAAGTGCGAATAAGGTACTAGTACTAAGCAAGTTCTAACTGTGAATGTTCAGAAAAATCTCTGTGAATAGCTCAAAACAACCTTGGACGACCTCGGCCTCGGGTTCACCCTAACCCTTAACCCGAGCCCACTCAAGTCGAGACCACCGTTGTTAACCGTTGTTGCGGAAACCACGGATAGGGAGGGATAAGGGGGATTTCCATCATGTTTGCGATTTGTGGTTGCTCGCCCCCTCCCTTCCGTGAAACCAAGTCTGTGATCGGAGTGTGGCCCGAGTCGGAGTGTGGCCCGAGTCGGCCGAGGCCCTGAACGAGCAGGCCGAGGCCTCGAGGCCGGCAGGCCGAGGCCGCAAGGCCGGCAGGCCGAGGCCGCGAGGTCGGCAGGCCGAGGCCGCGAGGCCGGCAGGCCGAGGCCGGCAGGCCGACCGGTCGAGGCCGGCAGGCCGACAGGCTGGTGCGCCCAGGGTTGTGCGCCCCCTCCAAGGCGTGCGCACCGAGGTCGAGGTGTGCGCCCCAAGGCGTGCGCCCCAAGGCGTGCGCACCAAGGTCGAGGTGTGCACCCCAAGGCGTGCGCCCCAAGGCGTGCGCACCGAGGTCGGGGTGTGCGCCCCAAGGCGTGCACCCCAAGGCGTGCACACCGAGGTCGAGGTGTGCGCCCGGTGCCCGGGGGGACTTGTCCTCGGTCCAAAGTTTCCTAGAGCCGAGCTCCGGGCGTGCACTGGTCCGGCCATGGCTCGGTGGGAAGACCCCATTATCCCCAGGTCAGTGCCCACAGCGACGCCCCAGTGGTCAATCGAGCGGCGGCTGGCCGCGCTACACGGTTGCGCTTGACCCGGCGCCGTGGACCCGGACAAGCCATCGACGCACCCTTTTACAGCGGCGAGCTGCCATTGGCGGGTGAACCGGTGCCCAAGGGGGAGGCGGCCTCTAGGGGTGAGTCGGTTGGCCTATAGGGGGCCTTGGGGTGCCGTTTCCGGAACGCGGCGATCCGTTCCCCGGCTTTCAACGCCAGCGAGGAGATCAACGGGAGCTGTTTGAGCGACCAGGCCATGAAGCGCGCGCGTTGGTGAGACGCAAAGTTGTAGCCGCCCAGATCCGCGCGCAGCTGCCGGTTTAGCATTGTCGCCATGTAGAAGAGGGACACCACCAGCCCAACGACGAACCCCCCGGGCCCGAACAAGGACTCCGCGGCGACCGTGATTGCGGCGCTACCGGAGCCGGTCGCGAAGGCGTGCATGAGGCCTTCGACGAAGTCGCCCTCCATCCCGACCATCACCTTTCCTTGCTGCAGGCCGTGGCCTTCGAGCTCTTTGATGAGGGCCTTTGGGTCTTGGAAGGAACCCAAGAGGAGTTTCACGGTCCAGTGCGCGAGCTTTGCCTTGTTTACCGACGGGCTGCCTTGCTCTTGCTTGAGCTCGGTGAGGTTCTCGGCAATGACCCGACGGACGATCGAGTAGGCGAAGGAGAGGGTCACCGATGGGCCCATCAACGCCGCAGTATGCCCTGCTGCCGCCAGGGCCTGTACCCCCGCTTGAGCGGCATCGGCGGCGCTGTTCAGCCCCGTTTGGACAGTATCGGCGGCGGCGTCCAGCCCCGTATGGCCGGCATCGGCGGCGCTCCTCAGCCCAGTTTTAACGGCATCGGCAATGGTGTGTAACGCGTCTGTCGGTGTGGTGCTGTCCGTCGGAGTGGCATAGAACGCCCGCGTGGCCGCCTCTAATGTATCATGAGTCGCTTTTTGGGCTCCGGCTGCACTCTCATACACTTGCTTGATGGCCTTCTCCGTTGTCCACGTGTATCCAGTATATCCATCAATTTGCCCCATCACATCCCGCTGTACCAGCTCGAAATTATCGGCGCCCACATGCTTCCCTGGCGCGGGAACGACATTGTTCCGTCTCATCCAGTTCAACGACTCCGGATCCAACGGCGTGCCGTGGGGTCGTAGCTGTCCAATGAGCTTTGAGTAGTGCTCTTCCGAAATAGTTTGGGGTGTCCCGTTGTGCGCATCTTTGGCACGCAAAAACTGGGACATATCCTTGAAGGCTCGCAAAGTGGCCCGATCCGCCTCGCGCGAGCTTCTGTGTGCCTTGTTCAATGCATCACGAAGCCCCGTGTGTGACAGAGCGGGGGTGTCCACTTCCGCAGCACCGTCGATGCCGTGATGAGCGGCAACGCCCACCCCCGACTGAGTGGCATCAGTGGTGAACCCGGCACCGACCGGCGAATGGACCGGGGGAAGTGGGGGAAGCCCATTTCTAGCTCGTCTAGCCGCATCTTGGGCCCCTTGCGCCATCAACGAGGCTTTGCGAATGGCCTCCTCCGTTGTCCACGTGGTTCCCCATAAATCCTCGCCAGACATTATGCCCACTTCCTGCTGTTGCATCATCATAAAATAATGTTGGTGAGACCCTGGCGCGGGGATTATATGATGCTCTCTAATCCAGTTCAGTGATTTCACGTTGAAATCTGTCCCTTTGGGGTTGATATACGCAACGAGCTTCGAGAATTGCTCGTCGGAGAGACCTGGGGTGTCCCGTTATTGTTGAATTTCTCCTGGAGAAACTGCAACTGCATGGTTTTGGCGTCGGTTGCGTCACCCACCAACTTTTCATAATTCTCGATCGACGGGGCCAACTGTGCAGAATCGGTATCAATCACCCGCTGCGTGTCCGGTGTCACTGGGTTAACCCCGGTCCACCGTATCGACGTGGCCATGTCCCGTGGGTTTGACACGGCCAAGGACTGCGACGCGGGGGGACGCTGCGACTCCAGGCGGCTTCCGCAGGTGTTGCACCTGAAGTCGCCGCTGCGCAACCAACCGGGCGAGGTGGAGGTGCTCATCAGCAAGCGCTGCCTGCCACGCGCCCCGTGCCCGACGGTCGCCCCCCCGCGCCGCACGTTTACCGTGGGCCCGCGCCGCCAACCTACTGTGGCCCCGGGCCGCGTGTTTGTCGCGGCCCCGCGCCGCGTGTTTACTGTGGCCCCGCGCCGCGTGATTACCGTGGCCCCGCGCCACGTGCCGCGGCCGGCGGCGGGGCCAGCCCCGTGGAGCGCCTGCAGCGCCGTGGCGACTCGCATCGGCACCGTCGCCGCCGCCGCGCAGGCCGGTCTGTTGCGCCGACTGGGCAGCGCGCCGGCTCGCGCCGCCGCGCAGGGCCCGTCCACGGCGTAGGGAAAGGGGGGGGGGGTCCGCAGCCGCAGCCGCCGGCGGAGTCGCGCGCCGCTCGGGGTGCGCTCCCGCCTCGGCGCCACACGGGGGTTAAGGGTTGACCCGTGCGACGCATGGGAGTGCGGGGGGTTAGGGGGTGGTGTACCAGGTGAGTCGGGCCGCGCGCACCGCCCCGGCGGCGCCCGGCCACGCCTAGCCCGCGAAGCACTCGGGCCCTCGCTGTCGCGACTTGTTGCGTCATGGAACGAGTGGACCGCGGGGCGGGGGGCGCCCGTCGGTCCACCGGGGGGGGGAAGGCCAAGCGGTGCAGCTCGGACCAACCACGCGCCGGCTCGGCACCCATGGCCGCTTCGAATACCGGGAGCAGCCTGGGGTCCGCCACGAGCGCTCGGGACAAGCCGGCCGGGGACAAGTCCGCGAGGCGCCCCTCCACGACCCGGTGTGCCAGCACCAACAACTGCAGGCTCGCGTGGCACGGGAAGGCGACGATGTCCACGGCCCCGAGCCCCTCGCAGAGGCGCCGGAGCGTCTGCTGCTCGGCCGGCGACGCGCTCCCCGGCGCTCGGCACACCGTCATCGAGCTCAGCGCCGCCACGTTTGTGTACATGTATTTGATGCAATGCACGTCTGCGGAGGTGGCGCCACAGGTGTGGCGCATTTTGAGCACCTGGGTTCCAGTACACGTGGTGGGCTGCACCCAGGGCCGAGCCCAGTCGTCGGCGACCAGCTGGCCGGCCGCCGAGAGCAGCGTGTGTTTGGTGATTGGGGTGGTGAAGGCGGCGGCTGGAAAGAACCGGAGGGTGAACCACTCGTCGTTCAGGGCGGTGTAGGAGGGGGAGGGCCCGAGCTCGAACGCACCGGGGTGCAACGCCAACGCGCCCTCGATGTGCCGTTTGCGGACCAACTCGGTCGCATAGGGACGTCCTTGGGGTCCCAGTACACGACGGCGCCCGAGGGGTCATTGGGTTGGGCCAGCCGCGCCGGCATGGCCTTGAAGACGTGTGCAAACCCGCTGGCGTCGGTCACGCGTACCGTGTCACCGACTTCCTGCACTCAGGCCCTCGCCGCCGCGCCTTGTCGGGCCACGGAACGAGTGGGCTGCGGGGCGGGGGAGGCCCGTCGGTCCACCGGGGGGGGGAAGGCCAAGCGGTGCAGCTCGGCCCAACCACGCGCCGGCATGGCGCCCATGGCCGCTTCGAATACCGGGAGCAGCCTGGGGTCCGCCACGAGCGCTCGGGACAAGCCGGCCGGGGACAAGTCCGTGAGGCGCCCCTCCACGACCCGGTGTGCCAGCACCACCAACTGCAGGCCCGCGTGGCACGGGAAGGCGACGATGCCCACGGCCCCGAGCCCCTTGCAGAGGCGCCAGAGCGTCTGCTGCTCGGCCGGCGACGCGCTCCCTGGCGCTCCGCACACCGTCATCGAGCTCAGCGCCGCCACGTTTGTGTACATGTATTTGATGCAATGCACGTCTGCGGAGGTGGCGCCACAGGTGTGGCGCATTTTGAGCACCTGGGTTCCAGTCCACGTGGTGGGCTGCACCCGGGGCCGAGCCCAGTCGTCGGCGACCAGCTGGCCGGCCGCCGAGAGCAGCGTGTGTTTGGTGATTGGGGTGGTGAAGGCGGCGGCTGGAAAGAACCGGAGGGTGAACCACTCGTCGTTCAGGGCGGCGTAGGAGGGGGAGGGCCCGAGCTCGAACGCACCGGGGTGCAACGCCAACGCGCCCTCGATGTGCCATTTGCGGACCAACCCGGTCGCATAGGGACGGTCCTTGGGGTCCCAGTACACGACGGCGCCCGAGGGGTCGTTGGGTTGGGCCAGCCGCGCCGGCATGGCCTTGAAGACGTGTGCAAACCCGCTGGCGTCGGTCACGCGTACCGTGTCACCGACTTCCTGCACTCGGGCCCTCGCCGCCGCGCCTTGTCGGGCCACGGAACGAGTGGGCTGCGGGGCGGGGGAGGCCCGTCGGTCCACCGGGGGGGGGAAGGCCGAGCGGTGCAGCTCCGCCCAACCACGCGCCGGCTCGGCACCCATGGCCGCTTCGAATACCGGGAGCAGCCTGGGGTCCGCCACGAGCGCTCGGGACAAGCCGGCCGGGGACAAGTCCGCGAGGCGCCCCTCCACGACCCGGTGTGCCAGCACCAACAACTGCAGGCTCGCGTGGCACGGGAAGGCGACGATGTCCACGGCCCCGAGCCCCTCGCAGAGGCGCCGGAGCGTCTGCTGCTCGGCCGGCGACGCGCTCCCCGGCGCTCGGCACACCGTCATCGAGCTCAGCGCCGCCACGTTTGTGTACATGTATTTGATGCAATGCACGTCTGCGGAGGTGGCGCCACAGGTGTGGCGCATTTTGGGGAGATGGGCTCCAGTAATCCTGGTGGGCTGCACCCAAGGCCGAGCCCAGTCGTCGGCGACCAGCTCGCCGAACGCCGAGAGCAGCGTGTGTTTCATGATAGGGGTGGTGAAGGCGGCGGCTGGAAAAAAGTGGGGCGTGAACCAATTGTCGTTCAAGGCGGTGTAGGTGGGGGAGGAATCGAGGTCAGGTTAACCTCGGGTTAACCCTTAACCCTAACCCTCTGGGTTGGCCGCGCGCGCACCTGCTGCGCTCGCTGCGCTCGCTGCGCTCCCTGCGCTCGGCCAGTACTCCCGCCCACAAGCGTGATCCGTGGCAGGGTGGGTCAACCCGTGGAAGCCTCCATCGATGGTGCAACCGCACGCGCGAGTGCACCCGTGCGCGCTCGACCAGAGACGCCCGAGGGGACCGGCAGCTGCGCCGCGGTGCACGGCCATGGCACGTGACCCTGGCACGCGCATGCACACGGCCATGGCACGTGACCCTGGCACGCGCATGCGCACGGCCTCGAGCTGCGCCGTGGCGTGTGGCACGAACTCGGCGCTCGGCCCGCGACACCCGGGAGGACCGGCAGCTGCGCCGTGGCGCACGCGCCCGATCGACACCCGAGGGGACCGACCATGGCACGCAACCACGGCGCGCGCACAACTACCGAGGATCCGATGCGTCGGGTTAACCGCGCGCGCCGAGTGCACCTCGGGGAGGCAGGCCCGTGCAAGCACGAGCGCATCCGCGCCGAGTGGGGGGGGGGGGGGGGGCAAGAGTTGGGCTCTCTCTGCGCTCGCTGCGCTCGCTGCGCTCGCCGCGCTCGCTGCGCTCGCTGCGCTCGACGCGCTCGACGCGCTCACGGCGCTCGCTGCGCTCGGCGCTCGCTGCGCTCGGCGCTCGCTGCGCTCGGCGCGCTCACGGCGCTCGGCGCTCGCTGCGCTCGCGGCGCTCGCTGCGCCCGCCGCGCTCGATGCGCTCGCTGCGCTCGGCGCTCAACCAGTCCTGAGTGCGCCCCCTTCGGGTCTGGTCCACAACTCTAGGCCACGGCTCAAGGTCAGTGGCGAACCCACGGCGAGCGCGGCGAGCGCGGCGAGCACGGCCGATGGATCGACCCGTGGGCGACCTGTCTGTGCCACTGGCAACAGAGTGTTCACTGCGCACAGGATTGCAGTTCGCACCCTCACGTCGATGCGACTCATGAAGATTTCTGAGTGCGACACAAAAAAGTTTACGGACAGACCCTAACCCTAACCCCCAAGGCAACAGTCGGTCACCCCAAACACATCGCAAGTCTGTTTTGTCTGTGTGCGACGCCAACCCTCACACCCCCCCCCCTCCCGGGGGCGCCGTGTCCCAAACTGGGGGGCCCATGACACCCCCCCGAAACGAACCCGACCCCCCCCCTCCTTCCGCACCGGGGCGGCCGGGGGGCGCGGCCTGCTGCGGCCTGGCCGGCGGGCCGAACGAGGGCGCAGAGGGGCAGCCGCGTGCGCGTGCGCGCGCCCTGCCCGCCGCCGCCCGCGCCGTGCAGCCGGCGTGTGAGTTTGGAGTTGGGGTTAGGGTTAGGGTCAACCCTCGGGGGGGGGCGGCCCAGGCCCCCGTCGCAAGTCGCCCTTGGAAGGTCCAGTGCCGCTCGCCGGTCCGCCGCAGGTTCACCTTGAACCGGAAGCCGAAGATGATCGACTCGAAGGGCGGGTCGACTGCGAACTTCAGCATGCGGAAGAAGTTTACAGTGGGCGCGGGGGAGTTGAGGTCAAGCAGCACGGCCGCGGCCTTGGTCTGGTCCGGGAAGGGGTCTGGGGTGGCCGGGTCGTAGACGGGCATCGCATCGCGCCCGGCGGCGACGGGGGCAGCGGGGGGGTGGAGCAGCTGGACCGGCAACGCGGGCGGGCCGGGCTCGTCTTCGTTGGGCTCGTACTCGGGCTCCTCGGGCTCCTCGGGCTCCTCGGGCTCCTCGGGCTCGTCCGCGTCAGGCTCGTCCTCGCCCTCGTCATGCTCGCCCTCCTCGGCCTCGGGCACGTTGGGGTCGACGGTGCCACCTGCTAGCTCGTCGTCCTGGGGGGTCGGCTCGTCGCCGCTCGGAGGGAGCAGCTCGAGCTGACCGCTCTCCTGGTGCTCCGGCTCGGGCTCGGACTCGCCCGCCGAGTCGTTTGGATCGGTCTCGGTGTCGGTGTCGGTGTCGGTGTCGGTGTCGGTGACGGTGTCGGTGTCAGTGCCGGTGTCGGTGCCGGTGCCGGTGTCGGTCTCGGTCTCGGTTCCGGTGTCGGGCTCAGGCTCGGGCTCGGTCTCGGTGTCGGTGTCGGTGTCGGTCTCGGCCTCCGGCTCGGGCGAGTCGCGTCCGCAGCCCCCCTCCGAAGTAGACTTGTCCGACTCGGCCTCCGAATCGATCTCGGGCTCGGGCGAGTCGCGTCCGGAGCCCCCCTCCGAAGTAGAGGTGTCCGACTCAGCCTCAGAATCGGTCTCGGGCTCGGACGAGTCGCGTCCGGAGCCCCCCTCCGAACTCGAGTTGGCCGACTTGGCCTCGGCCTCGGCCTCGGCCTCGGCCTCGGGATCAGCCTCGGGATCGGCCTCGGACTCGGACCTGGACGCGAGCGAGGACGCGGGCGAGGACGCGGGCGCGGGCGCGAGCTCGGCGTTGCACTCGGGTTGGGTAAACCCACTCGACGGGGGCAGCTCGTCCCCACGCTCGGCCGGCTCGGCGCTCCGAGGAGGGGGGACGAACGGGCTGAAGTGCAAGCCGCGGCGGTCGTAGTTGACCACCGAATAGTGGCCTGGGCGGGCGGCCTCTGGGCGCGCACCCACTGCAGCAGCTTGAGGTGGCCGCCCCAGGCCGCGGCCATGCAGGTCGACGTGTCCCATGGGGCGGGCGGGACCTGGGCGCGAACCCACTGCAGCAGCGCGAGGTGGCCACCTAGGACCGCATAGGTGCAGGTCAACCCCCATGGGGCGGGCGGGCTCAGGGCGCGCGCCCACTGCAGCAGCGCGAGGTGGCCACCCATGCCCGCGAACGTGCAGATGAACCATCAATCCCCGTGGCTGACCAGCAGGGGAAACAGTTGCACCCAACCGCGAGCGGAGGCCAGTTCAAGTCCAGGGCGATGGAAGAGCGGTTGGCCTGGGTAGGGCTCCACACCGCGCAAGCACAGGGCGGTCGAGACAAACTGGATTTGGACGACCATCGGCGCACGTGGTCCCATTGCACACACCGGGACCGGGCCCCGAAGCGCCGCGCGAACGCGCTGGCACGTGGCGAGCATGCACGCGGCGGCCTGCGGCTGGTCGATCGCAGTCAACACCATGGCAAAGGTATCGTCGGGCATGCTCATGAGGTCGCCGGCGTCGCCGTTGCCGCCGTTGCCGGTGGCCGCACCCAGCCCTGTGCGGCGGGGGGGGGGCGTGGGGTCAGCTCGCGCCCACCAGCGACGCCCACACGGCATTGGCTCGGGCAAACGCTCGCCTGAGACCAGCGTGCGCTTGCCCTGGCGCCCGTCCCCCGCTCCGATGGAGCAGCTCGAGTCCATGGCTGACACCTATGGTCCTGGTCAGACATTGCAACTGGGTGAGAGGCGGCCGCGCTTCACCGCCCCCGCGCTTCACCGCCCGGGCGGCGGGCAGTGGCGGGCGGCCGCCCGGGCGGCCAAGGCTGGCGCAGCGGCAGGCACAGCGGCAGAGCGGCAGGCGCATGGGCAGAGCGGCAGCAGGGGCAGAGCGCCGAACCTGAGCGTTTCGGGCCAACGCGCTGGACTGGTCAACTACTAATGAAACCGACTGTGGCAATGGCAATGGCGAAGCCAGTTCACGTGAAATCAACATTTAGGGTCTGTCCGTAATTTTTTTTTAAATGGTTAATAGAAGAAGCGACACCGACTTAGGCAATGTGTCGCACTCAGAAATCTTCAAGAGTCGCATCGACGTGGGGGTGCGAACTGCAACCCTGTGCGCAGTGAACACTCTGTTGCCAGTGGCACAGACAGGTCGCCCACGGGTCGATCCATCCCTTCAGGGCCGTGCTCGAGCGCATGGCCCTGTTGTTGTGGAGCGGCGGCCCTTGGCGCACGCTGGGCGCTGGCTACACCACTGTCTTCCAAACGTTCACCAAGTGGACTGCGGCGGACGTCTTCGAGCGCGCCTACGCCGCCGTGCTGCGCCTCGAGAGACGGCCGCTCAAGCGCAACGTGCGCGTCGAGTGCATCGACTCGTCGTATGTCAAGAGTATTTACGGCCGTGGGGATGTGGAAATG
>Ga0209390_10011375_pt1 | contig 10231 bp, 10 predicted proteins | sample BON01_FD_187212 | JGI IMG/M metagenome (GOLD analysis project Ga0209390, IMG submission 187212) | Freshwater microbial communities from Lake Bonney liftoff mats and glacier meltwater in Antarctica - BON-01 (SPAdes) (version 2) | ecosystem: Environmental > Aquatic > Freshwater > Ice > Glacier... | reverse complement strand
CGAGGCAAGGCCGTGGGCCGCTATATACATATATATATACATATATATGTACATAGATATGTATATGTATATATACATACATACATATATATATATATATATATATATATATATATATAATATATACATACATACATACATATATATACATATATATAGTATACTAGTTGTATACCTGGCGCCGACGAGCGAGGCTGAGGCGAGGCCGTGGGCCGCCTGCGTCTCCGCGTAGCGGAACAAGTCCATGCTGGTCTCGACGGCGAGCGTGGTGCCCAGGGTCCCCTCCAGGCTGCCATCGGACAAGAGAATGGTCACAAACCTACATGTTGAATACCTAATCCTAGTGGCGCCCAGGGTCCCCTCCAGGCTGCCATCGGACGAGTGAGGGGTCACACACCTACATGTTAAATACCTCACCCGAACCCGACAGCGTGGCGCCCAGGGTCCCCTCCAGGCTGCCATCGGACGTCCAGGGTCCCCTCCAGGCTGCCATAGGACGAGAGGGGGGTGTTGTTAGCCAGGAGGGACCTTCGCCCACTGGACCACCATCAGCGCTGATGGTGGTCTAGTGGGGAGCACGCCCTTCTTGGCTAACAACAAAACAGGAGTCCTCACCGGAGAGACTGACTGGGTGCAATCACCCAAACTGCCCGCCGCGCACGACTCGCGCTACGAGCGTTCCCCATGGGATTCGAACTCTTGATTTGTTGTTAGCCAAGAAGGGCGTGCTCCCCACTAGACCACCCACAAACCTACATGTTGAATACGTATTCACGTATTCCTGTGACGCAGCCACACGAAAATTAATAACGTATTCCGCCTGATTAACCTTGGATATGGTAGGAACCCGCCCATATTCAACGTTGATGTATTCACAGAACAGGCTAACTATGAATAGATTACCGTGTTTTCTTCTTGGATCCGCGTATTCAACATGTAGGTTCACACATCGCCAATGGGAATGCGGCAGAATCGGGGGTCGAACCGAAAGTATGGGGACCGGACCACTGATCAGAAAAGGCCAGCTGTGGTGAATGGTCGGGAGACGCAGCACCCTACATATCGGGATATGTGTGTGGCATTCATTGATCAGGGTCGGATCTAGCCACGCGCCGCGATCGGGGAGGAAAGGCATGCCTGTAAGATGCTGATATCAACTACCAGGCCATCCTCAATGTCCTAATCGTGAGGTTGACGCCTTGGGCGTTATAACCATTTTTCGTGGGTGTTTTGAGCGCTGCTGCAGCAATAAGAAAACTCCCCCATACCATACTAACCTTAGTTTTGTAACTCTTCGAAACCGGCGGCCGACACTGCTCCGTGCGCCTACATACCGTACGCCGTCCGAGGCTAGCCCTCGGCGACGGTGCGGCCACGCGAGTCGGTTTCTTTTCGGCGCAAAGGTACTGCGAGGGGGTCCCCGATATTTTCTATAGCGAGCAAACCCCGAGCACACGTTGCCGGTAGACCAGGCCGCGTTCGGATAGGGAGGGTGGGGTGCAGTGGTCGTACCTTGAAGAGGGGAACTCCGCCGGCGTCCGAGGATTCCGAGGCGGAGAAGTCCCAAACGGATGCTGAGGGGGCGGTCGACTCTCGACGGCTTGATTTTTTCGCATCGGCACATCCCGCGCCGGAACTGTAACTGTAGTTTCCGAGGGTGCTGCGGCGGTGGGCTGCGGCGCCCGGCCTCGACGCGAGGGGTCGACGACATGGCCCTGCCGTACTGGCGCATCTCGCGCCGGAAGTCTAGTCTCTGAGGGTGCTGCTGCGGGCTGCGGATTCTGATTCGTTTTCTGATTTGGCGCCTGGTTGCGGCGCGAGCGCGCTGCGGCAAGCACAGCGTCGGCCGCCACGTCGAACGGATCCTCCTCCTGCCCCGTCTCGTCGTGAATCGACTCGTCCATCCCGTAGTACGAGAGCTCCTCCGCTTCATACTCATCCAAATCCAAATCCTCGTCAACTTCCTGCTCACCGTCTCCTGCTCGCCACTGCCCACCAGGATGTCCCCACCGCCCACCGTGGCCCCCGGCGCGCTGGCCGTCCGCCGCGGTCGGAAAGCGAGACGGCTGGTGCGGTGGAGAAAGCTTGTCGGCGGGCCGAGCGCCGCTGTTGGTCGCGGGGCCGCCGCCGCCGTACCTGTACCGGCCGGCGCCCTCAGCTGTCGTCGCCTGGCTGAACGCGGACGCCGCAGGGCTGTCCAGAGACGCCTGCCGGGCCTGCTGCGCCGCCTTGCTTGGCTTAAACGGACGCACAGGGCTGCGGTCGGGGCTGGGCGCCGGCAAACCGCCAACGTTGAGCGCACCCAGCAAGTCAGCGATGCGCCGATCGCGTTCCGAGCCTCGCATGGGCTCATCGGCGTGGGCGGGCCGCGGTGCAGTCGCGTCGCTGGGCTCGGGTGCGAGCGACGGCGTGGGCTCGTCGCCTGCGTGCAGCATCGCCAGCGCCACGGCTTCTTTATGGCGCATTTCAGCCTGCTTTCTTGGCGTTGGAAAAGAGCGGTGGAGTGCGACGCAAATAGAAAAAGTTGGGCTGTTTCACATGAACGGCCTCAGGTACGCAAATAGAAAACTGTCCCCGTCGACGTGGCAAAATGCTGCATTTCACCGGCCACGGCGATTTTCGGCAGCGCATTGTGCTGGCAACGCTTACCCGGACAAGCATTCGCATCAACGAGATCCGCCCTGCTGGAGATGAAGTCGGACTGTGCGATTTCGAGGCCAGCTTCCTTCGGCTTGTGGAGAAGGTGGTCGATGGCAGTGAGATTTTTGTCAACGAAACGGGTACAGCGATGCAGTATCGTCCTGGCATGATCGTTGGTGGCAGGAATGTGGTGCACGACTGCGGGCACGTTCGGGGCCTTGGCTACTTCATCGAGCCACTTCTCGCGATCGCACTCTTTGCGAAGCGTCCGCTGACCATCACTTTGCGCGGCCTGACCAACGTCGAACGGGACATTGGAGTGGATGTCCTTCGCTCAGTCACAATGCCGCTGCTGAAGAGATTCGGGCTGGAGGATGAGCTCCATCTTCAGATCGTTCGCCGCGGTGCGCCGCCCGCCGGAGTCGGCGAGGTTGTGCTCACCATTCCTGTCGTTCGCTCCCTACAACCGCTCCATTTGACGGACCCCGGCCGAGTGAAGCGTGTGCGGGGCGTCGCCTACGGGACCAAGGTGTCGCCGCAAATCATCAACCGCGTTGTCGACGCTGCTCGCGGCATTTTGACCAATTACATCCCGGACGTGTGGATTTACACAGACGTGCATGCTGCGAAAGAGGGGTCTGCAGGTTATGCGCTCTCATTCGTGGCGGAGTCCAATAACGGTTGCTTAATCTCGGCCGAGGCAACTGCATCGCCTGGTCTCAGTCCTGAAGACGTCGGGCGCGCGGCTGCCTCGCAGCTACTGGAGGAAATCCTTCAAGGCGGCGTTGTCGACTCAACCCACCAGCCGCTCGCGATGCTCTTGATGACCTTTGGGCAGCAGGATGTATCTCGGCTGCGCACGGGCTCGCTTTCCGTACCGGCCATCTCTCTGCTGCGGAATCTGCGCGTCTTCCTCGGTGTGAAGTTCCAGATGTGGGCGCAGGCGGATGACAACTCGACGATTCTAGCGTGTCGCGGCGTCGGCTTTTCGAATGCGTCCAAGGGCTCGATGTGAGATTGTGTGTGCAGCGGATGTGTCTGCTTTCGGGTGCGCCACCGGCCATCGGAAAGCGAACTGTAGCTGTTAACCCTTCTTGGGCTGCTAGCTGGCTTCTACAATGTTTGTGTTTTCATCATGATGGAGTGAGTGCGTGTGTTTTCCGCGGGATTGAGGATTATCGTCCTGGCAGTCCTGGGCGTGGTGCGTGGTGTGGTGTGGGTGTGGGCGGTAAGGTGATAAAAAAAAATAATAATAATAATAATACTATTCTTATAATAAAAAATACCCCGCAGGGCGGTGATCTTCAATCGTAGCTTCTAGAGAACTTCTAGTTCTCTAGTCTAGTTCTCTAGTTTGGCCGACTCTTATTAATAAAGGGAGTAGGCGTAGGCCTGCTCCTGCTACGCGCGTGCAAACCCGCCGCACGTGCGTCCATGTCCATGTGGCGTGTGAGGAGGAGTGTGTGTTTTTTGTGTGTGTGTTTTGTGTAAGTGTGAGCTCAAGTTCTTTCGTTATTGAAAGAAGATGAAAAAAAAAATATAGTGTGCGGGTTGGTGCGTTTATCTCCGTTACCTTAAGGTGCGGTCGGGTTAACCAGGACCAGTCCGGACGGTTTGTCGCCGGCGTCCACGATTCGACCGTCTAGGTCTAGGTCTTTACCTGTACAAGGGCAGTCACCAGGGCGGTACTATAAAGGGGTCGGAACCTGTTGAGTGTGGAGGAGCTGAGACGTTGCCCTTTATAGTCCCGCTCTGGTGACTATCCTTGCACATTACTCGACAACCCTACGAGTAGGGGGGGGGTGCACCCTAATGAGCCCCACCAGGAATGCCGGAGGGGGGTGCACGGGCCTTATCAGGAATATCGCAGGGGGGCTTTCCCCTAACCTGACTCTGCAAATACCCGCACCTGCGGGGTTAAAACTATAGAGCGTACTTACTAGCTGCGGGCGCCTTTAAAAAGTGCACGGCCGTCTCAAGTTGCATACGTCTTAAGTGTTGGGTGGGTATATATGTATGTGTGTATATGTATATGTATGTGTATTGTATAGATAGATAGAAGATATATATAGATAGATAGATGCATATACATATACATATACAGATATATTTGTATGTGTGTGTGTGTATATATATAGTCTGCCGTCTAAGCGTGAAGACACCAAATCTCGGGTTAACCCGTATGGAGGTCAGGCACGCTCCCTTTGTTCGCGCGTTCATGGTGCAATGTTCAGCTGCGCTGACCGCCCTGCGCGGGGGTGGCCACAGAGTGCCAGGCCATCGCGGCGACTTTCAGCTTCGAGCAGGCCGTCCAACTAGGGAACGACCGCGGGCACCCCACGGTATAGGGCTAACGCTGCTGCTCTACTTTGTGTCTGCTCTAGCTGTGAGTGTGTGGGGATAGGAACGGCTGTGATGCCGGCGGCGGTGTGCTGCTGGGGGCTGTGCCCGCGGTGTCCTGGTGTGGTGGTGGAAGCTTTGAAGAAAAAAGTGATTTTTTTGAATCCAAGCGTAGTACGTAGTATTCAGTTCGTTGGATAGTCACTAATGCTAATGATAGTCGAAATCTAAATATGTGGGGTGGAAATTTTATCGAAATTGAAATCATATAATAAAAACAAAAAAACATGTCACATGCACATGTCTCGTCAAGTGTCAAGTCTTGTGTGACTCGTAGATCGAAAGCGTTTTTCATGGGCGAGACCTAACAACTGCGGCAGAGAGGCACGCGCACAGGCGTATTTATATGTATATAATAATACTGATACTGATACAGACGGATAATGATTATCATTATAAAATTACATAAGCCATATCACATAATATATATAGTCTATGCTAATATTAACACATTATTTAATATATATATAATGTGAATATGCGAATACGAATAGCATAACGTATCAATATTAAACCCACTCTGGCCACTGGACACTAGACACTGCCACTGGGTGGGGAGCGGGGGAACGGGACGACGGGGAGTGGGAGGGAGGGGTGGTGTGGTGGTGGTGGTGGACATACCGGTACCGACCGCCGTAACCACGGTCCATGCGCGTTCGGGATAACTACCCACAGAAGCACGTGCTAGATCTCTAACACGACCAAGGCTCGAGCCTATCTATACAGTTACAATTAACACAGACCATACAATTGATTACAAGGATAAATGGGTGCTGGTTGTACTATAATGATTTGATTACACTCTCGATTTCTGAAAATTTTCTGTATAATCATAATCATAGACACAGAATGCAGAATGATGTTACTCAAAAAATACGAGCAATCGACAAACAAATTAAAAATTAGTATATGTATAATAAATACTGTGTCACAATACTTCAAGGCTCGACTGTAATGGCCGCCGAATCTGTACATACATACACGTACATAATACAGCTTTGTAATGCAATACTGATTGTGATTACACCTTTTTGTGTTATCATGTGTATGATTACCAAAAAAAGTAGTAATTAACTCATGAGTACTTCCGTCTATAAAAAATGTAACTTTTAATCACACAATCACAATGCAAATGATCTCCAGCGGCGGACGAACATGTCTGGGTGTCTGCGTGTGTATAATACGTATATGAAAGACGCGCGGGAGGTCAAAAACACCTTCTACGCATTCGCAAACCCGTTATTTTTTGAAAACACCAACACCATAATCACAGAATAAAGCAACACATAACACACTCCTACCTCACACACACACCACCAGGCACCACACTGGTCGGTCCACCAGACCATATCCCCGCCCTTTACCGTTACCCTTTACCTTTACTGCCAAACACTACAATACAGCCACCCACACTATGTACAAAACACACACACACACCTTTATATATATATATACACACACACACACACGTATCTGTCTATCTATCTATCTATCTACTGTGTAGCTATATAGCTATATATGGCTATGTATCACCATGTATCTTCTATATATCTATATATCTATATATAGCTATCTATCTATCTATATATATATATATATCGATCGATCTCTATCTATCTATATCTATCTATCTATCTATCTATCTATCTCTCGCTATTTATCTATCTATCTATCTGCATATATATATATATACATATATATATATATATATATATATATATTATACCCACAGATATACCCGCCGCCCCCAGCCCCCAGGCCCCTGGGCCAGTCTCCTGGTCGCAACAGCAGCCACCAGAACTCTCGCCTGCCGCACGCAAAATGCCTCAAGCCTCAAGCCCTCTCTTCGTCCGATGAGCCAGCCATGGAGGCCTCGCCTACCGTGCTGTACGTGCGCATGTAGCGTCTGAGGTTGGCCTTTACACGAGATTGCATTGCCAATACTGTACAGTGTATGGCATACGCAAGGGGGGGTCGTGGGGGGGTCGTATGTTGCGCAATACACGTGCAATAGTACTGCACTATTGTGGGCAATGCCAGTGGTGGTAGGCAATACAAGGATGATTGATTCGTGCATAAAAACCTCAAAGTGAATGAATATCTTGTAAAGGCCAAGTCTGAGGATGGTGCTGCACGACGGCGTGTATACGTCTTCTTGTTGAAAATATCAACAGGTCACACACACACACACCGACAGAGAACAACACTCCCGACAACGACACACACACACGCACACACGACGAGAACAACACCCCAAACGAACACCTCCCACACGCACTTGATGAAGCCCCCTCCTCGTCCGTTGAGCCAGCCATGACGACCTTGCCTAGCTACCTTACTGTACGTGCGCATGTAGCGTCTGAGGATGGTACTGCACGACGGCGTGTGTTAGGGGTAGGGTTAACCCGAGTGTAGTAGTAGTAGTAGTAGTAGTAGTAGTAGTAGTAGTAGTAGTAGTAGTAGTAGTAGTAGTAGTAGTAGTAGTAGTAGTAGTAGTAGTAGTAGTAGTAGTAGTAGTACTAGTACTAGTAGTAGTAGTATTAGTATTAGTAGTAGTAGTAGTTGTAGTAGTGGTAGTAGTAGTAGTAGTAGCAGTAGTAGTACGGGTTGGGGGGAGAGGGGGTGGTGGATGGGGGTTAACTCCCCCTTAACCCTTATGTTGAAGTCGATGCGCGTGAGGCAGGTGAGGTGTTCCGGAGTCGGGTTGGGACTCTCTCCCCCGGCGTATATTTTTGAGATATCCCGCCTGTATTTTACCTGTATCCCGCCTATGTATTACCGTATCCTTGGTATCCCGTTTATCTCTGTTGTATCGATCTATATCTAGCCAATTTGCAGCAGATCCACTGTATCCCGCTGCCTCCAACTGTATGCAGGCTGTAACTCGCTGTATTTCACCGTATCCCACCGCCTCGAAAATGGGATATGACCAAAAAATACCCTCCAGGGTTATTCCAGGGTAGGGCTGTTGGGGACGGCCAGCGCTCCGGAGAGCGAGAAGAACTGCTCGACGTTGGCCTCGTGTGGGGCAAGTGTAGGCCTTTACACGAGATATTGCATTGCCAATATTGTACAGTGTATGTCATACGAAAAGGGGGGTCGGAGGGGGGGTCATATATTGCCCAATAGTCGTGCAATAATACTGCAACAGTGTGGGCAATGCAGGCGGGCCGGAAGAATGGAAGGACGATTGATTCATGCACAAACGACTAAAAGTAAACCCATTATCTTGTACAGGTCAAGTAAGGTTGGGGTCGGCCAGCGCTCCGGAGAGCGAGAAGGGCTAACCCGATATATATATACTGTACACAGAGCACTGACATTCCCGTCGACTCTGTGCAGGCAACCTGACCTGCGAGGCGGTACAGCTCGCCGCGCAGGACGATGGATCGTATATATATTAACCCGCTCGACGTCGAACAGCTCGGCGTTAGGGTTAACCCGATTTATAAGCTATGTGTATTTCTTCATTACCGTTTGAGTTCTGCCGTTTGGCCAGTGCAGGCGGGGCCGAAGAGGCAGCGCACCCGCTGAAGGTGATCATATATACATCTATACCTGAAAATAGATTTATGGAGAAGTCGATGTAGAGTTATATGTATTTGATCATACTATATACAGATCTACATAAATATAAATATGTACAGAGATCGATGTATATATGGATTTCTTGATTGCCGTTGGAGTTGTACCATAGTTGGCTGCAAGATAACTTGAAGAGAAAACTCGTTGATTTCGCGTGGAATCGGCGATTTTTCTATTTACCCGGCGCGTGCTTGCATTTTTTCGGGTAAACCCGTCTAAAGGTTTCAATCAACCCGATTGTTTTTATCCGGAGCGCCTGTTTTGATCCATCGTCGGGTCAACCTCGAACCTCGGGTTAACCCGGGGAAACAGGAGGGGGGGGGGGCGCCAAAAAAATCAAAACATCGGCGAGTTTTCTTTTCGAGGTATCTTGCAGCCAACGACGGCATCGCATTCATCCCTCTTAGCCAGGAATGATCCATATATAGTTTATCTATAATATATAGATATACATATATAGAGAAAGATATAATACCTGATAGCCGGTACAGTCTTTGAATTCTCTATATATAGTGTATCTATAATATATATACATACATAGAGAGAGAGACATAAAGTACCTGGCAGACGGTACAGTCTTTGACGTGCGAGTCTGACACGGTGGCCTCGTGTGGGGCAGGTGCGAGGCGAACTGCTTGAAGATGACTAAGGATGAAGTGAAGCAGAAACTGGTCCTTGAACTCTTACCACAGCTGGAACTCGTTCACAGCAACCCGTGGTGTCCGGGGTGTTTTCTCTGTCGGTGTGTCCTGTGTGCGTGTGACCTGTTGATTGTTTTACAGCAACCCGTCCTCGTCTTGCATGCACCGTAAGACGTGAGACCGGAAGATCCGAGAGCCCGGAAACGTACGTACGGTCTTACGTAAGTCTTACGTAAGTCTGAGGCTAATTTTGTTTTAGAGTTTTGTTTTGCTCGAGAAATTGAACACAGTTTTGATTTAACGATTTGACCCCTTCGACCTCACGCCGAGTGTAAGGTCGGGGTGACCTTACGTAAGTACGCAAGACCTTACATAAGGTCTTGTGGAACATCCAAGGTCCTCGTACTTATACTTGTCCAACGACTCGCCCAGGACGGCCTTCCAAATAGATCATCTCATATGGGTATACCTGCAGGTCCTCCTGTATATCTATATATGTATATGTATAAATATATATGTATACCTACCTATCTATCTATCTATCTATCTATCCACCCATCCATCCATCTATATTTTTTTATCTATATCTATATATATATATATATATATACATATATAATATATATATATATATATATATATATATATATACAGGCGAAAAATTTCGGGCGTTTTTTAAGAGCCCAACGGCCGGGAATGGCCTTAAAAATAAATAAACAATAACCCCCTCTCCCTCTCTACTCTCTAGAACCTCTCTATTCACCACCACCACGTCGAAGAGAGAGGAGAGCACGCTCTTCGAGCCCACCTAGCATCTAGCTCAACACCATCTCAGATTACACACTCGCTGCGCTAAGCAGGCGCTGCACTAGGTCGGCCTTGCGGCTGCCTGAACTATCTAGGCCGCGGGCCTCTAGCACAGCCTTGAGAGTCACAACGGTGGCCTTCATCAGGCCCTCCTGCGT
>Ga0209390_10011374_pt1 | contig 10234 bp, 10 predicted proteins | sample BON01_FD_187212 | JGI IMG/M metagenome (GOLD analysis project Ga0209390, IMG submission 187212) | Freshwater microbial communities from Lake Bonney liftoff mats and glacier meltwater in Antarctica - BON-01 (SPAdes) (version 2) | ecosystem: Environmental > Aquatic > Freshwater > Ice > Glacier... | reverse complement strand
GCTCACGCTCTCCCCCTTGATGCAGCTCAGCTCCCCGCAGCCGACCATGTCCCCCCGCGACGACATGTCTGCCACCGGCGGCGTTCCTTCCAACATGTACGTGCGATCGCGAAGCGGCTATTTGAGAAGGGGTGGTCGATTTGCTTGCATGAGTCCCTTTCCAATGTGTGTGAATGCGCCCGAATGATTTCTTTTGACATGTAAAGACAGCCTTGCTTTCCGGCCTTTTTTCTTCTTCTTTTTCTGTCCTTTATTGCGATACTACTCGCCCTACCACAATTATCTTCATTTCCCCCACTACGCCCTTCAGCTAGAATGAGCCAGAATACTCACCTCGCATAGAGACCTGCAGATTATCTCCCTCTCCAAGATTCGCCGCACATTCTCCATCCACGCAGCACTCCTTACCTACCTCGCGTCACTCCCAACCCTCACTCACATACCTGCACCCCAATCCCCGCACACACACTCCGCAGGACACCCATGGTCAGCACGGCAGACGAGATCCCCTTCGCTTTCCAGGCCAGCAATGATGCCGCGCCGACGACGACTCCTGCCACCACCAGCACCCAGACCGCGGCGCCGCCATCTCTGGCTCCGCCGCCGTTGCCCACGCACGCCCTCATGCCCCCGCCGCCGCCCCGGGTCCGCCCCCTTCGGGAGCAGGAGCAGCACGACCAGCAGCACGACCAGCACCACGAACACGAGCACCACCATCAGCAGCACGAGGAGCAGCACGACCACCAGCAGCGACAGCAAGAGCAGCACGAAGAGCAGCAGCAGCAGCAGCAGCAGCAGCAGCGACATCAACAGCAACAGCAGCGACTCCTACAGGGAGAGGAAGAGGAGCGCGACCCACACAACCACCACTTGCCGGCCCAGGGCTCCGAGGCGGGCTTGGGGAATGGAGGCGGCACGCTCGCGGACAAGTTTCATTTGATGCAGATGGGGGTGGTGGACGCTGGAGGGTTGATGGAGGGCAAGGGCTCGCTCTTGGGGCCTGCCACCCCCACCATGCAGGGCGTCGTCATGGAGGGATATCCCCGCTCTTTGGCCATGGGCATGGGCGGCGGGGCGGAGGCTTTTGGTGCTTCCGATGCCGAGGAGGAGGAGGAGGAAGAGGAGGAGGGGGAGAGCGGGGCGGAGGAAGGGGTGTTTGGCGGGCGCCTGGTCCGACGGGTGGTGCACCGCCACCACGCGCATCGCCGTAGGAGTGAAGACGCGGAGGAGGACGAGGAGATCTACGAAGCGGAGGGCGGGTACATCTCCTCCTCGTCCTCGGACGGCACCAAGTCCACCATGGAGCACCTGCAGCAGGACCACCGCGACCTCCACAGCAGCCACCACCAGCCCCACTCCTCCACCTCCCCCGCTGCCTCGACCTTTGCTCGTCGCCACGGGCAAGGACCCAGCGCTGCTGCCGTGGCTGCTGCGGCTGCCGCTGCCTCCAACCGTAGCCGTGGTAGCAGCAGCAGCATCCACAAGAAGTCGGGCTCGTCCAGCGGCGGCGGCATCAACAGCGCCTCCCGCCCTATCCGCACCGCCGCTGCCGCCCGCCGACACAACCACACTCAGGAGATGCGCCGCTCCCCGCCCCCTGGTGCCATGGCGGGCGGACTGCACCACCCCCAGGCCCGGCTTAGCCCGAGCGGGACGGTGTCGGTGGCGACGGGCCCCAAGAAGTGCAACTGCCGCAAGTCCAAGTGCCTGAAGCTGTACTGCGAGTGCTTCGCCGTGGGCGCCTATTGCCAGGACGACTGCGGCTGCCTGGACTGCAATAACAGCCTGGCCTTCGAGCACGTCCGGACCCAGGCCGTGGACAGCATCCTCAGCCGCAACCCGCACGCCTTCACCGAGAAGATCCAGTTCATCGAGGCCGGGGCCACGGTGGCGGTAGCCGCTGGAGCCGGTCGCCGGGCGAGCTTGGCAGGTGGCCTGCGGGGGGAGGGCGGGGAGACGACGGTGATGGGGGGCATGCAGGGCTCGGCGGGCTGCATGCTGCCCACGGCCGCGCACGTGCGAGGGTGCAACTGCAAGAAGTCGCTGTGCATCAAGAAGTACTGCGAGTGCTTCTTCGCGGGCGTCTACTGCGGCGAGAACTGCCAGTGCGAGGGCTGCCAGAACAACCACGAGGCCTCGGCCGGCGTGCATGCCCTCAAGAAGCGTACGAGCGGCAGCGCTGCCAAACAAAAGCAGCAACAACAGCAGCAGCAGCAGCAGCAGCAGCAGCAGGAGGCCTTACCGTCTCCGTCGGGCCCGCCAACCCTCTCCCATGAGATGATAGAAACCACCGCTCTGTGAGGCTTCTGAACCAAGGGAAGATTGGGCAAGAGAGGAAGGGGAATCGATCTAGAACTTAATAGACTGTATATCACACGGTACGGGGACAGGGAAGAAGAAGAAGCAGAAGAAAGCGTAGGAGGGCAAGGTCTGAGGAGACAGGAGGCCAAGCAGGGGGCGACTGAAGAGGAGACAGCCAGCATATGAAAAGAAGGAGGAGAGAATTATGTATTTCATTTTGTGAAGAGGGAGGAGGAACGGAAAAAAACAAAACGAGTTTGATTGAGGAGGAGGGCGCAGCAAGGACGCGAAGGCAGGTTGGTTGCTGCAAATGCTCAAGGAGAAGAACAAGCGATTAGGTCAACTGCGAAGAAAACAGTGTGCAGACTGCGGGAGTGAAAGCAAGAAAACTGGAGAGGAGTGACAAGGAAGAAAGCAAGAGATAGATTGGTGAGTGTGAGATGAGTGAATTCAAGCCAAGAGAGCGAAAAGCGAGACGCTTAGGCTAGGTTTGAAGAAGGAAGCAAAACGAGGGAAACTAATAACACACACAAGAATCGTGCACTTTCAAAATATCTTATCTTCCTTTCTTTTTTGTTTCCTTTCGATTGTGAGCTTTGAACCTATTTTTCTTCCCTTGGCGCCAGGTCTTTACGGGCAAACCGATCCTCGTCAAAGAAGGAAGCCTGCACCTGCCGGCCCCCGAAGAAGCGCCCATTCATGGCCACATACGCCTTGACCGCGCTCTCCTGCCGCTCAAACGCCACAAACGTCCGCACCCGCTCCTCCTCTGGATACGCCTCGTCCACCACCTGGTAGCAAAGGGAGGGAAACATGTATGCGTGTGACTTGAGAAGAATGGAGAAAATAGACATAGCGCTACATTCCTACTCATCCTTCAAGTTGATCACAAACCCAAGAGCGCAGCTATATTCTCTCCTCCCCGGCACGCAACCTACCTCAAAGATCAGGCACTGGGCCACCGTTCCGTGCTTGCCGCACTCCTCCGCCGTCTCAGCCTGCAAGTCGTCGTCTACCTGCCCCGGACCCACCATGTTCTTGAGCAGAACCACCTTGGTTGGGTTGCTGAACAGGCCGCGCTTCTTCTCCTTTTGCTGCTGCTGCTGTTGTTGTTCCTGCTGCTGCCGGGTAGCTGGTTGCTGGCTTCTGTGATTGTGAATGTCAGACACATTTTTATATATGAATCACAAAAAAACAGATTCCATTCTCGCCTCCCACACATGCACACTCCAAACTTTCCGCAAACCTCGAACCCACCCTCTTACGCCCTGTGGTGGCCCGCTGATCATGCCTTTCCCGCCCCCAATAGCACGCGCTTGGATAGCCTGCGTGATGCCCTGCCCGTCCTTGCCCAGCCCTTCTCCTCCCTTGTACCCTAGCTTCTTCAGCAAAGCAGCACCGATGCCCTCCTTCGAGCCCCCGCCCCCGCCGCTGCTACCACCGCCGCCGCCCCCGAACCCCAAACCCGGTGTTCCCTAAACGTGGCACGGACAAGGAAAAGAAGGAGGTATGAGACAATTTCAAGAGCATTTTGGAGCAACTTTCCTCAAAATATAGGTTACGACGAAATTTTCCCGTTCCAGGTGAAGAAGCGCTCACACGCTCACCTGTGCATCCTCAAAGCGGCCTTCCGGCGAGCCAAGTGCAGGCATAGCTGCCGCACCACCAGTCCCCCCCCCCTCGCCTGGCGCCGTCTGCAGGAAGAGGATGATAGAGAAGAGCATGAGAAAAAGACGTAAAATACTATCCTGTATTTATCTTATCCTCTTGCTGCTGGCTCAATACTAGTGATAGGAAAAAAGCATACCGCCCTCTCCCCCCCTCCTCCCCCTTTACCTTGGCCATCCAGGAGGGCAAATTGCTGACACTCCCACGCCCGCGCCCACGAGCAGGTGGTGCCGCGCCCTGCCTTTGCCCCCCCGCATTTGAGGCGCCCACGCCGGGAAGGGAGCGTTGGTCGCGTTGCCTCTCCTCGCCGCGCTCCTTTTTGTACTTTTCGTACTCCCGGTCCCGCTCCTCCTGCTTCTTCTTGTCAATGCGCTCCTGCAAGCGGAAGGGACAGGGGAGGGGGAGAAAGGTCAGGTTTTGAAACACTATGTTTTAATAGGGTAGGTCAGGGGGTATCACTCCCTTCATTCTTACCTTGCAATACTCCATATAGTCATTGGGCCTGGCGGGGTCATAGGCCTCTCCTTCACATGACAAGTCCTCAAAATCAGACGCCCCGCCTTCATAAGCAAGGGCCATGGCTGCCTTGGCAGCGGCGATTTGCTTATTCTGGGCATGGATCTGTGGTGTGCATGCGGAGAAAAAAAGGGTGCGTGAGCCGTGGCATGGCGGCCGCGGACAGAGGGAGGAGACCAGCGGGCTTCGTCCGACAGAAAGGGCGTGGTGAAAGCAGGCCTCACGCTTCCCTTTCATGCACTACAAGCCTCACCTCAATGGGCGCCGGGGCAACGACAGTGCGTGGCCGTGCATGGGGTGGCGCCATGGAGGACGGAGGGCGTGCCGCAACGGGACGCTTGGGAGGGGGCATGAGGTTGCTGCTGGTGGCCCTTGGACGAAGGAGAATGGCCGCCTTCTTGGCCGTCTTGCCAGCAGTTGCCGTACCATTGTCCCCGGCCGCGGCTGGGAGGTCCCCAAAGAGGTCGTTCATTAGGCTTGTGGCTTGTGGCTAGGTGCAGCAGGAGTTGGTGACCTGCTGCCTTGGCTTAGGGAAGGGCGTTCAGGGAGGGCGGCGCAGGCAGCAGCAGCAGCAGCAGCAGCAGCAGCAGCAGCAGCAGCAGCAGCACAACAGCTAGCCCCTCCTTGCGGTGACAGAGCGCCTGGGTAGTGTGGGGTTCAGGATGTGTGAGTGTGGCTTTAGCGGGGAGCATTTGAGTCATCAAAGCTATCGCTGCATCATGCGGGCGGTATTCCACGCCCTCATGACACCCCACGCACCCCACGCACAACCACACGTAACAGAAGACAGGACAAGCAATGCGGGCCGCTCAGCACCGGTGGAGAGCGCCCAGCTCTTGGCAAATGCAAAGCAGCCTCAGAAGAAGGGCGCTACAAGCCTTCCCCCTCTCGTCGTCCCCCCCCACCCTCATCACGCCCCATTCCCCACCTTCGAGGGTTTGTGGGATGGTCATTCTGCACCGCCACGGGGAGCGAGCTCCCATGGTCAACTTCTGGGCGACTGGGACGGAGGTTGCAGCCGCCGAGGAGGAGGAACGGCGGTGGCTGAAGCGCCTGCCCAAGAGACCCGAACTCGAGTTGCTCAACTCGCATTTCCCCGTGCAGTCTGCCGCCACGCGAACGCCCCGGGACAGCAAATCTCGGCCGTTTGGTTGCCTGACGGAAAATGGATTGGAAAGCATGCGGAACTTGGGGCGGAGCATCAAGAAGCTGCACCCGGGGGTCTTGGAAAAGGGGGCACAGCAAAGCCAAGACGATCAGGCGGGCGACGACGGCGCCTCGCCCGCGGTGCAATTTGATGTAAGTAAGTCAGGAGGAGCTCTTGAGTATGACTGGAAAAATCTGCCAACATCCCTCGTTCAGTCAGGCATCCTGAGGCCCCAAGCCCTACTCACCCTTACCAATCCTCCTACCACCTTGCCCAGGTCTTCTCCTCCAACTTTTCCCGGACGCAGCAAAGTGCCCAAGGCCTGCTCCACGGCCTGGGGGCGCACGAGCTGGCCAGCGGAGGCCAGGTGCCGGTGGTGGTCCGGAAGGAGAGCGCGTGCACCATCCACATGTACGACAACAAACCAGGCATCATCCAGGAAGAGGTGGGCAAGGTCCTGACCGCGCCCTCCTTCCTCGCCCGCCAAGACCAGCAAGAGGTGAGGGGTGCGGTCTTTGGCAGCTTCATTAGCGATTTGCACTGACCACCACTCCCTTTCTCCCGGCTTCCTTCTATTTCCTCCTCCCAGGCCTTGAAATCCGACCTGGTCAAGCTGATCCCCAGGCTGAACAGCGACAACTTCAAATGGTAAGTAGAGTCTTGGGCAGCCGTTTGCCAAAATATGTTCTCATATATGCATCTCTCCTTTATCTTGCCCAGGATGGAGGCGGCGGACTTCTTTTGGTGCTGGCCGCAAGACCTACCCATGCCAGCGCCGCTCAAGGTACGTAGGGCAGGTGTGGTTTGATTGCACAACAAAAAAAGAGGGAGGTGTGATAGGAGGAGGGTCTTGACGAGGAGGCAGAAATGAAGCGAATCTTCCCGTCCTCACCACGCACACAAACCACCCATATATGCGCACAGAAACTGCGGCAGCCGACGGTGGAGTACGTAGCCTGGCGCTTCCAGCAATACTACTCCCATCCTCCCCTCCTCGCGTTGGTCATCGCCCCGCTCGTCCAGGAGATCCTAGGCACCCTCCGACGCATGGGGCAAGCGGACGCCCTTGCATTCAGCCCCGGCAACGAGTCCTCCGGCTCTGGCAAGGCCTGCCGCGTGGCTGTCTTTAGTGGCCACGACGTGACGTTGCTAGCTTTTCTCCACGCCTTGGACTGGCCCTTGGCGCACGACCCGGCCTGGTGGCCGCCCTACGGCTGCGCGCTCGTCTTTGAGCTCCTGGAGCCCTTACTGCATGGTGCTGGTGGCGAGGGATCCGAGTACCGAGTCCGCATCCGGCTTGACTTTTTGGGCAAAAGCTACCCGATCTCGCTTCCTCATTTTGCTTGTCCCGCCTCTAGTCCCACCTTTACCGACGACGACGATGGCCTGCCCTTGTCGGAACTCGAGCGGTGGTTGCGCCAGCACGGATCGCGCATTCTGCTATGACAAAATGACAATTATTTATGGGAAGGATGTACAGGAAGAAAACAAACACACTGTGCGCACACAATCAAAGTAGCAAGTAATGAAATACAAAAAAGAAAAACCTCCCAAGCAACGGCTAAGTTGAACTTCTTGTGCTTTTTCCGTTTCTCGCCGCCTTTTTGTTTGATGATGGGTGTCACATATGCACGAGGGGACCCCCGCACGCGTACTGTGGGCTCTATTGCCGTCCAGTGCCTTCCCTTATCACAGGCTGGTGGTCATCTTCATGCTCTTTCTATTAGTACTAGGTGCTCGCTCGTTGCGTTTTACGGGTAGCTAGGCGCGCCAGTGCGACGCCCGCACACATGGGCAGAGCGGCCCATGATGGGCCAAACAAAATGCACACAACAAAAAGCACAGCGCCGTCACAAAACCCCTTGGGTTTGCACGCGAGCAACCCCTTAGGCAGGCAAAGAGAGTGTCGTCTCGACAGTGTACGCTCTTTGAACCTACAAACTCACACACGCACACCATCCTCCCCTTCCCCTTCATGCACATCACACAGGGTGTCTGACCCCTTCCATATCCGTGATAAACTCACACGCCCCTCCTCCCCCTTCCCCTCCTGCACAGAGCAGCATGGTCTTGTCCTTGCGGGCACTACTCCATGGTGCTGTGGCCACCTATTTTGTCATTCGCAACCTGCGACGGCATCGTCACCACGCGCCAGCCAGCCCTGATCTCGTTTGCAACATTGCCTTGCCGCTACGATGGGAAGCGCGCAACGGAGAATTACTGGTGCACGATCAAGTCTTTCACCTCAAGGTACGCAACGGTGAAGTGGATCGTGAAGTTATTTGTACAGACGTACAGGAAAGGAGGAGGCAAAAAAGTGGCGTCATCGATCTCACCACCCCCAATCACACTTATTCAGGGCGTGAACTGGTATGGAGCAGAGACTGAGGCGGGCGCAGTCCAGGGGTTGGACAAGCGCACGATGGACGACATTTTCGCCTTTTTACAAGAAAAAAATTTCAACGCATTACGTCTGCCTTTTAGCCTCAGGTTCTCCCTGACCTACGATTCGCCCGTCCCTGGGAGCGAGACTTTCTTAGACGCAGACCTGCATGGCATGACAAAGGGAGAACTCTTTCGTCGCATTGTGGAAAAGGCGGGCGAACACAAGATGGTGGTGCTCTTAGATATGCATCGACTCAACGAGGTTGTTATCCCCCAGGTACGTTTCCTCCCTCTTTCCCTTTCTCCCTCTACCTCCCTCCCTCCCTCCCTCTCTCCCTCACCTCCATTCTCTCCAACTTACGTCCGGCGGGAGGAGGGCACGTGAAGCGTAACGCTTGACAAATAAGGAGCAAGAAAAGGGAAACGATGAGTATATGTGCGTGTGCGTGTCAATGTTTGCATCATAACGTAGAGTCGGAGGCGCGTTTGCTTTCCTCAACCTTGCAGAAACTCACCTAATCTCTTCCTATTTCACCCGCTTTTCAAAACCCACAGCTCTGGTATGACGAGCAAAACTCGATGGCAGACGTGCTTCGCGGGTGGTACGTGGTGATGAATGATTTGCAAGGGCACTGGAATGTGCTTGGCTGCGATCTGAAGAACGAGCCAAGCGGCATTGCCAGCTGGGGAGACAAATCACCGGCGACAGACTGGAACTCCGCGGCGGAAGAGATTGGCAAACATATCCTGGGGACGTTCAGGGACTGGCAAGGCTTGATCTTCGTCGAGGGCATCGCCTGGTCGCGAGATTTTCGCGGCTTCGTGGAGGACCCCATCGACTTTGGCGACCCAGACTGGAACCAGCGCATGGTTTTGTCTCCCCATGTCTACGGCCCCTCCGTGAGCAACAACACCCTCTTCTCTGCGGTCGACTTCCCCGCAAACATGCCGGCCGAATGGACCGCCCGGTGGGGCTTCTTGAGGGACGCGGGTAAGACCGTGGTGTTGGGAGAGTGGGGGGGCAGATACCTCGATAGGGACAAGATTTGGCAGGATGCGTTCGCCGAGTATTTACTGACCAACTGTTTCAGTAACACCTTCACGTGGGATCTGAACCCTGACTCGGACGACACTGGTGGGCTTTTGCGGGCGGACTGGTTGTCCCCCGAGCTTGAAAAGCTGGCAGTTTTGGCCCGTGTGCAGCCAACCCCTTCCTTCCTTTCAAGAAATAACCCTGCCGCCGAGCAAGTCTGCCTCACAACAGGGGCCTTTGCGAACCCCACGTGCGCGACGCCACCCGTCGCCACCCGTCTGCGGTCGTGAAGATCGAGACTGACAGGCCGCACGAAGCAAGAGCAGATGACATTAACAGGTGCAGAATAGCTGCAGCGGTATGTAAGAACATCTGAGAGTTTGATCCCTTGTATGTATGTAAAGTAAAGGACCGGTCGGAAATCAAATAGGTGGGAACAACCAGAGAAAGAGGATGCATGCACAGCTGTTTGCCGAGGGTAGGACGATGGGAGCAAGGACAACGCCATGTTAGGTACAGGTAAAAGGGGAAGAGGGAGACTTGAGAGGGAAGAGAGAAACTTAGCAAAATATCAAAGCCGGAGCCGACCTGTCTCGGGTAAAAGCACCCTTGACAAGGCGCTCCTTGGGGAATGAGCAAGAATAATGTTATCGATCGGTCACACATAAAAAGTCAACGCATTCATGTGGAAGGAATGGAGGATTTGAGGAAAGGTGGACGGAGGCAAAAGAAAAGCAATCCCTTGTGTCATTAATTCAATCAAAAAAATGAAACCAGCCTTTCAGGCTGTAAAAAGTAAACCAAAGAAACACATGCATGTCTACCTACACATACTGGTAATGGGGCTTTGAGGTCCCAAGCAACCACTACTAGCACCGCAGCAAAGCAAGCACATATCGTCCAGGCATGACCTTGCCATGCTAAACGAGAGCCATTTAAGGACCGAACACCCTACTTAATACCTTTGAAAACTTCATTCCTAACTCTACCCAAGACATTGCCAAGTTCTTAGCATCGAATAGCGCACAGATAAAGTGTGAGAGAAGGAGGCAGGAGGTTGACAGCTCGGCACGCTCTTAACCTTTCTTGACCTTGAGAAATGCTTCGACACCATTTCCCACGAAGACCTCATCACCGTCATGAGAGACGTGCTTCTCCTTCCCCTGGAATGGGTGGAGGTCATC